>Ga0078972_1001205_pt1 | contig 99725 bp, 100 predicted proteins | sample YelNatPaOPGAMG01_FD_67568 | JGI IMG/M metagenome (GOLD analysis project Ga0078972, IMG submission 67568) | Hot spring thermophilic microbial communities from Obsidian Pool, Yellowstone National Park, USA - OP-RAMG-01 (SPADES assembly) (version 2) | ecosystem: Environmental > Aquatic > Thermal... | reverse complement strand
CATATCCCAGGTATGGGGCTGGGAAAGGGGGAAGGGGGCGTAAGACCCCTGGCCACCTTCCCCCAAACCACCTTTTGCCCCACCCTGCCAGGTCCGCGAGAGAACCCCGGCGGCCAGGCGGCGGCGGGCCGGGGCGCCTTCAGGGGTTAAATCCTGCCATCATCTCTTCCTGAAGAATTCGCCCAAGATTTCCCTGACCGTCATGGTGAACCCCGGGGGTGGGGTGGCGTCCCCGGTTTTGGGCTGCCCTGAGCCTGGAGGGGATGAGATTCTCCCTCCCATGTTTCATAAGTGTCCCGGCTTGCGGGAGAAAAGTGGAGATGCCTAGGTCTCGGCCAGAGGGGTGCCCCGGAGTTAACAGGTAAGAGAACAGCTCCGGATATGGGATTCAGGAGGCTTTGTTTGGAAATAGGGTTGGAAAATGGCGAAAAGCAGAAAAAATTGGGGTCAGCCTCTTTGGCTAACCCCTTGATTTTCCTTGGTAGCGGGGGGTGGATTTGAACCACCGACCTTCGGGTTATGAGCCCGACGAGCTTCCAGGCTGCTCCACCCCGCGATCTGATAATATATTACCACAAATTTTCCTGTCGTCAATCCAAGTTTCAAGAAAATCCCAAAGTCCCTTTCCGGTGACCAAAACCCCCCCTATCCCATGAATCAGGTACGGGCCTTAGAGCGGCGCCACAGGTGTCTGAGGTAGGCCCGGCGGTTGGCAAAATCCCGGGAATTGGCCTTTAAATAAGCAGAGCTGGGCCACACCTTGCCTTTGATATAAGAGGGCCAAGCTTTCAGGGGCAAATAGCGCCAAACCGCCAGGAGGGAGGCCACTCCCAAAGCCATTTTTCCCCGACGCAGAACGAAGCTTTCGGCCAAGCCGGGACGATAAGCCGCCATATGCCCCAACACCTCCTCGGGCACCGACCCGGGGCGAAGGTGTTCCATTGCCCCCAGAACCAGGGATAAAGGCCCCAGGAGGCCGAAGGTAGAAGCCTCCTCAAGGAAAAGGTTCCAGTTTATCGGCAGGAGGCGAAGGGTCAGGTCCAGATCCACCACTTTCAACATGGTGCCGGTGTCCCATTCATCGAAGGCATGCAAACAAAGATGCATGAGAAGGTGCTCCGGGGCCAGCACCAAAGCCGGCTGGCCGGCGAGAGACAAGAATTGGGCCCTTTGCCGTAAGGGGCCGTAGGGCAGACGATAAAGGGTCCCCGCCTCCCGGATTTCCCAGTGCACATCCACCAATAGCCCCCGTGAAGGGGAATCAAAGGAAATCACCCAGCCGAACCGCTCCTGAAAGCGGGGTTGCAGGTCCAGGTCCATGGGTCTCAGAAAATAAGCATGCCGTGTCAAGGCGGCCCGCACCTGAGGCACCTTTTCCGGCGCGACCAGAATGTCCACATCATCCATGAGGCGGACAGCCGGGTCTTCGTACAAGCGGTGGCGGACGTCCGCGCCTTTTAATAAAATAACCTCCACCTCGGCTTGGGCCAGCACTTCCAGGAGGCGGCGGATCTCCCGTTTTTGATGGGTGTAGTACCTCAGGGCCCGGATATAGCTTTGGCGCAACTCCTGAAAATGAGGGATATTACCCAGTTCCTCCCGTCTGAAACCGATCAGGCGCTGATAGAGAAGTGGATTGACCCGGTGAGCGCAGAACTGCTTCAATTGTCCGGGTTTGGCTAACTGTCGGAGCAGGTGATGGGCCCCCTTGAGACGTACTTCCGGGTCGGGAGAACCGAGGTCCAGAAGATGAGGAAGACCGGGATGAGGGCAACTTATCATGTCAACAGGGGTTAGACCTGAGACCAGGGTCCCCATACCGGCAGGAAACCCTGGGGGGGGCGTTTCCGGAAGGGAAAAAGAAAACTGGTTATCTTCTCCGGCGGTTGCCTTTCAGCACAAGGCGATTTTTAAGCTGAATCCTGTCAGTGGCCGCGCAATCAGCCCGGGGGAAGGGCCGGGGGGACTCCAGTCCCCTGCCCTTCCCCGCTCGCCTTCCCAACCCCGATATGGAGTTGGGTTTGGGTTAATAGACCACCCTGAAATAAGCAGTGCGCTCTGAGGTGCCGAAAGCCGTCATCACCCGGTTGCGGACGGCATAGGTCCCGGGAGGAGCATCCCGGGGCACGGTAAACCCCACCCGGTCCTGATAGGTGCCATTCTGGTTGGTGGCCTGGACCTGATAAGGCTGACCCACCGGCCGACCGCCCATGCTCACATCCCGGTAGAGGGTCACCTGCACCGGAGCATTTTCCGGGGTGAGCACGGTATAGGTCATCAGCATGTCCACCGTCTGACCGGGACGCACGGTGGCGGGCAGGGCTCTGGCCTCGTTCACTTCAACCAAGGCTCCCCGGGCCGGAGTGTAGTTATAATATTCGGCCGCCATGGCCGCATTCCGCATCTGCTGGTTTCTGTGCTCGGCATAGAGGGCCCCGCCGATTGCCCCCACCAAGGCGCCGGAGGCTGCCCCGATCCAAGCCCCGGTGGCGGGAGAACCGGTGGCCGCCCCGATGATGGCCCCTAAAGCCGCGCCGGTAGCCGCACCGCCCAAAGCCCCGGCTCCCGCCGAGCGAGCCGGGTCATAATAGCCGCTCTCGGTGACACAGCCCAGAAATGTGACGGCAAACACCAAAATAACCAGGAGAGCCAAAGATTTCCTTATCATAGCCCTGTCTCCTTAAAAAATGGGTTAAGGAACAATTTTTCCAATGACTTGTCTTTTTAACCTTCTTTTTTATTTCGGTGCAAGAAGGGGCTAACTTTATTTCCGGACCCTAATCCCGGACGCCGGTTACAGCATGAGGAGATTGGATGCTGTCCAATTTCTGTCTGTCTGTTTCCTCTTTAATCTTGTCCGTTATCCCGGATGACTGCCACATCTTCTGGTTTTGGCTGGAGGCCTTCTGGCTGCTTGGCGGAGGGCCGCGTCATTGGCCCTGGCTCGGGCAAAGAGTAAAACCCCAGAGGCCATTATCGAGAATATCGAAACCTCCCAAGCTTTTTCATCAGGTTTCCCCTCCCCCGGTTCCCAAAGTTCAAGATTACACTTCCCTCCCCACCACTTGGCGGAGGCGATCCAGGATGCCATTGACAAAGGCTCCAGATTCCTCACTGCCATAGCGTTTGGCCAGCTCCACGGCCTCGTTGATCACCACCTTGGCGGGTATCTCCGGGTGGTACATAAGCTCCCAGAGGGCCAGCCGCAAGAGGTTGCGGTCCACTAAAGCCATGCGTTCCAGGCGCCAGTGTTCCGAGTGCTGCCGGATGAGGCGGTCCAGTTCCTCCTGATGTTCCGCCACGCCGCCTACCAGCTTCTCGAGATATGCGGGCACCCGATCCTTCTGATGGAAATGTCGGATAAAGCGGAGAGCCTCACCCTGGTGGTGGCCCAGATATTCCGCCTGGTAAAGGACCTGCAAGGCCCACTCCCGGCAACGGCTGCGGGAGATGGCGGCCACAAAGGTCAGCCCTCCATTTGTCTCAGGAGGTTGGCCATTTCCAGGGCAGCCTCTGCTGCGGCGTAGCCCTTGTTGCCGGCCTTGCTCCCCGCCCGTTCCACCGCCTGCTCCAAAGTGTCGGTGGTTAGCACCCCGAAAAGGACCGGGATGCCGCTCTCCAGGGACACCTGGGCGATGCCTTTGCTCACCTCCGCCGCCACGTAATCAAAATGGGGCGTCGCCCCCCGGATTACCGCGGCCAGGCAGATAATGGCGTCATGACTGCCGGTGCTCGCCAGTTTTTTGGCCGCCAGGGGAACTTCCCAGGCCCCGGGAACCCGCACCAGGGTAAGGGCCTGGTCTGCCACCCCGTGGCGCCTAAGGCAGTCCAATGCCCCCTCCAGCAGACGTTCGGTAATAAAGGCATTGAACCGACTGACCACCAAGGCGAAGCGAAGACCCTCCCCGGTCAATTTGCCTTCCAGAACCTTCATCGGCAACCTTTCACACTAATTTGAGGATGTGGCCCATCTTCAGACATTTGGTTTTGAGATAATGGCGATTGACCCGATTGGGAGGGATCTCTATGGGCACCCGCTCCACCACTTTTAGGCCATAGCCCTCCAGACCGATGATCTTTTTGGGGTTGTTGGTCATAAGACGCATCTGGCGCACGCCCAGGTCCCTTAGAATCTGTGCGCCGATGCCATAGTCCCTGAGGTCCGCTTTAAAGCCCAGGGCTTCGTTGGCCTCCACCGTGTCCGCTCCCTGGTCCTGAAGCTGATAGGCCCGGATCTTGTTCACCAGCCCGATGCCCCGACCTTCCTGATGCATGTAGAGAATGACCCCACGGCCCTCCTTTTCCACCATGGCCATGGCGGCTTCCAGCTGTTCCCCGCAATCGCAGCGCAGTGAATGAAACACATCCCCGGTGACGCATTCCGAGTGCACCCGCACCAGAATGGGTTCGTCCTCCTGGATGTCCCCTTTCACCAGGGCCAGGTGTTGGTTGTCGTCAATGTCATTGTCATAGGCATAGACCTTAAAGTCTCCAAAAATGGTGGGGAGCTGGGCCACCGCCCGACGGTGCACAAATGACTCGTTTTTCAGACGATAGGCTACCAGGTCGGCGATGGTGGCGATTTTGAGATTATGGAGGGCGGCAAATTTCTCCAGATCCGGCATGCGGGCCATAGTGCCGTCATCATTCATGATTTCGCAGATCACCGCCGCCGGCTTGAGACCGGCCAAACGGGCCAGGTCCACCGAGCCCTCGGTCTGACCGGTGCGCACCAGCACTCCCCCCTTGCGGGCCCGGATGGGAAAGACGTGTCCTGGACTTACCAGATCCTCGGGCCGGGCGCCGTCGGCCACCGCGGTCAAGATGGTGGTGGCCCGATCCTGCGCGGAGATGCCGGTGGTCACCCCCCGACGGGCTTCAATGGAAACCGTGAAGGCGGTGTTGAAAGGGGATTCATTGTCCCGGACCATGGGCCGAAGTTTGAGCCGGTCCACGATTTCCGGAGCCAAGGCCAGGCAGATGAGGCCCCGGCCGTGGCGGGCCATGAAGTTAATGGCCTCCGGAGTCACCATCTCCGCCGCCATGGTGAGGTCGCCCTCATTCTCCCGGTCTTCGTCGTCCACCAGGATGATCATTTTCCCCTGGCGGATATCCTGAATTACTTCCTCTATGCTGGCCAAGGCCATAAATTGAACAGCCTCCGAAAAATCTGACAGAGGGCCTGTTTTTGTCTTCTTAAGTCCCCACCCGGAAACAACCCTGCCGACAAAAAAATGTTGCTGTCCGGATGGGGCTTTAAATCAGAGTGGGACCCTCCGAGATTTCTGCTTGGTATAGTTTTCCATCATTATATTGACTAAGTCAGCCGTCTTCAACTAGACATTTAGACCTCGGCGGGGTTGAGTGGAAAAACCTAAAATTATTTAAATTTTTCAGGCGCTTCCTGTCCCCCTATTTGAGGAAACCAAGGCGCGCCAGTAATTCTTCCGTGAGTCCGGAGTCCTTCTTCAGATAAGGTCCCAGTAGACGGTGCACATACTTCCCGATGAGGTCCATTTCCAGATTGACCGGATCCCCCACTTTCAGGGTCCCCAGGGTGGTGTGCCTGGCGGTATAAGGGATCACATTTACCGTACACCCGGTCCTATGGATCTCATTGATGGTAAGGGAAACCCCCTCCACCGCGATGGAACCCTTTTCCACTGCCAAAGGGAGCAAATCCGGAGGCAGCTCCAAGGCGAGCCGAAGGTGTTCGGGGCCCTCTCGCCGTTCCTTGACCATCCCCAGGCCGTCCACGTGGCCGGTGACCAGATGGCCTCCCAGGCGGTCCCCCATTCTCAGAGCCCGCTCCAGATTTACCCGGTCCCCCACTTTCTTTTGCCCCAGGGTGGTGCGGGCCAAAGTTTCCGGGGACACATCCACCTGGAAGGCGGCGCCCTTAAGGGCCACCACTGTAAGACAGGCTCCGGACACGGAGACGGATTCCCCCAGGTTCAGCGCCCCCGCCGGAAAGGGAGGGGTGATGGCCAGCCGCAGGCCTTCAGCCCGCCGGTCTAGGCCGCTGATTTGTCCTATACCTTCCACCAGACCGGTAAACATGGGTTCTGTTTTCGGCCTATGTCCCCACTACTGGTGGACAACGACCCTATTATCGTCTGCCCCATCATTTCAGGCTACCGTCACCTCCGGACAGAGGTACACGTCCTGGATGGCGTGGAGAATTTCCACTCCTTCGTTCATAGGCCGTTGAAAGGCCTTGCGGCCGGCAATGAGACCCATGCCTCCCGCCCGTTTGTTGATCACCGCGGTGCGCACTGCCTCTGCCAGGTCATTGCCCCCGGAGGCCGCACCTCCGGAATTGATCAGCCCGGCCCGGCCCATGAAGCAGTTGGCCACCTGATAGCGCGTCATTTCGATGGGATGGGTACCGGCCAGGTCGGAATACACCCGGGGGTGGGTGTGCCCGAAATTTAATACATTAAAGCCGCCGTTCACCGTGGGCTGTTTCTGCTTGATGAGGTCCGCCTGGATGGTCACTCCCAGATAATTGGCCTGACCCGTCAGGTCCGCGGCGGTGTGGTAATCCTTGGCCGTGGTTTTAAACGCCGGATTCCTGAGGTAACACCAAAGAATAGTGGCCATTCCCAGTTCGTGGGCCCTCTGAAAGGCCTGGCTCACCTCCTTAAGCTGTCGGCGGCAGTCCGGCGAGCCGAAATAGACCGTGGCCCCCACCGCCACCGCGCCCATGGCAAAGGCCTGCTCCACCCGGGCAAACATGGTCTGGTCGTGAATTTCCGGGTAACTCAACAGCTCGTTATGATTGATCTTGACAATGAAGGGAATCTTGTGGGCATATTTCCGGGCCACCGCGCCCAGCACCCCGAGGGTGGAGGCCACGGCGCTGCACCCCCCCTCTATGGCCAGTTTGACAATATTTTCCGGGTCAAAATAGATGGGGTTGGGGGCAAACGAGGCCGCAGCCGAGTGCTCCACCCCCTGATCCACCGGCAGGATGGCCAGGTATCCGGTGCCCGCCAGACGACCGTGGTTGAACATGGCCGCCAGGGAGCGAAGCACTCCCACCGGCCGGTCGCTCATCACCCAGACCCGGTCTAAAAAATCCGGACCCGGCAGGTGCAGGGCCTCTTTGGGAAACCCCACACATTGATAAGTCAACAAATCCTCGGCGTCCTTGCCTAAAAGGCTTTGAATTTTCTTAATCATAAGATAGTCCTCTCCATTTTACCGGCCATGCGGCTTTTTGAATATAAAATTATCTGTGGGGGCCCTGTTCGGCCAACAGCTCGACGGCCACCTGGGCCGCCCGAGCGGCGGCCCCCGGAGTCCCCAAACTTCTCACCACCCGGGTCAACCGGGGTCTCAGGTCTGACAGTCGGTGGGGCCCGGTCACCCAGCCCAGCACCTCCCGGGCCACTGCCGCTGGCGTAAAATAATCCTGGAGCAACTCGGGATAGATGCGTTCCCCGGCCAACAGATTGGCCATGCCCACATGAGGCACCCGGATAACCCGCCGGGCTAGGAGAAATGTTAAAGGGGCCAATTTATATATGATCACCGCCGGCACCCCTGCCAAAGCTGCCTCCAGGGTCACCGTCCCCGACGCCACTATCGCCACATGCGCCGCCTTCAGCACTCCGTAAGCCTGTCCGGAGACGATTTTTAAGGGTAGGCCGCCGGATGATGTAATGATGTCCCCTTCCCCCCAGCTATCTTCCACCAATTCCTCCACCCGCCGGCGGAGGGTGGGGGAGGCCAGGGGCAAAAGAAATTGGGCCTCAGGCAGTGACAGCAGGATCAGTCGGGCAGCCTTTAGCATTGTGGGCAGGTGGCGCTCGATTTCGCTTGGCCGGCTGCCGGGTAACAGGGCGATGGTAAGGGCCTGGGGGTCAAGGCCCCATTCCTTCAAAAGGATGTTCCGGGGGGGCAACTTGGGAAGAGTCTCCAGAAAGGGGTGGCCCACAAAGGTCACCGGCACCCCCTGCCGCCGGTAAAAGTCTTCCTCAAAGGGAAAAATTACCACCATGCGCTTAACATAGCGAGCGATGGTACGTACCCGATAGCGCCGCCAGGCCCACACCTGAGGGCTGATATAATACATCACCGGCACCCGACGCCAACTGGCCAGGCGGGCCACCCAGAAGTTGAAATCCGGGAAATCCACCAGGATTACCAGGGCAAAAGGCTGTTCACGAAGCACCCGGTTGATGGCCGACAATGCCCGGATCACCGCAGGCAGCCGGGCCGCCACCTCGGTGAAGCCCACCACCGCCAAATCCTCCGCCCGGGCCAAAAGCTGTATCCCCTGGGCCGCTAACGCCTCCCCCCCTACCCCCAGAAACCGGGCCTGGGGGAGTAACTTCCGCATCTCTGTCACCAGTTGGGCCCCATGCCGGTCCCCCGAGGCCTCTCCAGCCACGATGAGAACTCTTGTTTGCTGATATGGGGGAGAGGGGCGGGGGTCTGTGATCCCTCCCCCCTCCTCCAAGCCCCCTTCCCCGAACCCCTGGGGGAACTTGGGAGGAAAGTATGTGGGGCAGGCAGGGGATGTGCCAACCCCCGGTCTTTCCTTCAAAAATTGCCTGCCCTTTCCTCTCATACCCTGGCCCGGCGCATGGTGTTGAGGATATCCTCGGCCAGTTTCAGGGCATTGCGGCCGGCTTGGCCGCTCACCGGGGCCGTGAGCCCGTTTTGCACGGCGTGCACGAAGGCCTGAATCTCCTTGAGCAGGACATCCTCCTGGGGAAAACGCTGCACCTTAAGGACCACTCCGGGGATGGGACCTTGGGCGCCTTCCTGGCGGGAGGCGATGGTAAGTTCCTGGGCCTCAAAGTCCACTGCCAGGTAGCTGTCCGGCTGAAAGAGACGAAAGCGACGCATACTTTTAAATGACATGCGGGAAGCGGTGAGGTTGGCAATGCAATCATCGGCGAATTCCAGACGCACATTGGCCAGGTCCACGGTGGAGGTCAGTACCGAGACCCCGGCGGCCCGAACCTCGGTAATGGGAGAGGAAACCAGGTTTAAGACATGGTCCAGGTCATGGATCATCAAATCCAGGACCACATCCACATCGGTGCCGCGCTCCTTGAAGGGACCGAGGCGGTGGCTCTCGATGAAACGGGGCTGGGTGGCCCGGGCCTTGAGCTCCGCCATGGCACGGTTGAAGCGCTCCAGGTGCCCCACCATCAGGAGACGCTGGTGCCTGTCGGCCAGAGCCACCAGCTCGTCAGCCTCAGCCACAGTGGCGGCGATGGGTTTTTCCACCAACACATGGAGCCCCGCTTCCAAGGCCGCCCTTACCACCTGGTAATGGTCTTTGGTGGGGACAGCCACACTTACCGCCTCCACCAGAGGGAAAAGCAGACGGTAGTCGGAGAAGGCCTCGGTATTCAGGGAGCGGGCCACCTCCTGGCTTCGCTCCTGGATAAGGTCGGCCACGCCCACGAGCCGGGTTTCCGGCAGGCTGGCAAATTTTTGGGCATGAAACCGGCCCAGATAGCCCACCCCGATTACACCAACTTTCAGCGGCGGCGTCATGACCTCCTCGAAAACAGGATTTCCAAAAAGTTATCATATCTTATCGAAAAAGCCCCCAGGACTGCAACGAAAACTCACAGAAGTCATTTGACAGGTGGACTAGTCTTCGATAAATAATGGCATTTATTTCTTTAAAATTTTTCGGGAGGGTGCCCCTGATGGTGGAGAAGGCGAAATACATCTGGCTGGATGGGGAATTCATTCCCTGGGATGAGGCCCGGGTTCACATCCTCACCCACACCCTGCATTATGGTCTGGGGGTTTTTGAAGGCATCCGGGCCTACCATTGCCATGACGGGCAGACCGCCATCTTCCGCCTCAAAGAGCACATGCGGCGCCTGTTTGATTCGGCCCACGTCATGCAATTGGAGATACCCTTCAGTCAGGCCCAGTTGGAAACCGCCTCAGTGGAGCTTTTGCGCCGCAACCAGCAGAAAGAGGCCTACATCCGCCCCCTGGTCTTTGTGGGGGATGGGGTCATGGGCCTCAATCCTGGTAACAACCCCATCCGGGTGGCTCTTATCAGTTGGGTTTGGGGCGCCTATCTGGGAGATGAGGGCCTCAAAAAAGGCATACGCCTCAAGACCAGCGCCTTTACCCGCCACCATGTGCGCATCATGATGACCAAAACCAAGACGGTGGGAAATTATGTCAACTCCATCTTGGCCAAACGGGAGGCCCTGCAGGCGGGTTATGATGAGGCCATTCTCCTTGACCCCGAGGGATTTGTTTCCGAGGCCTCCGGGGAGAATATATTTATGGTCAAGGAGGGGGTGTTGCGCACTCCCCCCCTCACTTCCATCCTCCCCGGCATCACCCGGGATTCGGTGCTGACCCTGGCCCGGGACCAGGGTATTCCGGTCAGGGAGGGGAGGTTCTCCCTGGATGACCTTTACCTGGCTGACGAGGCTTTCCTCACCGGCACCGCCGCCGAGGTCACCCCGGTCCGGGAAGTGGACGGCCGCCGTATTGGCCGCGTCACCCCGGGGCCCCTCACCCAAAGGCTGCAGCAGCTCTTCTTTGCCGTGGTCAAGGGGCAGGAACCCCGATATCAACAGTGGCTTACCTATATATAAAGGGGGCAGGGGCTGACAAATTCCCACTTATGGTGAGGGCCACCCGTCACTCTTTTCAGATTCTTAAAGTTTCCGCCGATAATGTAACTGTGAGACCACGGAGGTGGTAAAAGGGTAAGGAATGGACTCACCCACTCTGAGAGAGCAACTGCTTCATCAGAACCTGAAGGTAAGGCGCCGGGCTGCTCCGGTAAAGGAGTGTTTCCCTTACCTGCCTTTTGCCTTGAAGGCCCTTATGGTGGGGGAAAGGGTCTCTTTCCCCATATACCTTAAGGTCAGCACCGGCAACAATGAGGTAAAATTTCTCCCTTATCTGGAAGAAGGGGAGGTGGTGGAACCGGAATGGCTAGCAGCCCTGCATGAGGCCGGAGTGGACCGCATCTATGTCCGGAAGGAGGACGGGGACCGTCTGGTGGCCTACCTGAATAACCACCTTCTCCTGGTGAGCGAGAAAGAGGGCCCACCGGAGGAAAAATTTACCGTATTGCGGGAACACCTGACCTTTTCCCTGTTTCAGGCCTTTCGCGACCCCAGAATGAGTGAAAATGTGCGGCTGGCCCGAAAGTCTCTGGAACACCTGAACAGGTTTCTCTGGCAGGAGGGCTTCCCCTGGACCCTGGTCTGGGAAATGCTTTATCGGGATTACAGCCTCTACCACCATTCGGTGAATGTCTCAGTCATGGGCATGGCCCTTATGGCGTTTCTGAAAAAAGGGCAGCAGGAGGGATTGACTCTGGGGTTGGCCGGTTTATTCCACGACGTGGGGATGATCTATTTCAGCGAAGAGATTTTTCACAAGTCCGGTCCCCTGGAACCTGAGGAACGGGGTGAGGTAATGAAACACCCCTGCTACGGGTACCGGCTTCTGAAAGGCAATCCTCTTGTCCCTCTGGAAAGTCTGCGCCTGATATTAGAGCACCATGAGAATGCCAACGGCACCGGCTATCCCCAGGGGCTGACCCTGGCTCGCCAGCACCCCCACACCCGTTTTCTCTATATATTGGAGGCCTTTGACAGTCTGACCAATTTCCGGCCCTACCGGCCGGCCTACACCCCGTTTGCCGCCCTGAAAATTTTCCAGGACCCCGACCAAGGATTGATATGTGAACCCCGGGCCCTGAAATTATTCATCCAGTTTCTGGCCCTGGCCTAGGGCAGCCCCCCAGCTCCTTGCAATATTGCACCAAGATGTCCGTTTCGGTGATGAGGCCCACGAGCCTGCCTTTCTCTACTACCGGCAGGCAGCCGATTTTGCGCTCCACCATGAGGGCCACGGCATCTTTCAGTTCCATGTCGGGCGGCACGCTGACCACCTGCTTCACCATCACATCTTTGATGCGCAGGGTTTTCATGACCTCCCTGGAACCCTTGGCCCCATACCCCAGGGCTTGGGCCAGGGAACTGCGGAAAAGGTCCCGTTCGGAAATAATGCCTACCACCTTATCCCCGGAGACCACGGGCAGGTGGCGGATGCGTCCCAGACGCATGATATCGTTGGCCAGACTGAGTTCGTCCTCCACATCCAGGGTGGCCACTTCCTTAACCATGAGATCCTTGACTTTCATGGGTCCTCGGTTACGCCTTTTCTTCGGGGTATGCGACCTGGAAGGGGCAGAGGGGCGTAAGTGCGAGCCAGCCCCCTCTGATTACCGGTTTGACAGGGTGGTTATGCCGCCAGCCATTCCCGGGCCCGCTCTCCCAGCTCCGCCAACAGGGTCAGGGCCCGGGTGGCGGTCTCCGGACTGAGATAACCCAGCCCACAGGCCGGCGTCAGCAAGGAGTGGCGCAGGATCTCTTCCTTACCCAGGCCGGTTTCCTTAAGACGCTCCACCTGACTGGTAAAATGCTGCCAGAGGCTGTCCGGGGTTTCCCGGGCCAGATTCTCGGCGCCGGTGGGCACCAGCCCCCAGGCCAGGTAGCCCCCCCGCTTGAGAAATTCGGCCAGGGGTTTAAGGTAAAGGAGAAGATGGTCAAAATACCCGAAAGAGTCAAAACTCAGGATGTCCAAGGAGGTTTCCAGGAGCAGGGACCAGTCGGTGTTGCCGCAGCAATGCACTCCGATTTTTACCGGGCCCTTTTCCCGCAAAGTCTCCAGGGTGTCCGTAAGGATGGTGGTCACCTCTTGCCGGGAAATGGGCAGGAAGGCGGAGCCGAAACCCGAAAGGATGGGTTCGTCGAAAAACACCACCGCTTCCCGTCCGGTTTCCCGGAACTTTTCCGCCTGCCAGGCGGCCTTGCAGGCCAAACCCTGGGACACGGCCTGGGTCAGCTCCAGGTCATAGAGAATGGCCTTGCCGTCAGGAGCCTTCACCATACCGGCGAAAGTCACCGGCCCCACCACCTGCCCCTTGAGAATCAGAGGGCCATTTCCGGAGGAACTCACCCGGTTCAGCAAGACATGAAAGCCCCGGGCCTCTTCGGGGGCCAAGGCAAAGGGGCCCAGCTCGCCGCTCCACACCAGTTCGTAGAATTCGGCCAAGGCCATTTCCCGGGAGACCCCGGGATCAAGAAGCACCTGGCGGTTTTCCAGGTCTACCTTCAGAGCCGGTAAGCCGCCGGCCCCCTGGGCCACCATTTCCTCCCGGAATCCCAGACGGACAAGCTGCGGCCAGAAAGGCATTTCCGGAAACAGCCCAAGCACCAAAGACACGGCCTCTTCCGGATCGGTATAAGGCAGGGAGCCGATCCCGGTTAGGGCCAAGGGCGGTAAGGTTCCCATGACTGGGAATTTATTAATTTTTGCCAGCGGTGTCAACCTTTGCCAGAATTCAGGCCCTTTCATCTCCGGCTAAAGAGTTCTTAATGGAAAAAACGCTAGCGGTTAATTAAATTCTAACTTTTTCGTTGAAACCGCCCGGGTTTTCAGGGAAAATGGGCAGTGCGGGGAGGAGACGCGGAAGTGTCAGAACCGTCAGCCTCAGAGGAACCGGGAAAGAGCGGCTCCAGAGCCAAAGTGGTGGCGGTCGTCAGCCTGGCCCTGGCGGCGGGCATGTTGGTATTGATCTTTTTCAGCCACCGGGCCATTTCCCGGATATATCTTCTGAGTCAGGAGAAGGCCCGGCTGGAGAAGGAAAATGAACACCTGGCCGAAGAAAATCTGCGGCTGGCCCGCACCGTGGACCGTTTGCATAATGATCCTGAGATGATCCAGGATCTAATTCGCCGGGAATTGAACTTTGTGAAGAAAAACGAGATTATTATTCAATTTCTCACCAAAGATGACAATCCCTCCTTGCGGGCGGCTACCGCGCCCCACCGGCCTCCACCCGAACCCCTCAGGGGGGCCAAGGCCGGACGCTTACCGGAACCGAGACTCCAGTCTCCAGCCGCCCGGCTTAAAACCCCGTAACCTGAAGCCCCGTTCAGTCAGTAATTTTTAACTTCCCTAAACCCCATAAAATTACCGGAGGGATAAGGGCAACGCTTCCTGGCCTGTGGGCCCGGCGATGCTCCAACCCTTTGCTAAGTTTTCCGGATGAACTCAAAGCCCTGGGGGTTTTTCCTTTAAAGCCGATGATTGGAGGGAAAACTTCCGGCTACACCATCAACAGGGAGGCAGCCATGTATTCCACGGCAGATTTTCGCAAAGGCCTGAAGATTGAATTTGAGGGGGCCCCCTATGTCATTGTGGACTTCCTCCATGTGAAGCCCGGCAAGGGGGGGGCCTTTGTCCGCACCAAGATCAAAAATCTGGTTACCGGCCGGGTGTTGGACCAGACCTTCCGCTCGGGGGAACGGGTGAAACGCCCCGACCTGATGGAGCGGGAAATGCAGTACCTCTACCGGGAGGGGGACGATTTTTATTTGATGGACAACGAAACCTTTGAACAGATCGTCCTGACGGCCGAACAGATGGGGGAGGCGGCCCTGTTCCTCACGGACAATCTTAATGTCAAGGTGCTTTTTTTCAATAAGAATCCGGTGGCTGTGGAACTTCCCACCTTTGTGGAACTGACGGTCACCCAGACCGAACCGGGAGTTCGGGGGGACACTGCCAGTGGCGGCAGCAAACCCGCCACCTTGGAAAGCGGCGCCGTAATCCAGGTGCCCTTATTTATCAATGAAGGGGACCGGGTTAAGGTGGACACCCGCACAGGCACTTACATTGAGCGGGTAAAATAATCGATCAGACCAGTTTCACCAGCACCACATGGCGCTTGACTCCGAAGCGTCGGGCCTGGGAAACGGACTCGAGAAAGATGTCCGCTTTGTTGCGCCAATGGGAAGCCATGCGATCGCTGAATTCAAAGACTCCCAAACCATGAAGGAGCACCCGGTTGCCGAACTGCAGATTTAAGCTGTCCTCCACATCCCGACTCAACGCCACAATGCCCTCTTTCACCCGCTGGCCTGAAGAGGTGACCCCGTAGTTGGGAGCCCGGCAGCTGTTATAAGAATAGGCCGTGACCGTGACAATGGACATGGTGACCGTGGTGCTTGGGCGCGGGAGCCCTAAAATACCTACGATTAGCAGTCCGGTTATGATGAAAGTCCTCATGATTCCCTCGCCTTTGTAAAAAATGAGCTGACGGCAACCAAGGAGGAAGCGGATAAGAACCGGATAGATGGAGAGGGTCTAGCCCTCACTGGATGGTGTGCTTGTCCTAGCCTCCTGAGGTACCGGCACGGCCGTTCTACCGCAGACGGAAACTACCATGGAAGGCAGTCCGCCCTAACCTCAGCTGTTCCGTCAGTCTGGAGGTAAGTCGGTCGAGCCTTAAAAATTACCGCAGGTTAAATTTCCTGAAGTTAATATCCCAAGAAATTATCCATGTCAAGAAATTTTTTTCACCTCTATGGTTAACGTGTTTAGATTTCTATATATTTTTAATTTATTTAATTTGTTCTCCGACTCCCGAAGGAAAATTCCAAAATCCTGGATCGGAAAGAATCTCATCAAAGTGGGAAAAATAAATCCAAATGAAGGAAAATTATCCTATTTAGTGGGATAAAAAGAGGTAGTAAAGTTAGATATACATATATGGAGGCTATTCATACAATTTTCTTAATAATTCAAAATACTTGTTTCATATTAAATTTCTATCCCAATATCTTATTCCCAATATTTTTATAAAAATAGGGCAATTTTTAGATGATTATCCCATTTAAAGCAGAAGGCCAAACTTCCCGCCCCTCAGCTTGGCAAAAAAAGGGCCAGAACCTGTTAGTTCTGGCCCTTAAGGTAACCCCACTGACAGTTTTTACCAAAAGCCGGATGGTCCCTTTGGTATTCCAAGCCTCCGGAGCCGGGGCTCAACCCGGCCCTCCGTTAGGTCAGACCCTCCTCATCATAAACCAATTTTCCCGCCTCCCGGCAGGAGACTTACACCCCTCAGGTTCCGCCAAACCCCACGGATACCTGACCCTCCTCCACCAGCACCGGAACCTTCCGCAGTCCCTGGGAAAACTTCAGCATTTCCTCCAGATATTGGGGCTCGGCCACCACGTCCCGGTAAGTCACGCTGTAACCCTCTTTGGCCTTGGCCTCCCGGGCCTTTTGGGTAAAGGGTCAGGAGGCCTTCCCGAAGATGATGATCTCCTTGGTCATCATGCCCTCCTTTTTCAACTGCCCACATAGTAAACCCGAAGATACAGGAAATCCACCAGGTTGAGGAGGATGAGGGGGTTCTCCGAAAGGGTATATTGCACCCCCTCAAACCTGGGACTGACCTTCTTCTGGATGTTTCTTGCGGCCTGATCCGCCAGCTGGGGCTGGTTAGGCGCGGCCTGTCGCAGAAAATTGGCAATCGTCTGGGAATAGCGCCCTGCCAATTCCTGACATTGTTTCCGGATATCCACCCTCAGGGGTTTCAAGGCCTCGTCGAAAAAGTCGCCAATATCTTCATATTTCCCCTTGATCCGGGAAAAGTCCCATTTGCGCATTTCCCGGTATTTGGCTGCAGCCTCCCCGTTCAGGTTCTCCATGGCCAAATCGACAATGCCGATGGGCGGAGCCTCCGGGGTGTTGGGGGGCAGATGAGCAATCCGGATCACAAGCTCAGGAAAGCGGGAATTGGTCAGGCTGAAGCTCCGGCTTAAGCGCTGTCCTGGCTGATCGTGGCTTTGGGCGGCCGACACGGTCCAACCCTCCTGCCGCAGGTGTTTCCAAAGATTTTTGCCCTGAGGTATCAGCTGCTCCAGCTCCGCAAAGGTGCCACTGGCCGCCACCGGGGGGGTAGGTCGGTTAAATCCGTTGCCGGGAGAAGACTCTGAAAGGTCGGGGGTGGGGCTCTCCGGAACCCTGGAAGTCTCCGGTCTCCAAGGGGATGAGGGGCCGGCCGGTCCCAGGGTGCGCCCCTCCTGGCCCGAGGCCGCCTGTGGGTCGGGCCTTAAGGCCACCCGCACCATGGCCGTCCCGCCCCTCAGGGACTGGACTTCCCGGCTGAAAAGGTAAGGGTGTTCCGGAACCAGGTCCAAGATAAGACGCACCCCGCTAACGCTAGTTTCCACGCGCACCTGCTTTACCAGCCCCTCATCCCCGGCCAACCTTGAGGGAAGCTTCCCGGCCCGGGCCTGGGGAAATTCCACCACCAACTGCGGCTCCCGCCCTTTAATGGGCGTCACCAGGGGTTGAACCGGACGGCTCAGGAGCACGGTCAACACGGTGCGCTCCCCTACCCGGCTTAAACCGAGGTTACGCACCTCCAATCCTGAAGTGAGGGCAAAGGATTTAGGGGCCATAAGGGTTGCCAAAAGCAACCCGAGCAACAGCCTAAGCCACCCTTTCTGCCAGAGACAGAAGCTGGGTCCGGGAAAAATTGGCCAACGATGAAAAAGTCCTGCCATTTTCCTTGCCGGATCTCTCATATCAGTGATAAGTAACTACGCTGTTAAAAAGGGACAAAAAACCTGAAGCCCCACAAGGGGGAATTTCCCAAAACCTCCTGGATCCCTTCCGGTAAGATGCAAGATCCGGTTTGGGGGTTGGGGTTACCGGACCTCCACCCGCTCAAAATAGAGGCACATATGTGCCGGGCAACTGGGGTTCCATTCCCCGGTCATGTCCACGGAAAGTTTTTTATTGCCTTCGCTCGGGGTTACATGGATTATCCCGCCTTCCCGGGTATAAAGCCAAAGATGACCTTCTGCCACTTTCCACTTGAACTTGACGGGTTTTTCCCCTTCCAGCTTCCAGGTGGCCTCGCCGTTCTCTTTTAAGGTCAGTTCAATGTGGCCTTTTCCGGCATAAGGTTGCAAAGAGCGATAGGTTCCCACATAGGGGTCCCGGGATTCACCGCAGCCGGCGGTCAAAATCCCCAAGATCACCGCCATTGCCGTAATAAGTAGCAAGGGACGCTGTATCATATTTTTCTTTCCCGCCATATAAAACCGCCCCGATCCAGGACAAAGAGGCGGTCATAGAGGAAAATCTGCACGGCCATGAGCAACATTCCGGCATTTTTCAGGACTTTCCACCAAGTCACCGGTTCGCCTGCCTCCCCCACGCAGCCGCAGTTGATGGGGAGCTCCAGAAAAATGGCATTTACCAGTCCCACGATGAAAATAAGGTTCATGGCGCCGATGATGGTGGCCGCGGCCCGGGTGCGGATTCCCAGAACCAAGAACAGTCCGCTAACCAGTTCGGCCCAGGGGAGAATCAGTGACCAGAGGTTTACCCCCCACTCCGGCATCAACCCGTAATCCACCACATTAAGGGCAAAGACGGCGGGCCGCATAATCTTGCTTAAGGCGAACTGTACGAAAATGACCCCCAGGACCACCCGGCAGAACGCCGAGAGATAGGGACTGCGGCGCACCGGGGGGAGGAGAAAGAGCAGAAAAATGGAGACCGGGATCCACTCAATGTACCCCGGAAGGCCCAGGGGCATGGCAGCCACGGCCTTCCCCGGTCGCGTCTCCACCGGGAAGATCTTTTCCCAGCCATCGGGATTGCCCGCCAAGACCAGAACCCGGGAAAAGTCTTTTTCCATTAGCCGGCGGGCCAGCTCCCGGTCAAAGCGCCGGCTGGAGGAGCCACCATAAACAATTATGGGGGTGTCCGGACCCACCTGTTTTTGCTGGAGGATGAACTGGAACATGGGGAATTGGAGATCGAAAAACAGAAGGGGCAGGTTTTCGGCCCCTTTGATGTGCCGCTGATCATAAAAGTTGTTCTTCCGGGCGTCCACAAACACCGCCTTCTGTTGGCGGTACAATTCCAGGGCCTGGTCCGGAGAAATCTCCTGAACCCCGTCTTTTTCCCCCCAGCCATGCACCAGGGGAATGCTGTTGTCATTATAAAGGTTGAACACCAGGGCCAGGATAACACTTAGCCCCACCATGAGGAGATAGTCAAACCAGGAGATCTGCCGTAATTTCACCTGGTGCACCGTCTCCTGTTCCAGGCGGCGGTCGCCGTCCACCAGCCAGGTGGCCAGGGTGTGGATGAGCTTGCGGGCCAACTGAGGGTTCTGATCCAAGACGGCGTCAAATTCCTCTTTACTTACCTGAATCAGGACGCTGTCCTCCACAGCCTCCACCGAAGCAGTGCGGGCCATGCCGGTGACCAGGGCCACTTCCCCGAAATAGTCCCCCGGCCCCAGCTCCGTCAGGTCGGTGCGGATGCCGTCGTGGGTTTCCCGGTAAACCTTGAGTTTGCCGGAAACAATTACATAGAAATGGTGGGGCGGATCCCCCTGCTTCACCACCCGGGTGCCGGAAGGGACACGCAATTCCCGGCCCACCTCCTCGATTTTCAGTCCTTGGGTTTTCTCTTCCAGCCCGGTCATGAAATCCCCCAGTTCGGCCGGTTCAGGAGCAATTCAGCCGCCCTGCCGTTCCCTTTTTATCACACTAGGTTTTCGATGGGAACCGGCGGCCGCGCATTTATCCCTTGGCTCTTTATATATTTTGACCTTTTGGGCTGAGGGCCAAGCCGGAGTTCCCCCGGACTTTCCCGGGTCAACCTGGCTCAGCCCCCGGTTTGGTTAAATTAATTATTTTGCATTATACGCCTTATCTTCAATTTCATTCCAACTTTGATCACCTCTGGAAATAACTTTTTTGGGTTTTAACCTGACAATTCTCATTTTGAGAAAAATTTCCCTAAGGTTTCGGGACTTCTATCAAGAAGAGAATTCCCGGGGAAAGGGCTAGGGGCGGTTGATTTTTTGCAATAATATTAATAGTGATTTCAAATAGTTAAACGTTTAAAAAAAAGGAGATTTTGGCAAGCCCCTTGCATAATTTCTTTGGTCAGAAGCTCCTCCCAGGGAGCGGAAGAAAAAGGTAAATTCAGGCGAACCTATGCTCCCTTTGATCTGTTGGGATAGATCCAGAATTCCTAAGGCGAGGTGATCGCAATCTTATGCGCTCTATCAGTGACAGCCTTCCCTGGATGCCCGGCAAGTGGGCCTCCAAAGAAGAGCAGCGTTTGCAGACCCTGGACTTGATTCTTAAGATCCTGGTCCCCGCCTTTCTGTTTGTCTGTTTCATTGCGGCCCTCAAATTGGGCTCCTTCAGCGGCTATCTGGAACTTTTAAGCCGCCAAAGTTACGGGACCCCCTTGATGGCCGTGGGTGCCAGCTTTACCCTGGTGGTCCTTTTGTTTCAAATTCTTCGGACCTTTTTGTGGTGGCGCTATAAGCCGTATCCCATGCCCAGCGGCCCCTTACCCAAGGTGACGGTTGTCATTCCGGCTTACAATGAAGGGGCCATGGTGGAAAAGGCACTGTATTCGGCGGCTGCCTCTGATTATCCCCAGGACCGGCTGGAAATCATCTGCATTGACGACGGCTCCCAGGACGACACCTGGTTTTATATTGACCGGGCCCGGAAGCAGTTTCCCCACCTCATCAAGGCCATCCGTTTCCCCAAGAACCGGGGCAAAAAGGAAGGGTTGGCCGCCGGCTTTGCCCAGGGGGAAGGGGAGTTCTTTGTCACCATGGACTCTGATAGCGTCATCGCTCCGGACACCATAAAACAGATAATCGCGCCCATGCTGCATGACCCGCGGGTGGGGGCGGTGGCCGGCAACGTCAAGGTCTATAACCGCTTCCGGAGCCTTCTGGCCCGCATGCTGGCAGTCCGTTTCGTTCTGGCCTTCGATTTTCTCCGGGCCTCCCAGTCGGTTTATGGCTTTGTCACCTGCACGCCGGGGGCCTTATCCGCTTATCGCCGGAGCGCCGTCCTTCCGGTTCTTCAGGAATGGCGTAGCCAGACCTTTTTGGGCGCGCCCGCCACTATCGGGGAAGACCGGGCCCTCACCAACTTGGTGGTGCGCCAGGGATATTACTCTGTGTATCAGCGCACTGCCGTAGTACACACCGTGGTCCCTGAGACTTACCGGGGGTTGTGCCGCATGTATCTGCGCTGGGACCGGGCCAATTTCCGGGAGTCCTGGGTGCAGCTCACCTTCCTCTTTACTAAATATCGGGAACGGGACCGCCTGCTCCCTATCCTAGACTTTTTTGTCACCCAGCTGGAATTTCCCCTCACCTACCTGTTTCTGGGGCTGCTTATCATCAGCTTTGTCAATTACCCGGTACTTATGGTGAAATTCTTCGCCGGTCTGGGCATCCTCACCCTGATGTACATGTATTATTACATCCACCAGGAGCGGGATGGGGAATTTATCTACGGCATCCTTTACTCCTATTTTGCCTTTCTGGCCCTCAACTGGGTGCAGCCATACGCCTTCCTCACCCTGAAAAATGACCGCTGGCTGACGCGGTAAGGAAGGTTCACATATAATCGGGGGACGAAGAACCCGGCTCTTCGTCCCCTGTTTTTCCCCCGAATTCAGGATTCTCGTCGATTTACTCCCGGCCGGTCCATTCAGGGCGGCCCCAAATCACCAGATCCTCCCCCAGTTGGTGAAATGAGACCTGGGCCAGTCTGGGAAGCGGCCTCTCCGGGGTTAATGGGGAGGAGTCCAGCACCCTGAGGCCCCCCACCAGAACCGGGGCAATGGTGATAATCACCTGATCCACCAGCCGGGAGCTCAGGAAACTGGTGATGACCTGGGCTCCCCCTTCCACCATGAGACAGGCAATGCCCTGGGCCGTAAGCCAGTCCAAAAGAGCCGTTAGTTCAATGCCTCCCCCTGCACCCTGGGGCAGGCGGATGACCTTGGCGCCCCGGCTTTCCAGGTCCTCCTGGCGGACGGGGTCGGCATTCTCCAAAGTGGCAATCCAGGGGTGGGCGTTCTCTTTAAGGAGGCGAGCATAGGAGGGGAAACGCAACCGACTGTCAAGAATCACTGGCTGGGGATTGCGTCCCGGTACCAGACGGACGTTCAAACAAGGATTGTCCGCCAGCACAGTGCCGATCCCAACCAATATGGCGTCGTGCAGCGCCCGGAGCCGGTGGGTGAAAACCCGGGACAAAGGGCCGCTTAAGTCCAGCGGATATCCCCGGCGGGCGGCAATGGAACCGTCCAGGCTCTGGGCGTAAGTCAATGTGACTAGCGGCCGTCCCTTGCCTTGGCGCCATAACATGGCCTGCGCCGGGATAGCCTCCAAACGGGTCATGAGGACCCGGTCATTCATCTCAGGGACCCCTGATTTTGGGCTCAACCGGTCACCTGGGAATCCGCCTGGCCGGATTTGCCGGAAATTTAATCTAAATCTAAAGCCTGGTCCAGGCGGGCGCAACCGGTAAAATACCCCCTGGTATTCTTTTCATCAGCTTTGCTCCACAATCTCTCCTCCCCTACCCTTCTTTTCCCAGGCCAGCTCCGGGGTTGGCTTCGGATGTATTTCATCAGCCCCGCATTTCCTTAAGAAACCGGAATATGGCCTCACAGCTTTCCTCCCAGGTGGGGTGCCGCTCATAGCGCTCCCGGGCTGCCAGACTCATCTGGCAAAGTAGGCGCCGGTCCCTCATCAAAGTTTCAAGATGCCGGGCCAGGGTTCTGGCATCTCCCGGAGTGAGGAGAAAACCATCTTTCCCCGGGGTGATTAGCTCCCGGGCACCCCCCGCGCTGGTGGCCACAGCCGGCAAACCAAAGGCCATGCCCTCCAGGTAGGCCATGCCGAAACCTTCGTAAAATGAGGGCACCACCAAAAGATCACTTCGGGCCAGATGGTAACCCACCTCCTCACCTATCAAGAGCCCGGTAAATTTCACTTTTAAGGCCCACCCCTGCTGGCAGATCCGCTTTCGGATGGCGGCGACATACGCCGGGTTCCAATCAAGCTGGCCCACCACAGTCAGACACCAACCTTCGGGGGGGAGTGACTCCAGGGCCTCCAATAAGATATGCAGGCCTTTCCGGGGGATGACACTTCCCAGGAAGATCAGGCGCAAAGGGCCCGACTTCCGGCAACGGGCCAAAATCTCTTCCCGAGTCAGGCTTCGGGTGAAGCGATTGCCTCCGGGGTAAGCCACCACCCCCGGTCTTCCCCGGCCCACCAGGGCCTCCACGCTTTGCCGGGTGGCCTCGCTGCTATAGATAAAACCGCGGACCCCGGTAAGATAAAGACGTTCCATCTGACGATAAAGCCACTTCCGGACTGGAGGATGGGCCTCTGAGGAGCGCAGATTATGAACCAGCGATACGATGGGTAAGGATGGCTGCCGCCCCAAAAGCCGGTTCCCCAGAATCAGGGAAGGATGGGCCAATTCGTCCTGAACCACAAGGTCGGCCTTAAGGCCCTTAAGGCGTCTAAGCAGATCCGGGGCGAAATTGCCCAAAAGCCCGCCCCCGGGAAATTGGCGCCATGGGAGGGTGACCACTTCCACCTTGACTCCCCGACGGCCAAGATAGTCCACCAGGATACGGTCATAAAGAAACCCCCCGCTTATAAGGCCCAGGTGGCCATAAACCATGAAGGCCAGGCGCATTACAGTTCCCTAAGGTAGGCGGCCCAGGCACTCCCGGTTTCCCACATTTTTACTTGCAGGTATTTCAACTTGGGGGATTGAATCCCATTCCGCAAGCGGTCCCAGAAAATGCGGGCAAATTGTTCCAGGGACGGATTCATGTCGGCAAATTCGGGCAGCTCATTTAGAGTCCGATCCCGAAAATAGGCCAGCTGCTCCTCCAGGAGGGCCTCAAGCTCCACCAAATCCATCAGGTAACCGGACTCATTTAGGAGATCACCGGCCAGCTCCACTTCCACCCGATAATGGTGGGAATGCCAGCGGCTTTCCTCTGTCGCTTCCTCTTCCGCCAGAAAGTGTTGGGCTACAAATTCCCGACTGACACCCAGCTTATACATAATAATTCCTCCGAACATCCCCTTGACAAAGGACTTAAAAAGACCCGGGGGGTCTGTTTGCCTCAATAAGTCAAAATCACCTGAAGGGCTGTCTCAGGGTGTTGATCCAGAAGCTCGTAAGCCGGACCCGCCTGATCCAGGGGAAACCGGTGAGTGATGAAACGGGATGGTTTTATCTCCTTTACCCACTCCCAGGCAGTTTGAAGTATTCGGGCCTTGTTCCAGCGGCCTCGCAACTTGGGGGCCACCGTGCTTACCTGACTGCTCAGGAGCACCTGGCGCTTTCGGTGAAACTCCCCGCCCAAGTTAAGCTCCGCCCTTTTGGTGCCGTACCAGGAGCCGATGACCAGACGGCCGCTAAACCCGGTGATCGCCAGAGCCAGCTCCAGAGCCGCCGGGTTACCGGAGACCTCATAGGTCAGATCGGCTCCCCAATCCGAGCCTTCCCCCTGGAGGATCCGGCGGAGCCGCTCCAACGCCTCTGGTGCCAAGGGGTCCAGAGCAAGTTGGGCTCCCACGGTTTCTGAGGTCAGACGCCGGGAAGGCAGGGGCTCAAGGGTCACCAGACAGGTCAGGGGGAAGCGGGCCAGAAGTGAGGTCAAAAGCAGCCCTACGATCCCCTGGCCAAACACCACCACCTTTTCCCCGATCATTGGGTGGCCGTCCAGGGCCAGGGTGACGGCCGTCTCCATATTGGCCAGAAAAACCGCATCCTCCGGGGCTACCTCAGAAGGTAACGGAACAAGTTCCTCCGGGTAGGCCACAAAATAATCCTCATGGGGGTGGAAAGCGAATACCCGCTTTCCCTCCCAGCCTGCCAAAGGGAGAGACCCGGCTTCCACCACCTCAGCCACCAGGCTGTAACCATATTTGCAAGGGAAAACCAACCTTCCGGAAAGGGCCGGTATGGTAAGGTCCGCCGCCATGTCCGGGGGAACCTGTCCCCGATAAAGTAATAGTTCCGTGCCGGAGCTGATAGCGGACACCAGGGTCCGGAGCAACAACTGTCCGGGTTCTGGTGGGGGCAGGGCCTCCTCTCTGAGACCAACCCGATAAGGCTCCAGGAAATAGAGGGACCGCCGTCTCATCATGCCTTAACCGGAAGGGTCAGTTGAGGTTTTCTCTTTCTTTTTTGTTGAAATTGTCCGGGTTCCACCGGATGATTAATTATGGTTTGCGTTAGGCCGAGGTAATGAAGGCCATCTTATGAGAATCGCGGCAGTTCAGCTGAACAGCAAGGCCGATCTGGCCGGAAATGTGGCCCGGGCCCGGGAGTATACCATCAAGGCCGCCCAGGAGGGCGCAATGCTGGTGAGCCTTCCGGAGCACTTTGCCTACCTAGGTCCGGAGGAAAAATGGCCGCCTTCGACCCAGACTCTGAAAGGGCCACTTTTCCGGGAATTCAGCGCCCTGGCCCGGGAGCTTGGCATCTTTGTGCTCCTGGGCTCATTCCCGGAAAAGGCTTCCCCTGACCTCCCCCCTTATAATACCAGCGTGCTACTGGGAAGGGATGGAAATATTTTGGCGGTTTACCGCAAAATTCATCTGTTTGACGTAAACCTTCCAGGCGGTCCGGTATTCAAGGAATCAGACTTTGTGCGGCCGGGGACGGAGGTGGTGGCCGTTGCCCTGCCCGGCACCCCTTTCACCGCAGGGCTGGCTATTTGTTATGACCTGAGGTTTCCCGAACTGTTCCGCGCCTTGGTGTCCCGGGGGGCAAACCTGTTGTTTGTGCCTGCGGCTTTTACCTTTGCCACCGGGCGGGATCACTGGGAGGTGCTTCTCAGGGCCCGGGCCATTGAGAATCAGGCCTATGTGGTGGCCCCGGCCCAATGGGGAACACACTCCCCCGGGCGCCGGAGCTACGGCCGCTCCCTTATCGTGGATCCCTGGGGCACCATTTTGGCCCAAGCGCCCGACGGGGAAGGGGTGATCTATGCCGACCTGGACCCGGACCGGCTGGAACGCTTGCGCCGGGACCTGCCCTGTCTTCAGCACCGGCGGCTCATGATTTAGGGAAATGATACTTCCCCAAGGCACCAATAAAAAAGGGAGGTCAAAAACCTCCCGTTTTTTTGGCAAGTAAGGCCAAAGCCCTAGCGAGTCGCGGCCTTGGCGAGTTTTTCTTTAAGGGACATGCAATTGCGGCAGTAAGGGGTTTCCGGCATGACTTCCAAACGGCGGGGCTCAATGGGTTGCCCGCAGGATTCGCACAACCCGTAAGTCCCCCCTTCTAGGCGCAATAAGGCCTCTTCAATGGCCTCCAGTTCCTGGCGTTTGGGTCCCAGAAGGGTGAGGTGGGTTTCGGCCAAGAGACTTACCGAGGCCTGGTCCTCTTCGTCCCGGGCCGCGGCCAGCATCTCCTGGTAGCCGTTGCCGATGTTGTTTTTCAGGCGCTCTTTGACCTCCTGCCACAGATGCCGCTTGCGTTCCAGGAGGCGTTCCTTTATTGCTGCCAATCTTTCCGGGGTCAGTCCTGCCATGCCAGCACCTCGTAGAGATATCGGTTCAGGCCCCTTAAGTTTTCAGAGTCAGGCGTTTATTCCAGGAAATCCTCCAGAGCCGCTTTGCGGGTAGGATGTTTGAGCCGCTTCAAAGCCTTTTTTTCAATCTGGCGGATGCGCTCCCGGGAGACCTTGAAGGCCCGGCCGATCTCCTCCAGGGTGTGTTCCACCTCATCTCCGATACCGAAGCGCATCTTCATGATCTTTTCTTCCCTTTGGGTCAAAGTGTTCAGGATATAAGCGGTTTTGCTCGTGAGCTCGGATTCCAGGATGCCCTCATAGGGGGACACCGCTTTGTCGTTGCGGATAAAATCCCCCAGGCGGTCCCCTTCATCGCCCACCGGGGTCTCCAGGCTGATGAGCTCGTCAGAAAGATTGGTGACCATGAGGATTTTGTCCTCCGGCACTCCGGAGCGTTCGGAGATTTCCTTCAGATTGGGTTCCCGCCCCAGCTCCTTCAGGAGGTCATAAAAGGCCCGGTAACAGCGGTTGCGGATCTCCTGCAGGTGCACCGGAATCCTGATGGTCCGGGTCTTGTCATAAATGGCCCGGGTGATGGTCTGACGGATCCACCAGGAGGCAAAGGTGCTCAGGCGGTAGCCAGTGGTGTAATCATAGCGGGTGACCGCCTTCATCAGCCCCAGATTGCCTTCCTGAATGAGGTCCGAAAAGGTCAGGCCCCGATGCAGGTACTTCTTGGCGATACTCACCACCAGCCTCAGGTTGGCCTTGATCATCTTGTCCCGGGCCTTGGTGACCTCGGCCTCGGTGGCCTTAAGCCGCTCCCACAGCTCCACCAGCTCCTGATTATCCGGATGCTGCTTGAGCAGGCGCTGCAGGGTCTGATGAATCAAACGGAAAAGCTTTTCCTTCTCCTGGGCGCTTCTTTCGGGTTTGGCAAACCAGTTGGCCACCCGTTTTTTCAGAGGTGCCAGTTCCTCAAAGTCGCCAGTGACCTGCAGAACCGACTGGAGCATGGCCTCCTGGCCATGCTTGATGATGCGTCCCAGCTCCCGTTCCTCCTCCGGGGACAGGATGGAATAGCGGAGCATTTCCCTGAAGTAGGCGGCCACCAGGCCTTCATGTTCGGGAATCTCCTCGGGCTCCAAACCTTCCTCAGGCTCGGCTTCAGGGAGCTCCTGGCCCAGACCATAGGGTCCGGAATGTAACTGGTCGGTTACCTCCAGCTCCTCCTCGGGGGGAAGAACAAAGCTTTCCCTCAGGTTGAGGGACTCCAGCTCATCGCCCGGGCCGAGGAGGGGAAACTGCTCGTAGGGTAACAGGGGGTCTCCAGGCGTGTCAAACTCTAAAAATTTCTTCAGGTAATCTTTTTCCATGGAAAACATGCCTTACTGATGGCCTTTCGGCACAAAATTAAAAAATTTATTCTACTTTTTCTTTTCCCTTTGTCAATAAAAAAATTTTAAAGGGTATTTTTTTATTGATAAAAGATAATTATCTTTCATTTATTGTCAAGCCGGGCTCCACCCCCGGGAAGTCCTTGACCCTCACCCTGTCTCCCGGCTATGATGTGCAGAAGTCAGGAGGGCAAGTGGTGGCTCACCAGTTCATCGTGGACCTGAAAGAGGGCGATCAGGTCAAACAGTGCTTTATCCTCCGGCAGTTGGAAGTCCGCTCCACCAAGGATGGCAAACCTTTTTGGTCCCTCCTTTTGGGAGACCGCACCGGGGTCATCAAGGCCCGGGTCTGGGAGGAGGTCATTGACCGTTGTCCCGGCCCTTTCAACCCGGGAGACGTGGTGGCGGTGACCGGCCAGGTAACCTCTTTCCAGCAGGAGCGCCAACTCATCGTCTCATACCTCAATACCGTGGAGGCCCTGCGCCAGCTGGGCCGGGATCCCGGCTGCCAGGTGGACCTGCTGATCCCCACCACTCCCCACGACCGGGAGCAGTTGTGGCAGGAGCTCATGGATTTGGTGAACTCCCAACTCAAAGATCCCCTTAAAACTCTGACCTTAAACCTCCTCACGGCTTACCAAGAGAAATTCCTGGTATGCCCCGCGGCCCGGAGTTATCACCACCCCTATCTGGGGGGGCTGCTGGAGCATACTTGGTATGTGGCCCGTCATGCCCTTCAGTCCCTGGCGGTTTACCCTCACCTTAAGGCTGATCTGGTCCTGGCCGGGGCCATCCTGCATGACCTCGGGAAGGTAAAGGAATTGGCGGCGCCCCCCGCTCCAGACCTGACGGTGTCCGGCCAGCTCCTGGGGCATATCGTATTGGGCTGGGAGATGGTCCGGGAGGCAGCCCGGGAGATGAATTTTCCCGATCCTGAGCTTCTTCTGCAACTGGAACATATCATCCTCTCCCACCACGGTTCCCTGGAATTCGGCTCCCCTGTCCCCCCAAAGACTCCCGAAGCCCTCCTGGTGTATTATCTGGACGACCTTGATGCCAAGCTCAAGATGATGGCCCAGCACCTGGAAAGCGATGGCGGCCGGGGGGAGTTTACCAGCTACCATCGGGTCCTGGGACGCTCCCTGTATCGCCCCCCGGCACCGCCGCCGGTGGACTCCGAAAACCTCCCAGAAAATGAAAATTAATCAGGGTCTCACCAGGTTAATTGACAAATTTACCAAATAACCTTACCTTAACAATAAGCGTCACCATGGGCCTGGCCCGGGTCAATCGTTTATCAGTTGAGGAGGAGGTATGTTTAGCAAAATTTTAGTTCCGCTGGATGGTTCCGACTTGGCGGCAAAGGTCCTCCCCACGGTGGTGGAATTGGCCAAAACCTTCAACTCCCAGGTAACCTTGTTCCATGCCTGTCATACCGAAGCTTTTGGAGAGGCCACTCCGGGGGTGGCTGCCGCCGCCCCGGCCGCGGAAAAGAAGGTGTGTGAGACCTTCCTCTCCAAAGCTGGAAAAGACCTGGAGGCCCAAGGCGTCAAAGTCAACTGGGTGTGCAGCGAAGGCGTTCCCGCCCGGGAAATCATCGGCTATGCCGATAAAAACAAATACGACCTCATCTGCATGGCCACCCATGGTAGAGGCGAAGTTGCCTGGGTCCTGGGAAGCACCGCCGAACGGGTGGTGTCCCACGCCACGGTGCCGGTGTTGCTCATCCGGGTTATGGAATTTAAACCGCCTTTGCTGAAAGAAGAGTTTTTCCTGTAATTTTCAGCAGTTTTTCGTCCTCCTTCCTTTAGATAGATCCAAACCGATAGGGAAGGCCGGGCCCTCGTCCCGGTCTTCCTTTTTTTCTGACAGTCTCTATCGGCTGCTTGTTAAAAAGGGGAAAATTTTTGGTTATTCCGGCATGCCAGGAAGAACCAGCAGACGCAGTTCGGTGAGTTCCCGGACGGCATAACGCACGCCCTCCCGGCCCAGCCCGGAGGCCTTGACGCCGCCGTAAGGCATGTGGTCCATCCGGAAAATGGGGGCGTCATTAATGATCACACCCCCCACTTCCAGGGTCTCGAAGGCCTGCCAGGCATGGTCCAGGTTATGGGTAAACACTCCGGCCTGGAGGCCGTAGTCCGAATCGTTGGCCAAAGACAAGGCCTCAGGGAATTGGGAAAAGGAAGTCAGGGTGGCCACCGGCCCGAAGATTTCCTCCCGCCAGACCTTCATCCTGTTGTCCACCTGAGTCAGCACCGTGGGGGGCATAAGGTTTCCTTCCCCCAGGCCGCCACAAAGGAGACGGGCACCACCCTCCAAGGCCTCCCTCACCCAGGCTCGCACTTTGTCGGCTGCGGCCCGATTGATGAAAGGGCCCACCACGGTTTCCGGCAGGGAAGGGTCTCCAGCTTTGATTTCCCGGCCGATGGTGTCCAAAAATATCCGGGTGAATTCCTCGAAAATCTCCTGGTGCACCAAAAGACGCTGGACCGCGATACAGACCTGGCCGGCGTGGGCAAAGGCCCCGATGGCGGCCCGGTGGGCCGCCCGCCCTAGGTCCGCGTCCCGATCAATGATGAGGGCGGCGTTACCCCCCAGCTCCAGGATGACCTTTTTGCGGCCAGCCTGGGATTTCAACTGCCAGCCCACCTGGGCGCTGCCGGTGAAGGACAGCACTTTCAGACGGTCGTCGGCCACGGCCCGTTCCGCCAGCGCCACCGGGGTGGGGAGCACCTGGAGCCCTCCCGGCGGCCCCCCGGCGGCCTCATAAACCTCGGCCAGTTTTAACGCAGTTAGGGGGGTGGCCGAAGCGGGTTTGATGATAATGGGGTTTCCGGCCGCCAGTGCCGGCCCTACCTTGTGAGCCACCAGGTTGAAGGGGAAGTTAAAGGGGGTGATCCCCAAGACCGGTCCCACAGGAAAACGCCGGGTGAGGCCGAAACGCCCTTTGCCATGGGGCAAAAGATCCAGGGGGATGACCTCACCCCCGATGCGGTCCGCTTCTTGTGCGGCCAGGGTCAGGGTAAACAGACCCCGGTCCATCTCCGCCCGGGCGTAGGTGAGGGGCTTCCCTCCTTCATTTACGATGGTGTGAACGAACTCTTCCTTCCGGGCCCTGACCCCGGCCACCAGACCTTGCAGCAACTCGCGCCTTTGAGCGCTGGACCATCTTTTCAGGGCCTGGGCTGCCTCCTGGGCGGCGGTGATGGCCTGTTCCCATTCCCCCTCCCCCGCCAGGGAGACTTCCCCCACCAGTTCGCCGGACCAGGGCGAGCGGACCTGCAGCCGGTCATCCGTCATTACCCAGCGGCCGTTTACAAAACAACCGGAAATTCCCGACATTGCGGAACCACCTTACTCTGGCCCTTTGCCGGGGCCTGCCGGAAAATCCTCCCGGTAGGTGGATACGGCCGGATAGCGCCGTTAACCACAAAGAGGTTCAAGAGCCTGTTTCTTTTTCCCGCCCTTTCTCCCAAGGAAGATGCAGCTCTCCTTGCCAGCCGTTTTATGACCTATCCGCCCGGACCAGGTTGAGGGCCCCTCCCAGGACCACTATGTGTCGCTGGCGTTCTGAGAGATTATGGTTGGTCCAGATCTCCCGTTCCGCCTTCCCGTCAGGCCCCAGAATCAAGAGGGGCAGACGGCGGTCCCCTCTGCGAAGACGTTCCCTGATTGCAGGGAGTGCAATAAGTTGGTCCTCTTGGAGATGGTCATAGTCTTCCGGGTTTTCGAAGGTAAGGGGCAGGATGCCGAAATTGACCAGATTGGCCAGGTGTATGCGGGCAAAACTCTTTGCCAGTTTCACCCGCACCCCCAGATAACGGGGGGCCAAGGCCGCATGTTCCCGGGAGGAGCCCTGGCCGTAGTTTTCCCCTCCCACCACGGCGCCCTCTCTTAGAGGGGTATTCTCTCCCCAGTCCAGTTCCCTCTGCTCCTTGACCCGGTTCGCAAAGTTGGGGTCCAGTCGGAAAAAGGTATATTGACTGATGGCCGGAAGATTACTCCTCAGAGGGAGTATATGGCTGCCCGCTGGAAGAATGTCGTCGGTGGAGACATGGTCCCCTGCCTTAAGCCAGATTTTCCCCCGCCAGTCCTCAGGGAGGGGTGATAGCGGGGGAAGGGGCACGATATTGGGGCCCCGGATCACCTCCACCTCCCCGGCGGAAGGCGACGGCGGGATCAGGTGGCGACCATTCACCAGAAAATAGCGGGGGGGCGCCAGGCGAGGATATTCTCCCAAACGCCGGGGATCGGCGATTTCTCCCAAAATGGCGGCGGCTATTGCGGTTTCAGGGGTGGCGAGGTACACTTGGTCTCCCTTAGTACCGCTCCGCCCGGGAAAGTTCCGGGTGAAGGTGCGGATACTGACGGCGCCGCTGGCAGGAGCCTGGCCCATGCCGATACAGCCCCAGCAGCCGGGGGGCATCAGACGAGCCCCGGCCTCCAGGAGAGAGAGCAGCCCTCTGGACAGAGCCAGGTTTTCCAGAACCTGCAGGGAGCCGGGGTTGATTTCCAGACTCACCCTGGGGTGCACCCGTCGCCCTTTAAGGGCCCGGGCCACCACCATAAGGTCCCGGAAAGAGGAATTGGCACAGGAGCCGATGAGGACCTGCTCCACCGGCACTCCCTCCACTTCCCTGACCGGCACCACCTTGTCCGGGGAGCTGGGACAGGCAATGAGGGGCTCCAACCGGGACAGATCAATTTCCTGGAGGTCGTGGTAGCGGGGCCGACCTTGAGGCCTGAGGGGGCGCCAATCCTGCCCCCGCCCCTGCAGGACCAGAAATTTTCGGGTCTGGGCATCAGAAGGGAAAATGGAAGTGGTGGCCCCCAGCTCGGCCCCCATATTGGCGATGGTGGCCCTTTCGGGCACAGTAAGGTATTTCAGGGCCGGCCCGAAATATTCCAGAATCTTCCCGACCCCGCCCTTGACGGTGAGGCGGCGCAACAGCTCCAGGATTACATCCTTGGCTGACACCCAGGCAGGGAAGCGCCCGGTGAGATGCACCCCCATGATGTGTGGCATTGCCAGATAAAACGGCTGCCCAGCCAAAGCCAGAGCCACATCCAGACCCCCTGCCCCGAAGGCCAGCATGCCGGCGCCTCCGGCGGTGGGCGTGTGACTGTCGGAGCCTATTAGGGTCTTTCCAGGGGCGCTGAAGCGCTCCAGATGTACCTGGTGGCAGATGCCATTCCCCGGGGGCGAAAAATACAAGCCGTATTTGGCCGCCACAGTTCGCAGAAACCGGTGATCATCCGCATTTTTAAAGTCGGTCTGGAGAAGGTTGTGGTCCACATAACTTACCGCCACCTCCACTTGGGCTCTCTCCACGCCCATGGCCTCAAACTCCAGGTAGGCCAAAGTGCCGGTAGCATCCTGGGTGAGGGTGTGGTCTATTTTAAGGGCCACCTCGGCTCCCGGTACCAGTTCACCGGCGACCAGGTGAGCCGCCATTATCTGTTCCGTCAGGGTCGGGCTCATTTTCCTTCCTTCAGGTATTGAATCAGGACGTCCGGGCGATTGCTGCCGATGCCGTCCAGGTTGAGGCCGATATAAGGTTTCAGGGTCTCCACCTCGTCAATATTCCAGACAAATACTAAAAGGCCGGCGTCATGGGCAGCCTTCACCAGTTCTGCCGTGACATAAGCGTAATGCAGCACCAGAGCCTCAGCCAGGGCGGCCCGGGCCAGCCCCACCGGGTCCGCTGGGCAGCCCACCAGCAGCACTCCGGTCTTAAGGCGGGGCTCCGCCTCCTTAAGAGCCTTGACCGCCGGATGCCAGAAGGAAATGACATGGCTGTGGCCAAAAATGTCCCGGGTGCGGTAAAACCGCAGAAGGGCCGGGATGGCCTCCGGATGCTTCATCTCCACCACCAGGTGGGCCCGGGGAATCACGGTTTCCGCCACCTCGGCCAAAGAGGGTACCGGTTCCCCCTTGCCGGCGTCCAGGGCGTGAAGTTCCGCCATAGTGAAGTCCCGCACCCTGCCCCGGGCGTTGGTGGTGCGGTCCACCGTGTGGTCATGAATGACGGCCAGCTCCTCGTCCTTGGTCAGCTGCACATCCACTTCCACTGCGGCCACGCCCAGATCCAGGGCCAAGCGGATGCTTCGCAGGGTATTTTCCGGCTCATACGCCGGCGCCCCCCGATGACCCATGATAACCATGTTTTCCCCCGCGGGCGTTCGTCAAAGGAACAAAGTCCAGGCGGTTCGGTCTTGCCGCCGTCCCTGAATTAACATATTTAAAGGAAAAACTTTGCCAGGGCAAGGGAGGAGGAGGCCATGTCCACCTGGTTGGGGTTCTCGTTGGTGGCCTTAGTGCTGTGGGGCTTATGGGGGGTGTTCAGCAAGGTGGCCACCGGCCATCTGGGTCCCCAGGCGGCTTATCTTTTAGGAATTCTGGGATACCTCCCGATTATCTTTTTGTTATTGTACGAAACCGGCGGCCGGATCGCCGGACCGGTTTGGGGCTGGGTGGCGGCCGGCGGGGCCGGGGCCGCCACCGCCGCAGCTCTCTATTTCTATTATCGCGCCCTGGTAGAGGGGCCGGTTTCCATTGTAGTGCCCATCACTTCCTTATATCAGGTGGTCACTGTGATTCTCAGCTATGTTTTTCTGGGAGAAAACCTCAGTCCCCGGCAGCTGGCGGGACTGGTTCTGGCCGTGACTGCTGTATGGCTGCTCTCGGAATAACGCCAGGGAATTCGGAATTGAATCCCTTAAGATCCTGTTAAAAAAGTTATAAAAAAAATGATGAGGTAAAAAAACCATTTTTTCTTGACATATAGTGAATAAATTGTTTTAATTTTATAGTACCTGATTTTAAAAAAAACTCAGGGAGGGCTTATGCAACACAAGCGTTTGTTACTAGTCGTAGTGCTGGTGGGACTTTTTGTGGTTCTGGCGGCCCCGGTCATGGCCCAACCCAGGCCCATGGCAGAGGACGTGTATACTCCGATCGCCAAAGGTTATGATTTTATCCGGGCAGGGAATTACGAAGCCGCGGCGGCTCAGTTCAGAGAAGCTGTGAAAAAGGATACCAACAACCCCTTTGCCCTTAACAACCTGGCGGCCATCGAGGCTCAGAAGGGCAAACTCAAGGAAGCCTTGGCCTATCTGGAACAAGCCACACTGAAGGCCGAGGCCTACAAAGATAAAGTGGAACAGACTTGTTTTGTCGCCGGACTCTGCAATGCCGTGAAACCGGTGAAAGCGGTGGGTGAAACCAGCGCCATTGCCTCCATTATTCAGGACAACATTGCCAAGGTTAAGGCCAAGATGGCCGCGGCACCGGCTCCGCCCCAACCCTCCACCCCACCTCGGATGGAGGAAAAACAGGCACCCAAGGAAAAAGGCAAATAACAATCCTTCGGCCAACCACCCCATATTCGGCCAGGGTTAAGGTTTAAGACATTTAGGATATTTGGCCACCGACGAATCCCTAATAAGATAAACCACCGGGTCAGGAACCACTTGGTTCCTGACCTTTTTTATTTGTCCAAGATTCAAGTGTTCGAAGTTCGGACAAGCGAAACCGCTGGCCGAGAGCTTAAAGGGTAAAATGGCGGAGTACGGCAATGGCGCAGGAGTTTCGCTGGGCGGGTCAGGCCATAAGTGGCCCCCGCGCCCCAAACCGGTGAAGCCCGTCAGGGCTCAGTCGGAGAGAAGCAGGTAAAGTTCGAACAGGTCTTTTTTGGTCTGACGCAGGGCCTGCCTGATTGTCTGAGTGGGATAGGTGGTCTGGGAGGAAAGATCCTCCCATGACAGACTTTCGCTGGCCGTCCAGGGAAAGTCGGCCTTCAGGCCCATCAAGTCCCGGACCACCAGAATGTAAGCGGCGTTCAGCAAGCCGGCGGCCCCTTCTTCCAGGCTTTCCCAGGAAAGGGGCGGGCGCGGCTCTTCAGTTTCCGGGGCAGCTGCAGGCCGCCCCCGGTCCGATGGATTTTCAAGCTGCCGGGAAAGGGCGGCGGTCAGAGGTAGACTTGCCAATTTGGTCTTCTTTCCGGCAAGTTGTTTCTTTTTCGACATAGCTCCAAAAATTCTTCCGTAAGCTGCTGATAATCCTGGGCCCCCGAGCTCTTGGGATCAAAGTCAAAAATGGACTTCTGGGCGATCTGGGCCTGGTTCAGGGCCTCATTTTTCATGATCAGGGTGGTAAAGGTCTTCTCCTGGTAAGGCCTGAGCTGCTCCAAGATGTACTCGTTGGTCACCCGGTTCCGGCGGTCGAACATGGTGAGGAGAATGCGAAAATGCTCTCCCTGGAAGAGTTCATTCATATCCAAACCCTTGACGGTCTCGATGGTGGTTAGGAGATCGGCCAGACCGTCCAGGGAATAACGGGAAATCTGACAGGGAATGATGATGAAATTGCAGGCATAAAGGGAGTTGGTGGTCAGCATGCCCAGGGATGGGGGACAGTCAATGATGATGAAGTCATAGTCCGCTCCATTTAATGCCTGGGCCAGGATGGCCTCCCGGAAAACCCGGGTATAGGCCATTTCCGCCGCCCGGGCCAGGCGGATATGAGCCGGTGCCAGCCACAACCCCGGTATATAGGTGGGCTGTACCACCTCCATGACTGACTTTTTGGGGATGCTCATCACTTCAGCCATGGATTCCTTGGAGGAATCCATCTCCAGGCCGATGCCGATGGTGGTGTGCCCCTGAGGGTCAAGGTCCACCAGAAGGGTGCGGTAACCCTGATAGGCCAGGCCGGCTCCCAGGTTGATGGTGGTGGTGGTTTTCCCGGTGCCCCCCTTCTGGTTGATTATGGCGATTATATTGGTCATCTCAACTTTGTTGGGCGAAGATAAAAAATTTCTTGACACCATGGTAAAGAATTGGTCTATTGTCGTCAAGGAATATCTACGAGCGTCTAACGCTCCATCCTTTGCCTTTAAAAACGTCGGCACAGGAGATGCCAAGAATATCTAACCGATGATGGATCCTTTTCCGGAAATACTCGATCGTCTGCCGGAATGGCCGGAAACCACAGAAAGACGCCAGTTTCAGCGGATCATGGTCATGCTCCCCGTGGAGTTCATAGCCTCTCACCCGGACACCGGGAGGCAAATCAAGGGCGAGGGTATTCTCAGGGATTTCAGTTTATGCGGCGCTTTCATCCTGGTTTCTAAGAGGCCCCCCCTTAAGATCGGACACCAACTTGCCCTGAGCATTGCCTTACCCCTATCTCCCATTAATGAATTTGACCCCACCCATATCCAGGCTTACGGGAAGGTGGTGCGTCTGGAAGAGCCTGCCGAGGATCAGGACTGCTTTGGACTGGCCATCAGCTTTGACCACTTCCCCACCTTCTACCCCTTCGTCATTGAGCCGGATTTTCCGTTTTAACCCGGAATCCGTTACCCCGTCCAACGGCCCCAAGGGTAAACCAAGGGGTTAGTCTTTCCGATTTTCCCATGATTTCCATATGATGAGGGATAGGTTATAATTTAAACTCCTTTTGAAGGTTTTTTAGATTTTGCGAGGGGATACCTGAGTCCACCAATGCAGGCCGGGACCAGAAAACCCCTAAAGCGGGGGGAACCGGCATGATAAGGGACGACAGGATGTTAACCCGGAACCCCACTGCAGGGTCAATCATACCATGATTTCCTTGTCACTGGTATAAGGCCTGAACCATATTGTTAAAACCAGGTCCTAAAGTTTTCCTGAAGGCTTTCATGAACTTCCCCTCATTACCAGGCCAGATTCCACGTGGGGCCCAGGTGGCCCTGGCCATGAGCGGCGGGGTGGACAGCACCGTGGCCGCCTATCTTCTAAAACGAGCCGGGGCGACGGTGTGGGGGGTTCATCTGCTTCTGGGGGATAATGCGGCGCCGCCGCCCCATCTTTCCGGTTTGACGGCACATCTGGGGATATCCTTAAAAATTTTGGACTTACGCCCCCAATTTTCCCGGCTGGTGGTGGATTATTTTGTCGCAGAATATCGCCGGGGCCGCACTCCCAACCCATGTATCCGCTGCAACGCCCTTATCAAGTTCGGGGCCCTTTGGGAAGAAGCCCGCGGCTGGGGTGCCACCCACCTGGCCACCGGTCACTACCTGCGGCTTATGCCTCTGTCGGACGGGTGCCCGGGTCTGTTTCGCGGAGTGGACCGGGGCAAGGACCAGTCTTATTTTTTATGTCGGCTTCCCCGGGAAAGATTGCCTTACCTGCTTTTTCCCCTGGGAGGGCTGACCAAGACCCAAACCCGGCAGATTTTCCAGGAACTGCGGCTCCCGGCCTTGCCCACCCAACAGGAGAGCCAGGATATCTGTTTTGTCCCCCGGGGATGCTATGTGGAATTTTTACGGGAACGCACGGGCCAGGGCGGGATTCCCGGAGACCTGGTGGACCGTGAGGGTCGGGTACTGGGGCGCCACAAGGGTCTGGAGCATTACACCGTCGGCCAGCGCCGGGGTCTGGGACTTCCCGGACGGGAGCCTTATTATGTCCTGAAGCTTTTGCCCGAGAGCAACCGGGTGGTTATCGGGCCCAAGGCCCAGCTCTATTCCCAGGGCCTTAGAGCCCGGGATCCCAATTGGCTGATGGACCCTCCCACCAGGGAAATGAGGGTAACCGCCATGATTCGCTATCGCCATCCGGGGGTTGACGCGGTTTTGCATCCCAAAAGTTTTGGGGAACTGGAGGTGTTTTTCAGCCAGCCCCAAGCCGCCATTACTCCGGGGCAGGCTGTGGCCTTTTATGAGGGGGACCGTCTCCTGGGCGGAGCCTGGATTGAGGAGGGGCTCCCCTAACCTCCGTTCCCCATAACAGGCCAGCATTGGGGGCCAGCTTTTAAGGGCGCCGTTACTTTGGGCCATGCCAATCTACCAGATCATCACTTTCGGGTGCAAGGTGAATCAATCAGAATCCGCCGCCTTGGCGGAGGCTTTGGGAGGGGAGACCTTTGCCGCCCGGTTCCCGGATCGCCCACCTGAAGTGATCGTGGTGAATACCTGTACCGTTACGGCCCGGGCAGACCAACAGGCACGCCAGACCCTGCGCCGGCTGGCCCGGGACTACCCCAGCGTACCTCTGGTGGTGACAGGCTGTTATGCCCAACGGGCACCGGAGGAACTGGCTGTGCTGCCCGGGGTGGCGGGGGTTTGGGGAAATCGGGAGAAAGACGCCCTACCGGAGTTTATCAAGAAATGCCAGGCAGGTGGCGAGCCGGTGGTTCAGGTCAAACCGTTAGCCCCCAAAGAACCCTTCTGGGGAGGAGGCGCCCAGTGCTTCCCGGGACACACCAGGGCCTGGCTCAAGATTCAGGACGGCTGCAGCCACAGCTGCACTTACTGCATTGTTCCCCGGGTGAGAGGCCCGGGTCGCAGCCTGACGCCCCAGGAGGTGGTGCGGTCTTTAAAGACCCTGGCCGACTTGGGCTATCAGGAAGTCGTGCTGACTGGGATTGATCTGGGACAGTATGGCCAAGATCTAACCCCTCCCCTGTCCTTGGCCCGCCTTCTGGACACCCTAGCCCTCCTTCCCCGTCCCCGGCGCCTGCGGCTCAGTTCCCTGGAGCCCCAGGAGGTGACCCCGGACCTGATTCAGGCTCTGAGGAAACTACCCGGCCTCTGTGCCCACTTCCACTTACCCCTGCAAAGCGGCTCCAAGGCGGTGCTGGCCGCAATGGGACGGCCTTACCGGCCTGACGAGTTCCGGGATTTGTGTTTGGCATTGCACCAGGAGTTTCCGGAGGCGGCCTTCGGTGTGGATGTGCTGGTGGGTTTTCCCGGGGAGAGCGTGGCGGACTTTGAGGCCACCCGGGAACTGCTGGCCGCGCTGCCCTTGGCCTATCTCCATGTTTTTCCTTATTCCCCCCGGCCCGGGACCGCGGCTTACAGTCTTAAGCCGCCACCAGCCGCGGAGACCAAACGCCGGGCCCTTACCCTCAGGGAGCTGGGACAAAACCTGAAGGCCGGTTTTTACCGAAAACAGGTGGGTCTAACCGGCGAAATCCTGGTGGAAGGGCCAGCATCCGGTCGGCCGGGTTGGCTTCAGGGTCTGAGCGCCAATTATCTCAGGGTTCTGCTCCCTGGGCCAGCGACTTGGCGAAACCGTCTCATTGCAGTACGCTATACCCGGGTGGAGCAAGGCTTCCTCATCGGCGAGCCCTTGTCACCTGACCCGGAGCCATGAAATAACCTAAATATACAGGGCAAAAAAGGGCCCAGGTCTCCAATTCCAGGAGGAAACGCCTCATGCCAGAAAACCGCCAAAAGGGAATGGGATGGTTGCGGGATTATCCGGATTTTCGAGATTATTCTCCCTACCTGGACATCTTGCCCTCCAGGCTGAAAGCCTTGGGCCAGACCAAATCCATCCGCCAGATGTTGGCCCAAGTGGGGGTGGCGGAACCCGCGGCCAAACTGCCGGCCGGGGTGGACCTGCGGGAATATTGCTCCCCCATTGAGGATCAAGGCCCCCTCGGTTCTTGCACGGCCCACGCCGGGGTGGCCTTGGTGGAATATTTTGAACGACGAGCTTTCGGGCGGCATCTGGATGCCTCCCGGCTATTTCTCTACAAGACCACCCGCAATCTCCTCCATTGGTCAGGGGATACCGGCGCCTTCTTGCGCACCACCATGGGGGCTTTGGTGCTTTTCGGCGTCCCCCCGGAGGAGTACTGGCCTTACCGGGTGGACAATTTCGACCAGGAACCCCCCGCTTTCTGTTATGCCTTTGCCCAGAATTATCAGGCCCTCAGCTATTACCGCCTGTCCCCTCCGGGAACCTCTCCGGCGGAGTTGCTTAAGCGGGTTAAAACCCATTTGGCCGCAGGGCTTCCCTCCATGTTCGGCTTCTCTGTTTTCAGCTCTTATGTTCAGGCCCAGGAGACCGGCAGGATCCCCTTTCCCGGCCAAGGCGAGAAACTGGTGGGGGGGCACGCGGTCATGGCTGTGGGTTACGATGACCGCCTGGACATAGACAATCGCCCTCAAGGACCCAGAACCACAGGAGCTTTGCTGATTCGCAATTCCTGGGGGACAGCCTGGGGGGAGCAGGGCTATGGCTGGCTGCCTTACGAATATGTGCTTAAGGGATTGGCCACTGACTGGTGGTCTTTACTTAGAAATGAGTGGGTGGATACGGGGGAATTCCGGATGTGACTCACAGAAATCCGATTGGAGGGGTCCCCCTTTAAATCAGGCCTTTTCCAGGCCCCCCAGAAAATCTAGGTCCAGGCTGAGGGATCTAAGAAGAGAGGGCCGGACCCTGGTATCTCTGGCCCTCTTTCTTTAAGCTATATCAATATAACTTTAATTTTATTAACAATAACTTTAATATAATTTAATAACAGCTGTCCTTCTTCCAAGATTTTTCCCACTTTTCCTCGATAAGTTCCCGCAATTTCCGATTCCAAGGTGCCGCCGGCTCTGGAGTCCTGCAGGTTGTCCCTTACCCGAGACTTCCCCTGGCCAAATGTGAGATCAAGGTTCGGGGGGGTTGCACTGTCCTGTAAGCTCTTCTAATCTATAGGTGTATAATAGTTAAAAATCCGGGAAGAATCCGCCAAAAATGCGGAGCCAACCTAGGATTTTTAAGAAAAATGATTTGGGAAATTTATTTTTCTTTATTTTTTCTTTTAAGTTTTTTAAGAGAGGATTCGACAAGGGAAACAAATACTCAAAAATCCCTACACGGAAGTTTTCCAGGGATAACAAGGAGGTTTGGGGTCATGTCCCTTGTCATCAATCACAACTTGATGGCCATGAACGCGGCCCGGAGTTTAGGCCAAACTTACAATCGCCTGTCGGTGTCAGTGTCTCGCCTGGCCTCGGGGCTGAGAATCAACAGTGCGGCGGATGACGCCGCGGGTTTGGCCATTCGGGAGATGATGCGCACCGACATCCGGGTCCTGAACCAAGGGGTGCGGAACGCCAACGACGCCATTTCCCTGATCCAGACGGCGGACGGGGCCTTGTCGGTGATTGACGAGAAACTCACCCGCATGAAAGAGCTGGCGGAACAGGCGGCCACGGGCACCTACACCGATGCCCAGCGCCTGATCATGGACAGTGAATACCAGGCCATGGCCTCGGAAATCACCCGGATCGCCATGGCCACCGACTTCAACAGCGTCAAACTCCTGGACGGCACTCTTTCCGGTACGGACACTCAGATGAAAATCCACTTCGGCACCGGCAACAGCTCCGCGGAGGACTATTACTACATCCGCATCGGCAACGCCACCGCCTCCGCCCTGGGGGTGGGGAGTGAGGTCTCGGGGGACGGCGCCACCATCAGCACCCAGGCCGCAGCTCAGGCGGCCTTGGAGGCCATCGATAGTGCGGTGCGTAGCAAAGACAACATCCGGGCCACCTTGGGTGCCGTGGCCAACCGCCTGGCCAACACCATTTCCAATTTGTCCATCCAGGCAGAGAATCTGCAGGCGGCTGAATCGCGCATTTCCGACATAGATGTGGCCACCGAGATGACGGAATTCGTCCGCAATCAGATCCTCACCCAGGCGGCAGTGGCCATGCTGTCGCAGGCTAACGCCCTGCCGCAACTGGCTCTTCAACTTATCAGCGGCCGCTAAAGTGAAATGAGGGCGGGGTAGGCAGTAAGGAGGCGGTCCATGACAAAGGATAAAGGCCCTCAGAATCTGATGCTCACCATCGACCAGGTCTCCCAGCTCACGGGGGTGCGCAAGTCCACCTTGCGCTATTGGGAAAAGTCCTTTGAGGAATTTCTCAAGCCGGCCCGCACCCAATCCAACCGGCGGGAATACACCATGGAAGACCTGGACCTGGTTAAAACCATCAAACGCCTGCTGGAGGAGGAACACCTGACCTCTGAGGGGGTGCGTCTCAGGTTACTCAAACTCTATCCCCATCATGGTCAGTCAAAAGGAGGTGGCCAGGAGGTAAAACAGGAACACCCCCCCTCCCAAGGGGGCACCTATCGTCGAAAATCCAAGTGGAAAGACCGGAATCCCAGTCAATGAGGTAACCCCCTCCCCTGCCTAGACGGGGAAGAGCCTCCGGTCCAGGAGACGGGAGAGCTCTTCCCCCTCCGGGGCGTAGCCGAACACCTCCCGCCACACCCGGGGGCTTTCCATGCACAGGTAAACCATAACCCCGGGCAAGGCTTCCTCGAGCCACTCCTTCAGGCGTCCGTACATTTCCACCCGCAGGCTTCGGAAATAGCGGAGCTTGCCGTCCGGGCAGCGAACCATTTCCTCGGCTGCCAGGGCACTTTTGGGAAATCGCCTGAAAATCAAGCTCCTTAGAAGCGGAGGAAATCGCAAGGCTCCCAGACTCACCCATGTCACCGGGGAAGAGGACAGCGTCTCTCCCAGGAGGGCCACGGTCCGGGCATAAGCGCGCTCCCAGCCGGGGAAAAAGATGAGGGGATCAAAGTGGAAGGCCAGGCGGAAACCCGCGTCCTGGGCTTGCCTGGCCGCCTTAAGTCTGGCCCGGAGACTGGCGGTTCCGGATTCAGCCTCTCTTACCATTTCCGGCGGGTTTAGGGACCAAGCAAAGATTACCTGGGGGTTGGGACCCAGGGGCAAGAGATGCTCAAGTTGGCAGGCCTTACTCTTGATTTCCAGGAAGGCCCTGGGCTGTTTGGCAAAAAGAGGCAGCAGTCTTTCATTCAAGCCGCTGAGGGCGTCCAGGGCCAAGCTGTCCCCGAACTCTCCGGTTCCCAGTCGCCAGACCCGGTGTGGCTCCAGGTCCCAAACCTTCTGGAGCTCGGCCTCCAAATCGGGGACATTTACAAACAGGGTGACGGCCGGGAGGTTGAGGTAGCTTTGGAGAATGCAATAGGTGCAGTCAAAAGGGCAGTTCAACCCCACCTGCAGGACCTGATAACCGCAGCAGATGTAGTCTTTGGTTCCAGGACAGGGGCGCCAGAAGGGACCTTTCTGGACCGCCAGAAGCAGGGTGGTTTTGGCCTCGCCCAGCCATTGGACCGGGTCCTGTTCTTTGGGGCGAAGCACCTCCCGCTGCGGAATTTCAATAACCGGCACCCCGGGAAGCCTAGCCAGGACCCGACGGGTCATATCATAATCCCGGGCGGCGGTTTCCACCAGAATCCGCCGGAAGCGCAGCATGAAAAGCCTCGGGGCAAAACTTTGCCTTAGGTGAGGAGCCGCCGGCCCCCAATGCCGTAACCTTGCCTTAAAAGCAGGCTAAAAGTCCACATAAGGTCCCCGGGCCATTCCTCTCAGGTGGCAGGTGTCATTCAGCGCCAGGATGTGCCAGGTGTTGTCCTTCCAGGCAAAGCGGTTAATGGCGGTGGTATCCTGACCTATCCGCCAGAAGTGGGAATTGTCCAGGCCGATAAAGGCGGCGATCAAAACCTTGTTCACCACCCGGTGCGCTGCCAGGACCACGGTTTGACCGGGATGGCGGGCCAACACCTGATCCACCGCGGCCAAAGCCCGGGTGCGCACTTCCTCCAGGGTCTCCCCGTTGGGGAAACGGACGGTGTGCGGCGCGGTTTCCCATTGCCGGTAAAGATCGGCATATTTCACCTTGACCTCGGCCAGGGGCAGACCCTGCCAGTCGCCGTAGTTCAGGTCAATAAGGCCAGGCAGGTCCTGAACCGGGATGCCATGGTGCCGGGCAATGGCTTCTGCAGTATCCCGAGCCCGGGAAAGGGGGGAAGAATAGGCCGCATGGATGGTTTCCCCTTTCAGCCATTCGCCGGCCAAGCGGGCTTCCTCCTGCCCCACCTCGTCATGGGGGACATCCACGGTGCCTCTGAAAATCTTGTCCTTGTTCCAGGGGGTGCGGCCGTGACGTACTAGGATGATTTGGGTCATGGAGGCCTCCGGTATTTCAAGGGGTTGATCACCTGGAGCTTCAACAGATGTCAACTCGAAAAGAAAAAAAACTTTTTAAAGTTTACCATCAGGGCTGCCGGTGGTTAAATTAAATTTATGTTAAAAGGGTTTTGGCGAAACTGGTGGCACCGCTTGAACCGGCTTTGGCCCGGGAGCCGTTCAGGCACGCCGGTATGGGGAGACGGCCCGCCGAAAATCCTGGGAATCTGTAAAATATGCGGCGCCGTGGTCCTTAAGGGCTGGCACCAGAAAGTTGGGGAAGGCTACCTTTGCCAGCGTTGTGCCGGAAAGGGAGGAACCGGCAGCTAAAAAGACTGGGCGCCCCCGCCTTAACCCGGCAACCGAGATTGACGGCCCAACCCCATTTTTCAATTTTTTTCCGGCAATTTCAGAAACTCCTTGATCTCCCCCAGACCCTTGTCCCGGGCCCGGCGATAGATGGCAAAACCCAGGGCCAAATCCTGGATAATAAGCCCGGTGGAATCAAACACCGTAATTTCCGCCTCACTTTGCCTTCCCGGCTTTTTGCCTGCCACCACTTCTCCCAGGGAGCCATACACCGTATCGGGGGTGATTTCCCCTTTTGCTAAAGGGACATTGATCTCTCCGGAGTGGGACGCCTGGACCCAATCGTCTACCACCACCCGGGCATCCCGTAGGATAGCCGGATCCAGCTCTTGTTTGCCGGCAGCATCGGCGCCGATGGCGTTGATGTGGGTGCCGGGCCGCACCCAGTCGCGTCGTACCAGAGGTTCAGTGCTGGGGGTGGCGGTCACTAAAATATCAGCCGCGAGTGCCGTTTCCTGGGGATCCACTGCCAGTCGGACCTCCACCGGATATTTACGGGCGGTTTCCTCCAGCAAAAACCGGGCGCGGTGCAAGGCACAGTCGCAGATGATGATTTCCCGGATGGGCCGCACCGCAACAATGGCGGCGATCTGGGTGCGGGCCTGCTCTCCGGCCCCGATGATTCCCAGACGGCTGGCATCCGGCCGGGACAGCACCTCAGCCGCCAGCCCTCCGGCAGCGCCAGTGCGGTAGTTGGTGATGTAAGTGCCATCCATGTCGGCCCACTCCACCCCGGTTTCGGGGTCATTCAGCAGAATTTTGGCCATGACTGTGGGCAATCCCCGGGCCGGGTTTCCCGGGTGAACATTAACCCATTTAAGGCCGCAGACATGGCCCTCCGGAAGGAAAATTTCCCCGTACATGGCCCGAAAATCCCCCCGGGATAGGGTGAGATAGGACTTGGGAGGCATGTTCACCCGGCCTTCGCCGTATGCCCGGAAGGCCTCCCGGGCCGCAGCCAAGGCGAGGTCCATGTCAAGGAGCTGCAATATTTCAGCGCCGGTCAACACCAGACTCATAAGATCCCCCAGACGGTAAGACTTAATTCAACTGATGTTAATCAATATCACAAAAAAAGCTTTACCCCTGCCTTTCAGAAGCTCACCGCCTTTGAAGCTAAGCAGTTCCGCGCCGCAGAGCACAGCAGAACCACCAAAGGCGGCCAGCTTGCCCCTAAGAGAGATGGAGCGCCATCTCGGTTTCCTGACCCAGGAGAGGGCGGCTTCCAAACTCCCCCAACTTCGACCATTTTATATTTCCCTTCTTAGTGGAGGAAGCGGTAAATGTCATGCTTTTCCTGAAAATAAAGGCTTCGCTTCCGGCCCTTGAAAGGCCGCCAGATTCAGGGACCAAGTTGTCTCCATGGGCGGCGTCTGCCAAGTCTCCGGACCAAAGATAAAAGATAACGGACCCCAAAGGTTTCAAGCCGGAAGGGAAACATTCCCTTTGATGTTAAGCCTATTCCCCTCATGACGGCCGGGAACCAAAAAGAAAGCCGCTAAAGCGTCCCTGGATTGACTGGAGGTTTTTGGGACAAAAATGTCCCTCTGATGGCCATCCTACGAAAGGGGCCGGGGCCGGGCCAAGGACAGCCGGAGGACCATCTCCGGAAACAGGGCCTGAAGTGCGACCCAGGAAAGGTTTATCAGAATCTTCTGTTCAAGAGCAGCCGAGGTCCCCTGATCCCTAAAGATTCCAATGGATCGGAACTTAACTTGACCACAAACACCTGGAAGATTATATTTACAAGATAAGAAATTGTGAAGGGAGTTCCTATGTATTCGCCCATTGTGATGGATCATTTTAAAAATCCCCGCAACGTGGGGGAAATCCCTGACGCCGACGGAGTCGGTGAAGTTGGCAACCCCGTCTGTGGTGATATGATGAATGTTTATATCAAGGTGGAAAATGACCGCATTGCTGATATCAAGTTCAAGACCTTCGGCTGCGGGGCGGCCATCGCGGTGTCCAGCATGATTACCGAGCTGGCCAAGGGGAAAACTCTGGAAGAGGCCATGAAGATCACCAACCGGGATGTGGCCGAGGCCTTGGGGGGCCTGCCCCAGAACAAACTGCACTGCTCCAACCTGGGGGCCGACGCCTTGCACTCCGCCATCAAGAATTACCTCGACCGCAAGGCCGGACGGATCCCGGATTTGAACAGGGACCGGGAAGGGCACATCAAAGGCAGCGGTGAGGGAGGCTGTTATTGCCCTTACTGCCATAAGAAGGCTGAAGAGGAGGCCCCCTTCTGCCTTTTCTGTGGCGCCGAAATCCCCCACGAGCACGACCATTGATCTGAACGCGGGTCTTTTACCGGCAGGGAGAGAATATGGGTCTAATTTATCTTGACCACCTATCCGGCACCCCCCTCCACCCCCGGGTGAAGGAGGCCATGATTCATCATATCAACACGGTTTTCGGCAACCCAGTGAGCGATCACCAGGTGGGTCAACAGGCAGCCCGGGCCCTGGAGCAGGCCCGGGCCCAGGTGGCGGCTCTCATCAATGCCGACCCCAGCGAGATCGTCTTTGAATCCGGCGGCACCGAATCAGTAAACCATGCCATCAAAGGGGTGGCCATCGGCATGCGGGAACGGGGGCGCCACATCATCACCACCAACATTGAACACAAGTCGGTATTGAACTCCATACGCACTCTGCGCCTCTTGGACTACACCGTCACCTCCCTGGACGTGGACCGCTACGGCCTGGTGGACCCGGCGGCAGTGGAGCAGGCCATCCGCCCCGATACCATTCTTATCAGCGTCATGCTGGCCAACAACGAGATCGGCACCATCGAGCCCATCGCCGACATCGCCAAAATCGCCCGGAAACACAAAATCATCATGCATACCGATGCCGTGGACGCCGTCGGGGTGATACCGGTTGATGTGAAAGAGCTGGGGGTGGATCTCTTAAGCCTGGCGGCCAACCAGTTTTATGGACCACCGGGGGTGGGGGCGCTCTACATCCGTAAGGGGACCAGGGTATGGCCGCTTCTGGACGGGGGCATGCAGGAAAACAAACGTCGGGCCGGCACGGAAAATCTTATCGGCATCGTGGGTATGGGGGTGGCCGCCGAAGTGGCCCGGGAGGAGATGCCCGAGCGCCTGCCCCGGCTTCGGGCTCTCCGGGAAAAACTTCTGAACGGGCTTTTGGCGCGCATTCCGGAGATCATTATCAACGGCCACCCCACCCAGTGTCTACCCCATCTGGTTTCGGTATCCATAAAATATGTGGAGGGGGAGAGTCTGATGCTGATGCTGGACGAAGAGGGCATTGCGGTGGCCACCCGCTCCGCCTGTGCTTCCGGATCGCTTAGGGCCTCCCATGTCCTCATCTCCACCGGTCTGGACTTTGCCACCGCCCAAGGAACCCTGCTTTTCAGCCTGGGGCGGGAGACCACCGAACAGGAGATTGACCGGGTCCTGGAGGTTCTGCCCCCCATTGTCCAAACCCTCAGGGAAATGTCCCCCCTGTATAAAAAAGAGCACCACGGTTAAGCCACGCCACCATAAGCTGAAAGCCAGGGGACATCTTGCCGGATTAGGCTGAAAAAGATGTCCCCTTTTTCCTTCAATCCGCCACCAAGGAGGGTATCATGGCAAAGGGAATGGCATTGACCATCGGCTTAAATTCAGTGGATCCCAAACATTACAGCGGCTGGAGCGGAGAGCTTTCCGCCTGTGAGGCCGATGCCCAGGATATGGCGGAAATCGCCCGCTCCCAAGGCTTCGAAGTAGAGTTACTTAATACCCCGGCGGCCACCCGGGCCAATGTATTGAGCAGGATTGACCGGGCCGCAGAAACCTTGGCCCCAGGGGACTTCTTTCTATTAACCTACTCCGGCCACGGGGGACAGCTTCCTGACTTAAACCGGGATGAACCTGACGCACAGGATGAGACCTGGTGCCTCTTTGACGGGGAACTGGTGGACGATGAGCTCAACGCCCGGTTGGCTAAATTTAAGCCCGGGGTCCGGATCCTGGTTCTCTCAGACAGTTGCCACAGCGGCACCGTGGTGAAACAGTTATATTATGCCGCCCATCACTGGTCACCAGCCCTGGGGGCTCCAGCTCCCCCGCCTATCCGTTACCGTTTCATGCCCCCAGAAGTGGCCCATCGTACCTACCGGGACAACAAGGAATTCTATGACCCCATCCTCCAGGATCCAAAATTACGGGAGGCCCGGGAGGCGGTAAAGGCCTCAGTTCTCCTCATCTCCGGCTGCCAAGATAACCAGCTTTCCCAGGATGGCACCTTCAACGGCCTGTTCACCGGTACTTTGCTTAAGGTCTGGAATGCCGGGAAATTCAAGGGGGACTATCACCGTTTTTACCGGGAAATCTGTCGGTGCATGCCCCCGGATCAGACCCCCAATTTTTTCCGGTTAGGAAAGTTAAGCCGCAAATTTGAACGACAAAAACCCTTTACCATCTAAACCTTTTTCTCTTTTTAGGGAAAAGTTACCGGTGCCGGATCCTCCGGCTTTTTTCTGAGGAGGACCGGCACCGGCCTCGTTTTTTCCCTGCTGAATTTTGGCTTAGGTTAGCGGGAATCTTGGGGTAACTCTAATGAATCCGGAGGCCTCCGGAGCAGGATCAGAAATCATTCCTGGATCCAGTGCAACTCTTTGAGCTTCCGGATTAACTGCTCCAGAGAAATGGGGCCCTCGTTTCTTAGCACCTCCTTCCCGTCGGCGTCCAGGAAGACCTGGGTGGGAACAAAGGAAATGCCATACTCTTTAAAGAGGCGCTCCTCCTGGTCGATGTGCAGAATCCGCACCTCCATTTGCCCATGGTAGCGGGTCTGAACTTCCTTCAGGGCCACCTCCACCTTGGCGCAAACCGGGCAGGCCAACCGGCTGAATTCCAGGATTACCGGTTTACCGGCTGCAGATTTCTGGCCCCAGGCCAAGGATAGGGCAAGGAGCACCAAAAGGACCAGGGCCAGCAGAGTAAATATCCACCCCCGGTTCCCGTTTAATCTCAAGGGACGAAGGTTCCACCCCCAGGATCCATTGACCCTACCGTCCATAGTAACCGGTGATCTTGGCGGTGGCCAACACCTTTCCTTCCAGGGCCTTCTGAAAGGCAGTCAGGCTGGTGGCCGGGGATAAATCCAGTTTATCCACCTTTAAGGCATACAAGGTTACCACATAAGGGTGGTCACCGGTGCCGGGCGGGGGCTGGGGGCCGCCATAGCCAGATTTGCCCCAGGAATTGTTCAGTTCCAGCGCCCCGGAGGGCATCTTTTTCCCTGAAGCACCCTCAGCGAGATCCCGGACCTCTGCCGGCAGGTTAATGACCAGCCAGTGGACCCAATTTTTGGCCACCGGATGGGGGTCCACCATGGACAAGGCAAAAGACCGGGTACCCTCAGGAACGCCGGACCAACTTAAGGGGAGGGAAAGATTTTGACCTCCGGCTCCCGGCATTACATACTTCTGGGGAATTTTCCCCCCGTCGGCAAAGGCCGCAGACTTTAATTCCATGGCACTGCCTCCCTGAACCAGGACCGCCGCCAAGAGTCCGAAACCCAAGGCCAGCCGGCCTAAAAATGAAGTGACAGGATGCATGGGGTTCATCACCTCTCTTCCTGGTGCTCCTCTGGAGCTTTTTCCCGGGCCTCTTCGGCTTGACGCACCAGTTCCTCCAGGCTCAGCTCATCCCAGGGGGTGGAGGAGGGACTGGTGGCCAATCGGGTCAGAAGTTGGGCCAGACCAGGATCACCGGCCAATCCCTGGGCCAGGACCCCCACCCTGGTTTCCCGGAGCAGTCTTAACAGGCGGCCCACTTTTATCTGGTCGGGCGACCTGGCCGGGAGAAAGCGGGCAGGACCATCTGTGGAGGCCGGAGCCACCTCCACCACCAGACCCAGTCTTTTCAGGGCCTCCACCACCCTGAGGGCCAGGGGGTCACCATTTTTCAGGGTCTGCCCCAGTTCCTCCAGATTGACCGGGGGTTTTCCCTTGAGGAACCGCTCACTTACCGCCACCATTGCCGCCAAGGCCAAGTATTCGTCCACCGGCTCCTCCACCGCCGGGTAGCGCCGCTGTTCACTGAGCCGGCCCAGATTCTGATGCACATAGGCCACTTCGTTTCCAAAAATTACCGTCAGCCAGCTCCAATACATCCACAGGGTGAAAAACAACAGGTGATAGACCACCCCGTAGATGGCATTGTAGTAGGAAGCTTGGGCATGGATCCAGGCCAGCAGCAGCTGAGCCCCCTCCCACAGAAGCGTTCCCACCAGGCCCCCCAGGGCGGCAGACAGAAACTCCACCCGGGTGTTGGGCATGACCAGATAGATAAAGGTGAAGGCCAACCAAAAGAGTCCAAAGGAAACTAGGCCCGAGGTGGCGCTGGTCAGGGATTCGGGCAGCACCCCGGACAAAAGCCGGCGAATCTCCGGATGGCTCAGCAAGGCAGTGGCGAGGGAGATGGCCACTGCCATAAGCAAGGGAAGAATCAGGAAAATACTCAGATAATCGCTGAGTTTGCGACGCCAGGGGCGGGTGCGCCCCACCTGCCAGGTGTCGTTGAAGGCCCGCTCCACATTGGTCATGAGAATGATCAGGTCAGCCAACAGGGCCACTATCCCGAAAACCCCCAGGGAAGCCACCTGAGTGTTTTCTATGTAGTGTAGGATTTGCAGGGCAAAATCTTTGGAGCCCGGGGCCAGATGTTCCAAAAGGTGGGTGGCCAACAGACGCTGTATTCCAAGACTCTTCAGAATGGCAAAAAGCAGGGCCAGAAGGGGAATAATGGCCAACCCGGTGAGATATGCCAGGGCGGACGCCCGGATAAGGGAACGGTTGACCAAAAGCCCCCGACCCGCCAGGAGGAAAAGGCGCAGTCCTTTCAGGAGGAATCCCCTAAGCCCGCGGCTTTCCTTGTGCCAGAGATCCTCCCGCCAAAACCGCCTGGCCCGGGCGACCCAGGAATCTTCAACCACAAAGGACGGTGGGGTGGTCATAATGGCCTTTGGTCTTCTCAGTGCACTTTTTCCAGGTCCTGGAAGCGGGGGTCATTTCGGTGTATCTGGGTGGCTATCGCCTTTCCCGTGTTTTTGCCGAACTGGGAAAATATGGCTATAAGGAGTGGCGTGGCCACCTCCCTTAGGTCAGATGAGGTGCCGAGGCTGGCCGCCTCCCCCACCCAAACTGGCTGAAATTTCCCGGTACTACGGTAAGTCTTGCCTTCCGCTAGCTGTACCTGGAGCCAGCGATGAAACAGGGGCTGAGTTTCCACATAATAGGGTCCGGGCCAGTAGATTTCAGAGCCCCAGTAGGGTCGGGGTCCCCAGCGGCCATACCCCAGACCGAGGCCGATGCCAATTTTCGGAGTGCTGACCGCCCCACCCGAGGGAGTCCCCAGGCCGTAAGAAAACTTCAGAAGATATTCGGCCCTTTCTTCCGGGGCCAGGGAAAACCCTTGGAGGCCCAAGAGCTTTTTGATCTTGGCCGAGATTTCCTTTTCCAACAAAGGATTAGCGGCCTCAGGATTTTCCATCACATAAAAGGCGGAACCAGGGGCCAGGGCCAGGGGCTGTGAGCCCTCGGTGTAGCCGTTCACCCGCACCTGGTAGGACACCCCGGCACAGCCATATAGGACTGCCGCAAAACCTAAGAGGAAAAAAATCCGATAAAACTGTGCCTGCCGCCACCGCATCAGTTTATCCCGAGAAAGTGAGTGCTTAAGGTGTGACATCCCCCAGAATCTCCTGCAGGGGGCCCTTGATCCTCTCGAGAGGCGGAAGCTTAAGGGGAGGAGGCAGCTCCTCGTCCGTCAATTTCCGCCTTTTGAAGCGCATCCGGGTGGAAAGTTCCTCCCGTTCAGTGGAGAGCAATCCCCCGGAAATCACCTCTCCCCCGCCCTCCATGGCCTCCATCTGTGCCGCGATCAGGCCGAAGTCAAAAGAGATGTTGAATTTCTGGATATCTTCGTTCAGAAGACGCAGATGAACCAGGATCTTGTGGTAGGGTTCCTCCAGACTGTGGCCTTTGGCGGCCAACTCCCGGTAAATATCCAACACCAGGTTGCGATAGCGGCGCCAAGCAGTGAAGCCCCGGCGCCGGAAGCCCTTCAGCAGGGTCTGGCGGGCTTCCAAAGAGAGTTGGCGGAATTCCTCATAAAAAGGCCAGGGGCCTTCCGGGAAAAGCAGGTGCAGCACCCGTCTGAGGGCCTCTTCCTCTCCGATGGCGGCGTAAAACGCCGTAAACAGGCGGGCCCACCGGGAAAATTCCTCCTTATAGGCCGCCACCTCTTCATCGAGGGCCTGGCTTTCCTCCTCCAGGTAGCGGCGTTCAGCAAAATAGTTGTCGATGATTTCTTTCTTAATCTGAACCTTGAGGGCCTCCAGGGCCTTTTCCGCATCATCCATGGGGGGCTAAGCCTCATCAGGGTTGTCGGCTTCCGGGGGCGGGGAATGGGGGGGCAGACAGGAGAGGGGAAACTCTACTTCCTGGCCCTCCGCCATCTCCAGGGTCACGGTTTGGCGGATCAGGTTATAGCGGATGATTTTGCCCTCACCCTCAGGAAGTTTGAGGCGCTTGCCAAGGCGGGGCAGATGCTTGCGCAATTCCTGATAGGCAGGGTACTCGAAGGTGAGGCAGCACATAAGACGACCGCAGACCCCGCTGATCTTGCTGGGATTCAGACTGAGTTGCTGTTCCTTGGCCATGCGCACACTCACCGGCTCAAAATCCTTAAGGAAGGTGGCACAGCACAATTCGGCCCCGCAGATACCCAGGCCGCCCACCATTTTGGCCCGATGTCGCACGCCGATCTGACGCAGTTCGATCCGGGTTCGGAATTCCTGGACCAGATCCTTTACCAGTTCCCTAAAATCCACCCGACCTGGGGCGGTAAAATAAAAGATAATCTTGCTGGCGTCAAAGAGACATTGGGCCCGGACCAGGTGAATAGGAAGCTGGCGGGCCTCAATGCGCTTCTGACAGAAGGCGAAAGCCCGCTGCTCCAATAGCTGGTTCTTCTCCTCTTGCGCCAAATCCTCGGGGGTGGCCCGGCGTTCAATGCGGCTGGCCAATTTCCCGGTCACCAGCTCCGGGTCAATGTTCGGATAGATGCTGCAGACGGTCCCCAGGGCCAGGAGGTCTTCAGTGTTCACCACCAGCCGGTCCCCGATCCGGAACTCCTCTTCAGTGGCCACCGTGCAGCATTTTTCTGCACCACTCAGACGAACTTTGAGAAGATTCATGAGCCTGGCAAAATCCTTGTACCCTAGCCTCCTGAATATAATATAAACCAGAGTCCGGGAAATATTAACCTAAAGAGCCCCGGATGATAGCCTTTCCCCGGCTTCTCAGCCTACCGGCTCGCCGCGTTCTTGCAGCCGGAAACCCAGGAGGTCCAGGGTGAGTTCGGGGTTGAGGTTGGCCAAAAGCTGCCGCTGGGCGGTGCTCAAAGCAGCCAGCCGTTTGAACCAGTTTTCCATATGAGGCCGCTGGACCTGTCTTTTTAACTCCCGCAGACCATCCTGGTGGGCCACCAGCCGTTCCGGCCCCCCAGAGGCCAGCAGCAACAGGTCACGATACCAAAGCTGGGCCAGGAGCAAAAACGCATCGGTTTCTTCCGGAGACTTGGCCAAGGCCTGGGCCCATTCCAGGACCTGAGTGGCGCTACCCTGGGAGAGGTCTTGCAGCTCTCTCAACACCCGGTCCCGTTTCTGAAGGAGTTCTTCCGGTTCCAGGGCCAAGGCCCGCCCCAGGGAGCCTCCGCTTATTGCCGAAAGAAGCGCCGCCTGAGCCGGGTTCAGACCCCGGGCCCTTAATTTTTCTTCAATAAGGTTGGGGGGGAGGGGCGAGAAGGAAAGCTTCTGGCAGCGGGAGACCACGGTGAGGAAGAGATCCGCCTCCACTTTGGCCGTCAGGATAAGGAGATGCTGGGGCGGCGGTTCTTCCAAGATTTTAAGCAGAGAGTTGGCGGCGGCGTCATTCAGGGCCTCTGCCGGTTTGAGCAGGGCCACCCGCCAGCCGCCGGCCACCGGGGGATAAGCCGTGAGCCGGCGTAATTCCCGGATCTGGTCTATCTTTATCTGAGGCTGGCGCCCCTCCGAGGTAGGCCGGAGAACCAGAAAGTCGGGGTGGCTCTCCGCGGCCAAACGCTTACAGGATGGACATGCTCCACAAGCATCGCCATCCTCCCGGGGCTGTAGGCAGTTGAGGGCCCCGGCCAAAGCCCGGGCCACGGACTCCTTCCCCACCCCCTCTGGGCCCAGAAAAAGGTAAGCGTGGGCCAGCCTTCCGGTACGAAGTGCGGCCCTAAGATAAGCCAGTACCCGCTCCTGCCCCAGGATGTCCCGAAAGAACAGGGGAGTGGTATCGGTGCTTGTGGGTTTAGAGTGCATTATTGTTTTAGATTAATGCCCTTTTATTCCCATTCGATGGTGGCCGGCGGTTTGCTGGAGATATCCAGGACCACCCGGTTGACCCCCTTGACCTCGTTGATGAGGCGGTTGGAGAGATGGGCCAGGAAGTCATAGGGAAGCCTGGTCCAGTCGGCGGTCATGGCGTCCACCGAGTCCACCACCCTTAGGGCCACCACATTTTCATAAGTGCGCTCATCCCCCATGACCCCCACAGTGCGTACCGGAAGGAGTACTGCAAAGGCCTGCCACACCTTACGGTAAAGGCCGGATTTCTGCATCTCCTCCATGACAATGGCGTCCGCCTCCCTGAGGACCGCCAGCCGTGCTGGAGTGACCTCCCCCAAAATCCTGATGGCCAAGCCCGGTCCCGGAAAGGGATGCCGCCAGATGAGGGAGTCAGGGAGCCCCAATTCCTTCCCCACCTCCCGCACCTCGTCCTTGAACAGTTCTCTCAAGGGCTCCAGAAGTTTGAAGGGCATGGCGCCGGGGAGCCCCCCCACATTGTGGTGGGTCTTGATGGTGGCCGAAGGCCCCTTGAACGAGACGCTCTCAATGACATCCGGGTAAAGTGTCCCCTGGGCCAGATATTTCACCCCTCCGATTTTTTGGGCCTCGGCAGCAAACAGCCGGATGAACTCGTAACCTATGCGTTTGCGCTTTTCCTCCGGGTCGGTGACTCCCTGGAGCAATTTCAAAAACTCCTGTGTGGCATCCACATATACCAGGTTCAGGTGATGGTCCCGGAACAGGCGCAGCACCTCCTCCGCTTCTCCTTTCCGGAGGAGACCGTTGTTGACAAAAACGCAGGTAAGGCGATCCTTAATGGCCCGGTGGACCAAAATGGCGGTAACGGTGGAGTCCACCCCTCCGGAAAGGGCACAGATGACCCGGTCTTCCGGCCCCACCCGTTCCCGGATATTCTGGGTGGCCGCCTCAATAAAGGAACGCATGGTCCACAATCCCTTCAGGCCACAGATGCGGAACAGAAAGTTTCCCAGGACTTTCAGGCCGTGGGGGGTATGTTGCACCTCCGGGTGGAACTGCACCCCGTAAAGGCGCCGGGCCGCATTCCGGATCGCCCCCACCGGACAGGCCTCGGTACTGCCAATGACCTCAAACCCGGGGGGCACCTCCTCCACCATATCACCATGGCTCATCCACACGGTCTCCAAAGGGTCCAGACCGTGGAACAGGTCGGTGAAGTCGCGGATGGCGAAGGTGGTGCGGCCATACTCCCGAGCCTTGGCCGGAACCACCCGCCCGCCCAAAAGATGGCTCAAAAGCTGGACGCCGTAGCAGATCCCCAGGACCGGCACCCCCAGATCCAACACCTCCGGATCCAGGCTGGGGGCATCGGGCTCATAGACACTCCGGGGGCCGCCCGAAAGGATGATCCCTTGAGGGGCGAACTTCTTTATCTGTTCCAGGGGGAAAAAGTAGGGGTGGATTTCGCAATAAACCTTAAGCTCCCGCACCCGGCGGGCAATAAGCTGGGTGTATTGGGAGCCGAAGTCCAGGACCAGAATTTTTTCCTGATGGGGGTCTTGCATGCTTCTCCAGGAAGATGAAACCGGCGACCTGCCATATTTTGAAAAATTATAGCGGCATCCCGGGAAATTGGCAATGATGGGCCCCACCGAAGGATCTCCGGGATTATCTCTCCCCAATTTTAAAACTCTGGGGGTGGGCGGTGGCTTACAACCCCAAGGGCTTGAGAAACCGGGCGGAGAGCAGTTCCCGGAGGTGCTCAGGATTGTCTGTGCCCCTGACCTTAACCAGCTCCTGGGCCTCGGCAGCCACCTGCCGCAGGCGGCTCAAGGCGGAGCGGCGCGCCATATCCAGGATGTCCCAGTCCCCGGAGGCGGTGAACTTGAGAAAAGCCGGCTCCAGCTCCGGCAAAAGCAAAGAATAAATACCGGGCTGGAACGCCTGCATCAGGGCCACAGAAGGCAAGTGCCGGGTTTCGATGAGATAGGTCAGACGCCCCCATTCATTTACCTCCGCCAAGGCGTCTTTTAAGCCTCTGATCCACAACTCCAGCCGGCTCTGGGGGAATAACTCCAGGATGGTGCTGAATACCGGGCGCAAGGAGGTTTCCTGGGCTTCTCCCAGCTCATGGCGGATAATCGCCTCCAATTCCCCCGAGAGCAACTCCTCCCAGAGCTCCTGATGGCCCTCGGGGTTCTTGAGCAAATCGCCCAGGGAGATTCCATAAAAGGCCAAAGCCGCTTCCCGGAAATGGTTTCCCTGAGGGGCAGGGTCGGCCAGGCGATCCCAGAGATAATAGGCCAGGGGCTGACGGCGGGCATACACCAGAGTGCCTTGGCAAAGACCAGGGGTGCCGTCCAAGTCCCGGGCCAACTCCCGGGATAGGATCAGAACGGTGATGTCTCCCAGCCGGCGCTCTTCCACCAGTTCTCCCAGAAAGAAAGTGGGAGCCAGACTGCGGCCGAGTCCGGCGCCATAGGCCAGGCCCTCCGAGGCCAGGGCAGCGTTCACCCCTTTGACATCAAAGGGGTTCAGAGCCCGACCGTTGATGGGCAGATTCCGCCAGGACTCACCTTCCCGGGCCTCCCAGGCGCTCTCCTGTTGGGCAATCCAGGCCAGGACAGCCTCAGGCTCTGGCTCCTCCCAGGGTAAAAGGTTCTTCTCCCACTTGTAAAGCAGACGCAGCCGCAAAAGCAGGCCACACAGTGAAAAGGACCCGGCCTGTAGTGAGCTGGCCAGCTCACAGTTGGCCTGAACCTGCCGGATTAGGTCATAGTGGCGGGGTGGCGTGGCAGTAATAATTGGTCTCCCTTTTTCCCGGGATCCACCTTTGGGAATTTTCTTATATCATATCATGAAAAGCCGGGATGGAGGAGGGGTTCCCCAAACCATCAGGGAAAGGGCACAGGACGAGGTTTCCTCCCCTTTTTGAGAAGCTGCAAAATAAAAAAACCCGCCAGGAAGCCACCCACATGGGCCCAAAAGGCCACCCCTGCCCCAGCCCGGGGACCCAGCAGGGTGAAGGTCCCCTGAAAAAATTGCAGCACAAACCACAGACCCAAAAACACATAGGCCGGGACCTCGATGATCACAAAAAAGAAAATGGGGATCAGGGTAAAAATGCGGGCGTTAGGAAACAGGGTGAAATAGGCCCCCATAACTCCGGCGATGGCACCGCTGGCCCCCACCATGGGGATCTGCGAGGCAGGGTTGAAGTAAAGCTGGGCAAGGCAACCGGCCACCCCGCTCCCCAGATAAAGAAATACATATCTCCCATGGCCCAGGGTATCCTCCACATTGTCCCCGAAGATGTGGAGAATCCACATGTTGCCGATGAGATGCAGCCAGCCGCCGTGGAGAAACATGGAGGTGAAAACCGGCAGGATGGCCTTCCCCCACATGCCTTCCTTGAAGAACATCAGGAACTTGCGGGGCACAAAGCCGAATTCCTGGACAAAGGCCGGCAGCTGGGCACCCAAGGAAATTTCCAGAAGGAAAAACAGGAGGTTCAACCCGATAATAACAAAAGTCAGAACCGGGGGGCGACTGGATGGGATGCTGTCCCTCAAGGGAATCATGTTCTGATCCGCATTACGCCATTTTTTCCCAAAAAACCCAGGTGAAGTGTAACATATTACCACCTCTGATTTTTATTAATTTCCCTCTTTGCAAGACAAAGGCTGAGTCCCCCGGGCAGCTTTGCCTTTTTAAGTCAAGGGCGGTTGGAGAGCAGACGTTTTCCAGGCAAGGCCTGAACCAGAATCCCTTCCGGCAGCCGGACTTCTGACAGGATGGCCTCATCCACCAGCAGATAAACCCGGGAGGGGCTCCGCCACAGCTCTTCCAGGCGTGTGGCACTGATCAGAAAGTTTTCCCGGGGGGATACGGCGTAGGCAAACTGCGGCAACCCCCGGCGCTGCACCATCAGAATGCGGCGACCGCTGTAAAAGGCCAGGGAAGCCCCGTATTCGAATTCCTCGATGGCCTCCATCACCACCACGTCACCTGGAGCGGCAGCCTTCCGCAGGTATTCCCCGAATATTTTGTCACTCAACAAAGGGGAGAGGGCCAAGTAGGTCTTCCAGGTAAAAAACAACAGGACCAGAGCCAAGGTCCCATAAAAGGCCAAAGCCACCCTGGGCCGCCGCCAGCCCAGCACCACTCCGGTCAGCGACAGGCCGGGGACGATATAGGTGACCTGCCGGGCCCAGGGTTGGATCAGGGGAAACATCCCGAAAAACTCCCGCCGGTTGGCGGCACAAAGCTCCTCCAGGTGTGGCAAAAGCAGCAGGGTGGCCAGTCCCAAGAACCCCAGAAGGAAGAGGACAAGGGGGAGACGGCGATCCCCGGGGGTAGCAATGATCCGGGAAAGACGCCATCCAAGGATCAGCGCCAAGGGCGGCAGGGCCGGCAGGGAATAGTACTCGATGCGGCTGGACGACAGGGAGAAAAAGAGCAAAACCACCGCGGCCCACAAGGGCATAAGTCCTTCCCGGCCAAAGGCCAAAGAGGACCGCCACGCCTCCCGAACATAGCAGTAAAGGGCTTCAGGTAAAAGCAGGCCCCAGGGCAGCAGCCACAAAAACAGAAACAGCCAGAACCCTCCCAAAGAAAAGGAGTTGATGTCCGGCGGCTGCCGCTCCCCCAGAAAGCGTAGGATCTGCTCATTTAAAATATGATGCCGGAGAAAGCCCGGGTGGTGATATTCCATGGCACCCAGCCATGGCAGGGACAGTAGCAGAAAAACCAGCCAGCCCCGGGGATTAAGGACCAGGGATAATAGACCGGCATTCCGCCGGAGCCCGGAATAGCCCGCCAGAATCATAAGGGGAAAGACAAGACCGATAAGACCTTTGCTTAAAAAACCTGCAGCCAGGGCCATCTGGAAAAAGACCGGCTGGCTTCCGGCCGGCCGTCCGGAAGCCAGCCGTCCTTCGGTCAGCAGCATCACATACAGGGCGACCAGCAACGACAGGGTCACTAGGTGGTCGGTAAGCAACTGCAGGTGCAAGGCAAAGAAACCCACACTGGTAAGGAGAACCAGACTCCCCCAAAAAGCGGGCCGCGGCCCCAGCACCTCAATCCCCACTAGATAGGTAAGCCCCACCTCCCCCGCCGCCGCCATGAGGGTGGGAATACGAGCCGTCGTCTCCGAGACCCCCCCGAGTTTATAGGCCAATAGGTTGACCCAGTAAAGCAGCGGGGGCTTGTCCAAATAACGGGCCCCGTTCAAGGTGGGGGTCAGCCAGGTGCCGGCCTCTCCCATTTCCTTGGGAACCAGAGCGTACATGGCCTCGGAGCGGATCAGGGGCAGGTCCCGGACGGCGGAAAAAAACAAAGCCCCGGTTAAAAAAAACCAAAAGGCCCCGACAAGCCACTTGTGGTGGAAGAGATTCCGCAAAGAGAGGCCGGCGGCCGGGGGCGCGGTCCCCACATCACCTCACGTCAGGTTCCAGCGCAGCATGGTCCAGAGGTCCGCCAGGTTATCCCCCAAATGGCGCACCACGCTGGGCTCAAAGCCCGAGTGCATCATGCACTGGGCACAGCGGGGATCCCGTCCCGGGCCGTAACTCTCCCAATCGGTCTGGGTCATCAGTTCCCTAAAGGTGGGATAATGACGGTCCAGTATCTGATAGCAGGGAGACCGCCAGCCCAAAGGGGTGCGGGTGGGATTGGCCCAGGGACTGCACTCGTACCGCCGCTCCCCTCTCAGGAAGCTCAGATAAAGGGGGGTGCTGAAGTACCTGAATCTGTTTCCCTGCTTATTTAGGCGGGTGAATTTCTCCCGGATCTCCTCCCGGCTCAGAAAAAGTTCCGGAGAAACTCCGGGAAAGCTGTAAGCCGGAGACACCAGGATGCCGTCCACTCCGATTTGGGTGAGATAGTCAAATAGCCGTGCGATCTCATCCATATCGGATTCTTTGTAGATGGTGGTGTTGGTGCACACCCGGAAGCCTTGGGCTTTGGCAGCCTTGATGGCCCTGATGGCCACCTCAAAGAGCCCGGTCCGCCCCAGAAGGCGGTCATGGGTGGCAGCCAAGCCGTCCACATGGACGCTCAGGGTAAGGCGGGGAGAGTTGGGCAGCTTGGAAAGGGACTTTTCCAGAAGGATGGCATTGGTGCAAAGATAGATGTGTTTGCCCCGATGAACCAGTTCCTGCACCAGTTCAAACACGGGCCCGTATAAAAGTGGCTCTCCGCCGGTGACCGTGACCACCGGGGCGCCACACTCCTCCACTGAGTTCAGGCAATCCTCCAGGGCAAGGGAAAGGCCCAAAGACTCCCGGTATTCCTGAATGCGGCCGCAACCCTGACAGGCCAGGTTACACTGATGAGTGGGCTCCAGCATCAGCACCAGGGGAAACTTTTTCACCCCCTGCCGGCGTTGGCGTAACAGATAACGGCCCAAATCCAGGCTTAAACTTAAAGGAAAACGCATATCTTTGTCACAAAAGCACAGATTTAGGCATAACCATGTTCTTTATACCACAAAACTGCTTCCTTAAGGGCCTCATGGACAGGGGTCTGGGGCAGCCCCAGCTCCCGAACGGCCTTGGAGCTGTCGAAATACATGAATTTCCTGGCCATTTGGACTCCTGACAAAGGCAGGCGGGGTGGTTTTTTGCTGATAAAAGAGGCCCAGAATTCGTTGGCATAGGCCAAGGCCAAAATGGGCCAGTAAGGGAGCCTCACCTTTGGGGCCGGCAGACCGGTGATCTCCGCCAGCCTTTGGAAGATCTCCGAAAGGCTCAGATTTTCATGACCCAGGATATATTTTTCCCCCAAACGCCCCCGCTCCTCGGCCAACAGGTGACCCTGGGCCACATCCCGCACATGGATTAAATTCAGGCCGGTTTCGAGATAGGCCGGCATCCGGCGGTTCAAGAAATCCACAATAATCTGGCCCGTGGGGGTGGGGCGGGCGTCCCAGGGCCCCACCGGGGCGCTGGGGTGCACCAGCACCACCGGAAAACCCTGGCGGGCGAATTTTAAGACTTCCTGTTCCGCCAGAAATTTGCTGCGTTTGTAATGACCGACCATATCCGCCAGGCTCACCGGGGTCTCCTCGTTTCCCGGAGTGCCATCCCCCGGGTTGCCCAGGGTGCCCACGGTGCTGGTGTAAACCAGCCGCTCCACCTCGGCCTCCCTGGCACAGGCCAGGAGGTTTTTGGTCCCCTCTACATTAATGGCGTACATTACCCCCGGATCCGGAACCCACAGCCGATAATCGGCGGCCACATGGAAAACCCGGCGGCACCCTTTCAGGGCCTTGACGAGGGAGGCCTGGTCCCTCAGGTCCCCCAGGACCACCTCCACCTTAAGGCCCCGTAAGGCCGGAGGGTCAGGATTCCGGGCCAGGACCCGCACCTCCCGGCCCGCGGATAAAAGTTCCACCACCACAGCCCGCCCCACAAAGCCAGAACCACCGGTTACCAGGGTTTTGTACATAATTTGCATTTTATCAATGGAAAAGGCCAACCTTTGTCCTTTTCCCCACGCAGTTATTGGCCCTCCATCTCCCGGATATACAGACCCAGGGCCATCAGGGGAAAGCAGTCCCGGTACAGGTGGTAGCGAATCATAAAATGACCCGGAAAGCCCGTGCCGGTGAAGTGCTCTTCCTCCCACCGGCCGTCTTTTTTTTGGGTTTCCAGGAGATAGCGGATTCCCTTTTGCACTTCCGGGGAGGCGGTTTCCCCTGCGGCCATCAGGGCCATCAGTGCCCAGGCGGTTTGAGAGGCACTGGGCACCCCCTGCCCCATTAGTTCGGGATTGGGATAGGACTCACAGCATTCCCCCCAGCCCCCGTTGGGGAGCTGGTGCTCCTTCAGCCAGGAAACCGCCCGCCGCACATAGGGGGCCTGCATGTTCTCCCCGATGGCTCTCAGGCCAAGAAGCACGGACCAGGTGCCATAGATATAATTTACGCCCCAGCGGCCCCACCAGGGTCCGGCGGGGTGCTGCCTTTTTTTCAAAAAATTCAGGGCCCGCTGGGCCGCCGGATGTCTCAGGGAATAGCCATAGGTCCCCATCATCTCCAGCACCCGGCCAGTCACATCCTCGGTGGGCGGGTCAATCAGGGCCTTGAGATCGGCAAAAGGGATGGCATTCAGCCACTCTTTGGTATTGTCCACGTCAAAGGCGGCAAAGCCGCCATTTCTGGACTGCATGCCCAGGCACCAGGCAATCCCCCGGTTCACCGCTTCCTGATGAGAACTGAGGTCCGCCAGGGTTTCTTTCAGGGCCATGAGCACCATGGCCGAGTCATCGATATCCGGATACCAGTGGTTGACAAATTCAAAGGCCCATCCCCCCGGTGCCAGTTTCGGCCTTTTGATGCTCCAGTCACCGGGCTTAAGGATTTGCTTCCCCAAAAGCCAGGTGGCGCCCCGGACCAGCGCCGGGTGCCCCAAAGGAAGGCCGGCAGCCGCCAAAGCCCTCAGTGCCAAGGCGGTATCCCAAACCGGTGAAATACAGGACTGCAATCTCAGCCGGTCACCAAAGTCGAGGGTAAAAAACCTTAAGGCGGCCAAGCCCCGTTGCATTACCGGATGATCCAGGCGGTAACCCAGACAGGCCAAGGCCAGGAGGGAATTAAGCATGGCCGGCTGGATGCCCCCCCAGTCCCCAGTCTCTTCCTGGTGGGCCAGAATCCATTGTTCCGCCCGGTTCAGGGCCAGCCGCCGCACTAGGGGCAGGGGATGGCGGTCATATAATTTCAGGACCTGGTCCACCACTATAAAAAAGTTCTCGAGAAAGGAACCGCCCTTCTTCCACCTCACCCGGTGGCGAAGAAAGGGTTCGTCAGGATCACCAAAAAGCTCCCTAACCCCTTCCTGTGAGGACAAGGGACACACAGGCCTCCGGGCCATGACCACGGACAAGGGAACCACCGTGGCCCGGCTCCAACTGGAGAGCTCGTAAATGCTCAGGCCAGTCCAGGGGGGAAGGAGGATGAATTCCACCGGCATCAGGGGAATGCCGTCCCAACTCACCTGACCGAAGAGGGCCAGGAAGATGCGGGTAAACACCCGGCTTTTCAGGACTCCGCCCCGCTCCCTGATAAACTGCCGGGCCTTTTGCAGGGGGCCAAAGTCTTGGTCCAGACCAGCCACCTTGAGGGCCAGATAGGCTTCCACCGTGGTGCTGAGGTCTCCCTCGTCACCATACCAGATGGACCAGCCTCCATTGGGAAGCTGCTGGGACAGGATCTCCCGGGCCAGCCGGGGAAAATCTTTCCGCGGCAGACCCAAAAACCGCTGGAGCAGGAGGTACTCGGCGGTGATGGTGACATTGGCTTCCAACTCGGCCCACCAATAGCCCTCAGGTTTCTGCAGAGCCAGCAGGGCGGAGGCGGCCCGATCCCGAGCCTTTCTAACCCGATCCACCAAGGACCGGGGGGGAACCTTTGATCTGCTTCCACCGGCGCTGACCACAGGAATAGTAGGCACTTGATCTTCCGCGCTCCAAGTCAAGTTTTTAAGCTTTATATATTACCATAATTCTTTTAGCCAAGGCCTTTTGCTTCCGATTAATTTGGCCGGTTCCTCTAAAACCCGGGGGAGGAAATCCCTAGGACCGGGTCCCTCTGACCAGCTCCGGCTTTGTTACCAAGGGCTTGCGGGGAGCTAGCGGGGTCCGGCAAAGGTTCTTTCGCCCCAAGTTGCCAAGAAGGCCTGGGGATATTATGTTTAAGAAAAAACCCCGAGAAAACCGATTACCCGGAGCGATTGACTACCCCATGATTTTCTGATATGGGTGCGGGGAACTTAAAAGATTCCCTGAAATCTTGGGGGCTCACCATCTGGGTATTCCCATAACGGGCCTAAAATTCAGGAGACGATATGATAAGCTCGAAAGAAGACGAAGTTCAAGAAATTACCATTCCCACCACTCTGCCCCTTCTGGCGGTGCGGGATGTTGTGGTGTTTCCCAATATGGTGCTTCCCCTGTTCGTGGGGCGGGAAAGCTCGGTTCTGGCCATAGAAGCAGCCTTGTCTCAGGACCGCCTTCTGTTTCTCGCCACCCAACGGGACCAGGCTATTGAAAACCCCACTCCCGATGACATTTACCGGCTGGGGACGGTCAGCCTTATCCTCAGGATGTTGAAACTGCCGGACGGCCGCCTGAAGATTCTGGTTCAGGGCCGGACCAAGGCGATGATCACCGAGTATCTGCAGACCAAACCCTATTTCCAGGTCAAATTGGAGGTGGTCCCCGAGGAGACTCTGGGGGAAATCTCCCCGGAGACCGAGGCCTTGATGCGCAATGCCCGGGAAATGTCCGAAAAAATCCTGACCCTGAAGGGAGTGCTGTCCCCGGACTTGCTTTCCATCCTGGATTCCATCGAGGAACCGGGGCACTTGGCGGATCTGGTGGCCGCCAATTTGCGTCTCAAAATCGAGGAAGCCCAGACGGTACTGGAGGAGCTGGACCCCATCAAGCGTCTGATAATCGTCAACGACTTTCTCCGCAAGGAACTGGAGGTGTCCGCCATCCAGGCCAAAATCCAGTCCCAGGCCCGGGAGGAAATGGACCGCACTCAACGGGAATATTTTCTCCGGGAGCAATTGCGGGCCATCAAAAAGGAACTGGGGGATGTGGACGACCAGGCCAAGGAGGTGGAGGAATACCGCCAGAAGATCGCCCAGGCCAAAATGCCCAAACAGGCGGAAGAGGAGGCCCTCAAGCAGCTCTCCCGCCTGGAGCAGATGCACCCCGACGCCGCCGAGGCCTCCATGGTGCGCACCTATCTGGACTGGCTGGTGGAGGTGCCCTGGAGCAAAAGCACCCGGGACAAGCTCGACCTCAAAGAGGCCAAGGCCATCTTGGATGCCGACCATTATGACCTGGAGAAGGTCAAAGAGCGCATCCTGGAATATCTCAGCGTCCGCAAGCTGAACAAGAAAATGAAAGGGCCCATCCTCTGCTTTGTGGGGCCTCCGGGGGTGGGCAAAACCTCTTTGGGGCAGTCCATCGCCCGGGCCATGGGCCGCAAATTCACCCGCATCTCCTTAGGGGGCATACGGGATGAGGCAGAGATCCGGGGACACCGGCGCACTTACATCGGGGCCCTGCCCGGTCGCATAATCCAGGGACTGAAAAATGCAGGCTCCAACAACCCGGTGTTCATCCTGGACGAAGTGGACAAGATCGGCATGGACTTTCGGGGGGACCCCGCCGCGGCGTTGCTGGAGGTATTGGATCCGGAACAGAACCACAGCTTCAGCGACCATTACCTGAATGTCCCCTTTGACCTGTCCAAGGTGATGTTCATCACCACCGCCAACCTGGTGGATCCTATCCCCTCCGCCCTCAAGGACCGGATGGAAATCATCCGTCTCTCGGGCTACACTGAGGAAGAGAAGCTGAAGATTGCCCAGGGCTATCTTTTACCCCGGCAGATCCGGGAAAACGGCCTGAATCCCGGTGACCTTCGCATCTCCTCCGAGGTGCTTCGGGAGATCATAGTGCATTACACCCAGGAGGCCGGGCTCAGGAACCTGGAGAGGGAAATCGGCACCTTGTGCCGCAAGATCGCCCGCCGCATTGCCGAAGGGGAGAAGGGGCCATTTACCATCACCCGGGCCAACTTGCACAAATACCTGGGTCCGCCCCGTTATCTGCCGGAAGCGGAACAGGAACAGGACGAAGTGGGGGTGGCTACCGGACTGGCTTGGACCCAGGTGGGCGGTGAGATCCTGGCGGTGGAGGCCACCCTCATGCGGGGCAAAGGCCAGCTGACCCTCACCGGCCAGTTGGGCGAAGTCATGCGGGAGTCGGCCCAGGCGGCCCTGTCATACACTCGCAGCCGGGCCGAACGCCTGGGACTGGAGCCGAATTTCTATGAAAGTCTGGATATCCACCTTCACGTGCCCGCTGGGGCCACCCCCAAGGACGGGCCCTCGGCAGGTATTACCATGGCTACGGCTCTGATATCCGCCCTGACGCAGATTCCGGTACGGAAGGATGTGGCCATGACGGGGGAAATTACCTTGAGAGGCAAGGTCTTGCCAGTGGGGGGCTTAAAAGAAAAGGCCATCGCCGCCCTCAGGGCCCGGATGCACAAAGTGGTTATCCCCCGGGCCAATAAGAAAGACCTGGTGGAGATTCCCCCTTATGTCAAGCGCAAACTGAAATTTGTGTTGGTCAATAACATGGACGAGGTCTTGGAGGAGGCCCTGGTGCGCTCCCCCTTTAAGCCGGCGTCCCGGCCGAAGACCACCAAGCGACGTCTCACGGCCCCGGCCCCCCGTCAGATCGTCTAGGCGTCAACCGGCTTAAGAGCGGGTCCTCTGAAGGCCCGCTCTACCGGTGGCCCCCCCGCCATTATTCCATTATTCAAAAAATTAGGGGGGCGGGGGTTTTTGAGGTCTTGTTTGCCATTCCGGGTTGCTCGTTGGCCATTGATCAAGTAATCAAGGTTGCTTTCCTTATATTATTGATGTTTCTCTGTGCCCTGTTCGCCGGGGCCGAAACTTCCCTCTTCGCCCTGAGTCCTTTAGAACGCCTGCGTCTAAAAAGCCGTCACCCCGTGGGGGGCCAGGTGGTTGAAGACCTGCTGGCCCGACCCCGTCGTCTTTTGATCACCCTGGTAATCGGGGTGGAAACGGTCTGTGTCCTGGCCTCGGTGCTCAGCACCTCCCTGGCCCTGGATCTTTTCGGCCCCCAGGGGAAATGGCTGGTCCTGTGGATTTTTGCCCCACTTTTCCTGCTGGTTGGCGAGGTCATCCCCAAGTCCCTGGCCTTGGCCTTTCCCATGTCAATGGCCCGCTTGTTGGCTCCCCTGGTGAAACCCGCCCTTTTTCTTTTTGCTCCCCTGCGGCTGGTTGCCCTGCAGATCAGCCAGGGAATTCTGGTGGCTTTGGGATTCCGCCCTGATCTGCCCATCCACGCCCTGCATCAGGAGGATTTCATCCGCATGGTGGAGGAAAGCCACGCCAGCGGCATGATCGCCCCCTTGGAACGGGACTTCATTCAAAATCTCCTGGCCTTTGGTGAGATCCGGGTGGGGCAGATTATGGTGCCCCAGCCCGACATTTTTTCCCTTCCCGGGGACCTGCCTCTTGGCGAACTGATCCAGGCGGTCAAACGCTGCCGCTTCTCCCGGATCCCCATTTATCGGGAACATCCGGAGGACATTGTCGGGATCCTTCACGCCAAGGACCTGCTTAATTTGACACCCCAGGAGATGTCGGATTCCGCCACCCTTCAGCGTCTCCTGCGACCTCCCTATTATGTCCCGGAAAACAAGCGGGCTTTCGATTTGTTGACCGAAATGCAGAGCCAGCGTCTGCGCCTGGCCCTGGTGGTGGATGAATACGGCACCCTGGTGGGACTCGTCTCCCTGGAAGACCTCCTGGAGGAGCTTTGCGGCGAAATTCCCCAGGAATATCAACCGGAAGAGAAACCCATTCAGGAAATCTCCCCCGGCATTTGGCGGGTCAAGGCCTCTATGCCCTTATCCGACTTCAACGAGGCCTTGGGGCTCAATATTACCACAGAGGAATTTGACTCCGTGGGAGGACTGGTGCTCAACCTCTTCGGAGAACTTCCCAGAGAAGGGAGTGTGGCGGTCATGGATGACCTAACCTTTAAGGTGCTGAAAACCAAGGGCACCCGACTCCTGCAGGTGGAAGTCCGCCGAGGGAAGCCATGACCTACACCTTTTTTCTTTTGATCCTGGGTCTGATTTTCCTGGAAGGTTTCTTCGCCGCCTCGGAAATCGCCTTGGTCTCTGCCAACCGCCGCCGTCTTAGACAATTGGCGGAGGAACATCACGCAGGAGCCCGGGTTGCCTTGCGGCTTCTTTCCAAACCGGAGTATTTCCTGGCCACCACCCTTGTGGGGGCCTATATGGCGGCCGCCGCCAATTCCATCCTGTTGACCGCCTTTTTTTCGGATATGTTGGGGAGCAAAGGGGAACTTCTCACCGGGTTGCTCCTCCCTCCCCTACTCCTGATCCTGGCGGAAATCACCCCCAAGTCCATCGGGCGGCAGCGGGCCACCACTTTGGCCCTCAATCTGAGTTTCATTCTCCAGGTGATTTCCTGGATGATGTATCCCATCACCCTGTTATTCTCCGGAGTGAGCCGGCTGGTCCTTTTTGCCTTCCGGGCCCGTCAGCCCAGTCACCTACCCTTCATCACCCGGGAAGACCTCCATATGGTGGTGACCAAAAGTGGTCCGGAGGTGGACCTGGAAGCACTGGAGCGGCGGATCATCAACCGCATTCTCCATTTCAGCCTGCGTACGGTGCGGGAGGCCATGATTCCCCTGGTGCGGGTGGCGGCACTTCCCGACACCGCCACGGTGGCCCAGGCCCTGGACGAATTCCGCACCTCCCCCTATTCCCGCCTCCCGGTGTATCATCACCGCATTGACAATTTGGTGGGGGTCTTGCACAGCTTTGACCTGTTGGGGGAGAAGCCTTCCCTCCAAAGCATCAAGCCCCTGGTCCGGCCGGTCCATTATGTCCCGGAAAGCAAAAAGATTGACCAATTGCTCCAGGAGATGCAGCGCCAGGGGATACATCTGGCCGTGGTGGTGGATGAATACGGGGGCACTGTGGGGATTGTCACCATAGAGGACTTGCTAGAGGAAATCGTCGGTGAAATCGATGACGAATTCGACCAGGCCGTGGCCCCCTTGCGACAACTGGGTGAAAGGCATTACCTTATCCAGGGCCGTATGGAGGTGGAGGCCCTGAACGAAGCCCTGCAGCTGAATATCCCCCTGGGAAACTATGAAACGGTGGCGGGTTTTATCATTTCCCAGTTGGGGAACCTGCCTCGGGCGGGAGACCAGGTGCGCTATGGCTCCCTGCGCTTTGTGGTGCGCCGGGCCGAAGCCCGGACCGTCAAGGAGGTGGAACTCTTTGTGGAATCCGCCCCCGCGTGAACGTTGGGCCTATTTCGATTGTTTTTCCGGGATCAGCGGGGACATGACCCTGGGGGCCCTGCTGGATGCCGGACTGGAGCAGGCCGCCCTGGAGGAGGTGCTCCAGTCCCTGGGGATTCCAGGCTTCCGCCTCAAAACTCGCCGGGTTCTCAGGGGGGATCTTTCCGGGCTCAAGGTGGACTTTTTCTGGGACAAAGACCAGCCTCGTAGAACTTATCAGGAGATCATCACCCTCATTTCACAGGCCGGCTTGTCTGAAGAGGTGGAAGGCCTCAGCCTGCAAATGTTTAGGCTTTTGGCCGAGGTGGAGGCCCGCATCCACTGTCAGCCCCTGGAGCAGGTACACTTTCACGAGCTGGGGGCCGCGGATACCATCCTGGACGTGGTGGGGGTGGCCTTCGGGGTGAAGGCCCTTGACATCCGCCGCACCTTTGTGAGCCCCCTGCCCCAAGGCTGGGGTATGATTGCCGGAGCCCATGGTCGCCTTCCCAATCCGGCCCCTGCTACCCTGGAATTGCTCAAAGGCCTGACGGTCTTTGGAACCGACCTCCCCGGGGAGCTGGTGACTCCCACCGGCGCTGTGATCCTTAAGGCCCTCGGAGCCGAGAGCGGCCCCTGTCCGGCCTTTCGTCTGGAAAAGGTGGGCTACGGAGCCGGAAGCCGGGACCTCCCCGGTCACCCCAATCTTCTAAGGCTTTATTTGGGGGAGCCTTTGCCGGACTCCGGGGCCCTGAAGGAAAGGGTCCTGGTCTTTGAGACCCATATTGACGACATGAATCCCGAGCTCTACGAACCCCTGATGCAGGGGTTGTTTACCGCGGGAGCCCTGGATGTGACCTTGGCCCCCATCCAGATGAAAAAGCAACGTCCCGGGGTGCGCCTTACAGTGGTGGCCCCCCCCGCTGCCCGGGAGGCGGTGCTGGAGAGGCTTTTCCTGGATTCCACCACGCTCGGCGTCCGGGTCCAGGAAATGGAACGGGTCGCGGCCCGCCGCTGGCAGGACACGGTGTCCACCCCATATGGTGACCTGGCGGTGAAAGTCATGGAATATGGCGGCCACCGGCGGGTACTTCCCGAATACGAGGCCTGTCGGAAACTGGCCGAAAAAACCGGCCTCCCCCTGATTGAGGTTTACCGGCTGGTGGCGAAGGCAGGAGACTAGGCCTTCAGGCCCTTTAGTTGCACCCCGGGCAAGGTCTGCCTCTTCCTAAAGCAAACCCTCTTTCAGCAGATATTCCATGGCCCGTTGGGCGAAGGTGGTCATATTGCTGATAACCCAGGTCAGGTTTTGCTGGATGTCACTGAGCAGGTTGGAGTCTATCATCCCGGCAAGTCCTTTCATGACCGTAAGGACCCGAATCATTTCCTGATCCCCGATGATGACCGTTCCCAGACCGATTTCCCGTTCCAGGGCCCGGAAATAATCCAGAAAAATCCGCTTGCCCCCTTCCAGCTCCTGGCCCTGGAGCTTAGTGAGAGAAGCCAGCAGTTGGGAGGCGATGAGCAGTTCCGACTTCAGCCGGTCGGCAAAGTGAAACCATAAAATGGCTTCCCGGGAGTTGCTGGGATAAGCATCCGGCATGTAAGGTTCCCCCTTTGGGGTATAAGTGGTCTTAACTTATCACAAAGCCGCTTCAGCCACAACGACTCCAGCGGGGACCGCGCCTTTCAGCCGGGAATTTTCCCGGATGAGGATCAGATCTTCTCGGCCCGATGAGGTTATCCCCCCTTTTCAGAAAACGGTTTAATAGTTTATGAAATCGGTTCATTTAAACAAAAAGGACGAAGGGCTGCCCCTCCGTCCTTTTTCCTAAAGCTCCTCATCCCGGTCTCAGGTGGGCCCCGGTTCCGGGGCTGCCAGCTCCCAGTCCGACCAAAGCTGAGACAGGCTCATTTTAACAAGCGATGGCTCAAACGGGCTGCCTTATCCGGGTTAAGAAGGCTCAAGATGGCACCGGCCTCTTTCCCCGGCAGGCGCCTCAGAAGCCGCACCGCTTCTTCATCTTCCATTTTCTCCAGAAGTTTGCTGGCCCGGTCCGGTGACATGGCCTGGAGGGTGGCCACCAGATGCCGGTTGTGTTCCCCTTGAATGCGTTTTTCCTCCTCCAGGATCTCCAACACCCGATTTTGCAGGGTCTGAAGTTCCTTTAACCGCTCTTCCACCTCTTTTTTCAACTGCACCAACTGTTCCTCTTTGGCCGCGGCGGCCGCCTCCCGGGCCAAAAGAGCGCGGCGTTCCTTTTCCACCAGGGACAGAAGCCGGGGCAGAGAGGCCGGGGTTTCCGGGGCGGTGCTGGAAATGGCCGCTTCGCTGGCTTTAGGGCCGGTCTCCGGCAACCAGGTACGCGGCAGCAGGAAGGCCATGGAAAGGCCGATCTTCAGCAACAAGCACCCCAGCAGACAGCCGGTCAAGGTCTTCAGATTTACGGTAGTGAACCCCGCGGTAGCCATAACCACCTCCCCTCAGAAGCGGGACCAGCGGGCCAGGACCATGGCCTCCGTTTGGGACTCCAGATAGCTTGCCAAATCCCGCCGGAATTCGGCATACTTTTTCTCCCTAAGCCGCTCCAGGAGACGGCACTCCTGGTGACGCTGTTCCAAAAGTTTCAGTTTTTCCCTAACCCAGGCCTCCTCTTGGGCAATGCGTTCCTGCCAGCCCTGAAGAGAGACCTTCAGATGCTCCAAATAACGAAACACCATCTGGTAGTCTGGAGCTGTCCAGAGTCTCGAGGCCCTTTCCTTGAAGGCGGCGGATACCCGTCGAATAAGAATCTCGGTCTCTTTCAGGGCCTGGTAACTCCGGGCCAGCTGCCCCTGGGCCTGGGCCAGCTCCAGTCGGGCTTGTTCCTCCCTTAGGCGGCGCACCCTCAGGACGGTCTCCAGGGGGAATCGGAAGCTGCTTTTCATGAGGCGAAGATGCCTTGGAGTTCCTTAATTGCCTGCGACAGGGACACACCTTCATCCATGCCTTGGCGCAAATAATGGTTTACCGCCCCGATCTTTTCCAGGGCATAGTCAATTTCCGGATTGCTTCCCTTAACATAGGCGTTAATATTCACCAGGTCTTCGGCCTGGCGGTAGGCAGCCAGGACCCGCACCAGGGCCTCACGCCAACGCAATTGTTCCGGGGCCGCCACTTGAGGCATGAGCCGGGAGACACTCCCCAGAATATCAATGGCCGGATAGTGACCCCGGTCGGCCAACTCCCGGCTGAGCACGATGTGCCCGTCCAAAATGGCCCGGGTGGCATCGGCAATGGGCTCCAAAAGGTCGTCCCCTTCCACCAGCACGGTGTAAATCGCGGTTATGCTCCCTTTCCCCTGAAAGGCTCCGGCCCTCTCCAAAAGACCGGGGAGACGGGCAAAAACTGAAGGAGTGTAACCCCGGGCCGTGGGAGGTTCACCGATGGCCAGGCCAATCTCCCGGGCGGCCATGGCAAACCGGGTGAGGGAGTCAAAAAGCAAAAGCACATTCAATCCCTGATCCCGAAAATATTCGGCAATGGTCGTGGCCAGATAAGCCCCCCGCAGACGGGCCAAGGGAGGGGTGTCGGAGGTGGCCGCCACCACACAGGACCGGGTCAGACCTTCGGTGCCCAAATCCTTTTCCAAAAATTCCTTGACTTCCCGCCCCCGTTCCCCCACCAGGGCAATGATATTGATATCGGCCCGGGTGAATCGGGCCATCATGCCCAACAGGGTGCTTTTGCCCACCCCGCTTCCCGCAAAGATGCCAATACGTTGTCCCCGCCCGATAGTCAAAAGCCCGTTTATGGCTCGGATACCCACATCCACCGGTTCCCGGATGCTCTCCCGGGTGCAGGGATTTAAAGGCTTGGCATAAAGGGGATAAAACTTGCGGGCCACGATGGGCCCTTTGCCGTCCAGAGGCTGTCCCAGGCCGTCCACCACCCGCCCCAAAAGGGCTTCCCCCACCGGCACCGTGGCCTCCCGTTGCTGGAGGCACACCCGGGCTTGGGGCCTGATCCCCCTGACCTCCCCATAGGGCATAAGAAATACCTGACCTTGGCGAAATCCTACTACTTCGGCGGTGATGGCCCCCTCCGGGGGAGGCAGGTCGATGGTGCAGACTCGGCCTACGGCACATTCCGGCCCCTGACTGCTTATGACCAAGCCCACCATTTCCTGGACTCTTCCCGTGAGGGCAAAGGAGGGGGCTTCTCGTACCGCGTCCAGAAGAGTGGACCAATCAGGAGTTTTCAGAGGACACCTCCAGGGCTTCCAGGGCTCCCCGAACCGCTTGGGCGATCAACGTCCGGCGAGTCTCCCAGGTGCCGTCCACCTCTCCCAGCGTGTTTACCAAACGGCACCCCCCTGGGGTAAGGGTGCCATCCGCCTCCAATTCTACCCCTGGGGGCCAGGAACCCAGGTCCTCATTGCGCAGGATTTCAAAGTCTGATGGACTGACCACCACCTTAAGCCCCTCGTAGGTGGTGAGATGCCTAAAGCCCGCTTCAATGATCTGCCGGATGGCCTCAGGATGGAGGGTGAGTTCCCGGAAGGCCAATTTTTCCCCCACCGCAACCGCCAGGTCCACCAGAACTTTTTCCCGCTGGCGAAAAAGGTTCTCTCTTTCTTTAACCAAGGCCTCGGCCAGGTTTTGCAGCCGCCGGGTTACCTCAGCCAAGCCCCTTTGCCCCACCTCCTGACCGTCCTTCTGCCCTTGCCGAAAGCCTTCTTCGTAGGCTTGCCGTTCCAGCTCCTGGGCCTTTTGCCGGGCTTCCCCCAGAATTTCCTCGGCCTTGGCCCTCAAGGCTTGAGAGGCTGGGGAATTTTCGTCCAGCAAGGCGAGGTCCCAGGAACGAAATTCAAAGGGGGCCAGGGTGGGGGTCTCCAGGGAATTTTCCAGACCCGGCCACTGAAATTCCTGGATGTTCGGGCCCTTTGGTTCGGGGGGGTCAGATGAAAACATCGTCGCTGCCCTTTCCGGTCAACACCAGTTGGCCTTCCGCCTCCAGACGTTTAGCCACCTGGATAATCCGCTGTTGGGCCGCCTCCACATCCCGCAAGCGGACCGGCCCCATGATCTCCAGTTCCTCCTGGAGCATCTCCGCCGCCCGGCTGGACATGTTGCGGAAAAACTTGTTCTTCAGCTCGTCGGAGGCCGCTTTCAGGGCCAGAGCCAGCTCCTGGGTGTTGACCTCCTTGAGGATGTTCATGAGACCCCGATCCTCCACATTGAGTAGATCTTCGAAGGTAAAGAGGTAACGGCGGATGTCCTCCGCCAAATCCTCCATATCCTCTTCTTCCAGGCGTTTGAGGATGTTGGTTTCCAGACTCCGTTCCATCTGGTTGAGGATCTCGGCCACCGATTGGGGACCGCCGACTCTCCGACCGCCCACCTCTTCCACCAGGGCGATTTCTTCCCGCAAGGCTGCGTCGATTTCCTCAATTATGGCCGGGGAAACCTGATCCAGACTGGCAATCCGCCGCACCACCTCGATCTGCAGGTTCTCCGGGAATTGGGCCAGAACCTGACCCGCCTGGGGCCGATCCAGATGCGCCAGTACCAAAGCTACGGTCTGGGGGTGTTCGTTGCGCAAAAAAGAGGCTACGGTTCGGGGGTCCAGTTTTTTGATCTTCTGGAAAAAGTCAGGATTGCTCTCAAGGTCCAGCTTGTCCAGGAGCTCCTCCTGGCGCCTTAAGTCCATGGCCCGGGATATGGTATTCTTGAAGAACTGGTCTCCCCGAACCACCAAGGCCTCGGGATTTTCCATCATCCTGACAAATTCCTCCAGCACGCTAGCCACCTGTTTGGTGGGCAACACTTCCATCTTGGAGATTCTCTGGCCCAGAATCTGGATCTCCCGGTCATCCAGCCGGTTGAGAATCTCCCCGGCCCGGCCTTCCCCCAGGCTGAGGAGAAGAATGGCCGCTTTGTCAAGTCCTGTCAGTCGGTCGGTCTTTCCAGGTGTGGCCACGGCTATTCCCTCGGTTGCCCAATGGATTATTTTCTCTCTTTCTCATGGAGCCACAAGCGGAGTACTTCCACAGCCCGATCCGGATGGCTGCTGATTAGATGGGCCACCCGTTCCTGGCCGGATACGGGTTCCGGCAGGGAGGGCGGTGGCGGACTAGCCTCCAAGGCGGTGGGAGCCAGTCTTTCAGGCAAGGGGGTCTCCGAGGTCCTGACGCCTTCGAGAGCCCGCTCGGAAGGGGGCTCCAACAGAGGCGGCCGGTGAGGCAGACGGCGCTGTTTCAAAAGAAACATCATAACCCCCAGGGCCAGAAGGATCAACAGGCCGATTTTCCAGGAGAAGCCGTATTCCTGCATCCAACTCTTATCGCTGCTTAGGGCCGTCGTGCCTTCCGTCACCTGCATTGCTAGCGGGGCACAATTGATTTCCAGCTGATCGCCCCGCTCGGCATTGAAACCCACCGCCTTTTTCGCCAGGTTGGCAAACTGCCGCATCTCTTCAGGACTCCGGGGAGTGAACGCCTTTCCTTTCCCCTTGTAAATCCCGTCCACTACCAGCGCCACGGAAAGGCGTTTGATTTTGCCGGGAGTTTCCACCACATGGCGAACCACCCGGTTGATTTCATAATTGCGCACCTCGCTCAGGCGTTCAGTACTCACCCCCGAAGTGCTTTTGGCGGGGGCTGGCGCCGTCAGGGGCGGCGGTCCTTTCCCCGGCGGGGGAGGCGTAATGGTGCCTTTCCCCAGGTCATAGCCGGCTTCCGGATTGCCCCCCGGCAGGCCACGGGTACTGCGCTCTTCGGTCTTCTGTTCGCTCCGGATAAGTTCCCGGTTGGGGGTGAAGGATTCCTCCTGCAGGTCAATCTTCTGAAAATCCAGCTCTGCAGAAACCTGGGCCAGGACCTTATGGGTGCCTAACATTTTTTCAAAAAGATCCAAGAGTTTGCGCTCGTAGCTTTCCTCCACTTGGCGCTGCAGGCTCAACTGACCCTGGGAGAGACCCTGAAGGCCCAGCTGGTCCTGGGGTTTGCTCAGGATACGCCCTTGTAAATCCACTACTGTAACCTGGCCCGGATGAAGGCCGGGAACCGCACTGGCCACCAGGTGCACAATGCCCTCCACCTGGGCGGGGCTTAAGGTGCGTCCGGGCCGCAACTTTACCGCCACCGAGGCCGTAGGTTTTTTCTGCTCTTCCAAAAACAGGGTTTCCTTAGGGGTAACTATATGAACCCGGGCCTCCTGAACCTCGGGCATGCCGGCAATGGTCCGCGCCAGTTCCCCCTGCAAGGCCCGCTGGTAATTGAGACGCTGGACAAAGTCAGTTACCCCCAGGTCCTGACGGTCAAAGATTTCAAAGCCGACCCCGCCACCCTTGGGCAGGCCCTCACCGGCCAGAAGGAGACGGAGTTCATACATCTCGGATTTGGGCACCAGGATGGTGGTCCCGTTGTTTTCCAGAAGATAGGGGACTTTTTTTCCCTTTAACCTGCTGACTATGGCCCCGGCATCCTCCTGGGTGAGATTACTGAAAAGCACCCCGTAGTCCCCTTTGCCTTGCAAGTAGAAAAACAAACCTAGAGCCAGCACCCCGGCCCCGGCCGCGGCCACCACTACCAGGCGTTGGCCCAAAGGCAGGGACTGCACCCAATCCCGCAGGCGAGTCAATAATTTTCTCAAGGCATCCATAAATGTGGCTATTCGTAATCTAATGGGGCATTAGGTTACATCTGCATGCGGCTCAACTCCTCATAGGCCGCCACTAGCCTGTTTCTCACCTGCACCAGCAAGCGCAGTCCCAGATTGGCCTTCTCCAGGGCCAGAATGGCGTCGTGCAGTTCCCCCTCCCCCAAAAGGGCGCGGCGAACCTCCACATCCGCTTGGTTTTGCTGCTTTTGCACGGCCGACAACATATTCTGAAACAGGTTCTTGTCGGGGGAAGGGCCCCCAGGCCCGGAGATTGACTGCCCCGACCAACTGCCGGCCTCCCCCTGCCCTGTCGGGAGTACTTTCATCCACCCCTCCTTTTATGTTATGGCCCCGGATCATAGACCTCGGGGAACCTGGAATATATCAAGAACTCCGTTTTCCCCTAACGCCCGATTTCCAGGGCCTTCAGGGCCATACTTTTCCCGGCCCGGAATGCCGCCACATTGGCGTCAAAGGTCCGGCTGGCCATAACCAGGCTCACCATTTCGGCCACCGGGTTGACATTGGGCCAGGTAACAATGCCCTGCTCATTGGCATCCGGGTGAGTGGGGTTGTATTCCTGTACCAGGCCTTCCGAACTCTCCACGACTTCAGAAACCGCCACCTTGGCGGAATTCTCCAGCAGACTGGCAAATTCCTCCACCGGCTGGGTTTCCAGGATGACGGTCTTACGAAGGTAGGGGCCTCCCTGGGGTGTCCGGGTGGTGTGAGCATTGGCCAGGTTCTCGGCGATGACATTCAGCCGCTGCCGTTGGGCCGTAAGGCCCGAGGCACTGATCTCCATGGATTTGAAAATATTCATTATTTCTGAGCCTCCATCACTGAGCGCAACTGTTCCAGTTTTTTAATGAGCATGGCTACGGAGGTATGGTAACCTAATTGGTTTAAGGACAGATTCACCATCTCCCGATCTAAATCGGGGGGTTCATGGGTATCCTGAACCAGGCCCGCCTTGGACCCGGCTCCCGGAAGGTGCCTGGGGTTGGTGAGGGCCAGCCGGATTCCCGGCCGTCCCTGAAGATGGTCTTTCAGCACTTTGGCGAAATTCACCTCCTGACTGGTGTAACCCGGGGTTTCCAGGTTGGCCAGGTTGCTGGCGATGGTCTCCTGGCCCACGCTGCGCCAGGTAAGGGATTTTTCCAAAAGCTGCAAGGTACCATCAGCAAAAAGCTCACTGGACATAAAGCCCACCTCAATTTAGGGAAAAAATTGCCTTTTTTGCTTCTCTCTCAATATGTTAGCAATAATCAGGCCAAGGGCGTGCGGGCTGCCGGTCCCGGTCTGCCCAGTTGCCGGTATTCATGGAGCTTGTTCCGCAAGGTGCGGACACTGATCCCCAAAAGTTTGGCAGCGTGAGTGCGGTTCCCTGAGGTTTCCTTCAGGGCCTGGAAGATAAGCTGCTGTTCCATTTCCCTAAGGGTTATAGGTCGTTCTGGTAAAGGCGCAGTCTTAGGGCAGTGGTCCGGTTCGGCGGCCACCGAGTCCTCCACCAAGTCCCGGGGATGGATAAAGTTGCCCTCCGCCAGAAGCACTCCCCGGGCCAAGGCATTTTCCAGCTGGCGCACATTGCCGGGCCAGGAGGCCTTCTCGAGAGCCGCCAAGGCGGCGGGGGTCAATTTCAGGTTCTTTTTTCCGAAAAGCTGAGCGTAACGCTTAAGGAAATACTCGGCTAACAGGGGGATATCCCCCCGCCGCTCCCTGAGGGGCGGCAGCGTAAAGGAGATCACCTGCAGGCGGTAATAAAGGTCCTCCCGGAACTGGTTTTTCTGGATGAGCTCCTTTATGTCCCGGTTGGTGGTGGCAATCAGGCGGACATTGATGGGGATGGGATGGCGTCCCCCCACCCGATCAATTTCATTTTCCTGCAGCACCCTAAGCAGCTTGGCCTGGAGGTGGGGGTGCATTTCACTGATCTCGTCCAAAAGGAGGGTGCCCTGGTGGGCCAGTTCAAACTTCCCTAACTTACGCACCAGGGCCCCGGTAAAGGCCCCTTTTTCGTGACCGAAGAGCTCGCTCTCCAGCAACCCCTCAGGCAGCGCGGCGCAGTTGACCGCCACAAAGGGGCCACTGGCCCGGTCACTGTGGGCATGGAGATACCGGGCCAGTATTTCCTTGCCCGTACCGGATTCCCCCTGAATCAGAACGGTGGCCCGGGTAGGGGCTACGGCCTTGGCCAATCTGAGAATCTGGAGCATGGCCGGATCCTGGGTGATGACCGGACGGACCTGCCCCTGCTCGAGGTTCCGGAGGTGGGCGTTCATTTCCCGGCCGTGGCCGTTTTGGGCATAAGGCTCAAGAAGGGTGCTGAGTTTTTCCCAGCTGAGGGGAAACCCCAGATAATCCTGGGCGCCGCTCCGCATGGCAGCCACCGCCCCTTCCACCGTGGGGCGCCGGGAAAGGAGATAGACCGGCAAAAACGGCCACTCCTCTTTGATCTCCCGCAAAACGGCAACCAGATTGCGGCCGGCGATTTCCTCTGCCAGCATCACCACCTGGAAGAATTGTTCCCGCAAAAGCTCCCGACCACGCTCCCCGCTGCTTACCTGAGTAAGCTGGATTTTAAGGCCCTTTTCCAATGGCCCTCTAAAGGCCTCCCAGGAGGGATCCGGGTCGATCACCAAAACGGCGTTCTGTTTCATGGGGTCACCTTTGGGGTCTCTCAAGGGGACACCTCCGACTGCCAGCGGGCCAGCTCCAGATCCGCCAGGCGCACCTGGCCCAGACACTGCCAGAAAGGATCATTCTGTTGGGCCAGCCCGGAAAAAGTGGTATGCGCGGCCTCGGGTTGCCCCCCCTTCCATTGACTGAGTCCCAGACGGTCCTGGTAAAACAGGGCCAGCTCCTCCGAGGCGGCCTCCTTTGCCAAGGTTTGATACACCTTGGCCGCCCCGGGAAAGTCCCCTTCCGCCCAAAAACGCCGGGCCAATTCGGCATAAAAGGGTCCGGTTACCGGAAAAGGCCAGGGATGCTGCAAGGCCAGGGTGAGGGCCGAGCTCTGTCCTGCCAGCCAGGCAGCCCGTGCCGGTTGGGGCAAAAACCAGGCTAGCAGGGCCTCACCCGGGGAGGCGGACTCCGCCCCCGCCGAGGCCTGTGACTGGTGAAGACGGGAGGCCAGCCAGGAGGCCACCAACGCCTTTCGATCTTCGTCCCCTTTGACCCCGAAACGCAAGGTATCCGCCAATCCAACCCAGCCTCGGGAAAGCCAGGCCAACTCCAGGGAATACACCCGGAGCCGGCTTTCCTGGACCTGAGGGGAGGTTTGCTCCACTTTGGAGAGGATAGCCCGGGCCGCTTCCAGCAGCTGATGCTCTTTCAGGATATCGGCAAGAAGGAGGGCGGCTTCCGGCAGGACATAACCCTGGGGCTGCATCTCCCAGATACGTAGCACTTCTTCCACCAGCTCCAGGGGGGGCGGGGAGGTAGCCCGCACCTGGCGGCCCACCGCCTCCCACCCGGTTTTCAGGGAGTGCCGCACCCGATCCGACATCACCTCTTGGGCTCCGGCTTTTAAGTTCTCCAGAAAACGCCGCATGGCCAGCAGGGGCTCCCCGGTCTTAATTCCCAGGTCAAGTTCCAGGCAAAGCTTTTCCACCTGCGGTCTTGAAGCCTCCCGGGTCACGGCAGGCCAGATGGCGGCCAGACTCCAGATTTCCAAGGCCGTCTCCGGCTCTCCCCGCTTCCGGGCAATGTCCGCCAAAAGGCGAAGGGCCACCTGCCGTTGGGAGGCTTGGGGAAAAAGATTGAGGAGACCGAGGCCCACCTCCCAGGCCTCCGGCAAACGCCCCGCCTTTTCCAGGGCCGTGAGGCGTTGGAGATAGGCCTCCGGGGTCAGTGCCAAGGGAGAGGAGAGGGTTTCGACCCCCAAAGAGGAGGCGGCCGGCATCGGAGCAGGTCCCGGACGGGACAAGGCCAACCCACCCCGCCGGTGGGCCTGGCCTTCCCCTGGCCACATTAGGGTGAGCACCAAGGCCAACAGGGTCAAACAAGCCCAGGGCCCCCAGCCCGCCTGGTCATCGGGCTCGGGCACCCTGATTCCTGATCTCCTCCAACAGGCGGATAATCTTTTCATTTTGCTCCATAAGGGCGAGGTTGGTGCGGACGGTGAAGCGCTGGGCCACAGCGATCTGTTCCAACAGTTGCTCCTGTCGGTCGCCGGTGACCACCTCGGAGCGGGACAGTTTTTCCAGGGCTTCAAAAAATTCACCGGAGAGAATTACATAGGCACTTTTCCCGGAAACGCCTTTGCGCCCTGGTCCTCCGGAGTGCTCCTGGCTTTGACCCGAGGGAACCGCCAGAGTCCCTGACAAGAGAACCACCAACAACAGACAGAGCCAGGCTCCTATTCCGACGCGGGACGTGGTTTTTAGCATGCTTTGGCCTCGTATCAACTGAAAGCAAGAGGCATACCAAAAAAGGCAGGCGGCCTTAAACTGAATAACTAATTGATATAATTATATTTATTGGAATGGCCTAGCTTGTCGAATCCTGTCGGCGTCAATGACAGCCGAAGGCCTTTGTCATTATTTTGACATCAGAGGCTGGGAGGAGAAAAAGTGGGGCCGGGAGGGAAAATTTTCTGTTTTTTCATTTTCTCTATCAGGGTGGTACGGTTCAGATGGAGGAGCTGGGCCGCCCGGCTCCTTACCCAGTTGGCTTTTTCCAGGGCCGCCAGGATCAGACGGCGCTCAAAATTTTGGACCGCTTCAGGAAGATTCACCCCTTCTTCAGGAAAGTCCAGGCTCTCGTCTCCGGAGGTCAGATTATAGTTGTTGCGGAAGCGGGCCGGCAGATCCTCGGGTTCCACCACATCCTTTTCTGTGAGGATAACCAACCGTTCCATGAGATTCTCCAGCTCCCGGACATTTCCCGGCCAGGGATAACGGACTAGGAGGTCCAGGGCCTGAGGGCTCAGGCGCAAAGTCTTCCTCTTCTTTTTTTTGCTGAATTCCTGGAGAAAATGGGCGGCCAGAAGAGGGATATCCCCCCGCCGTTCCCGGAGAGGAGGGACTCGCACCGGGATAACATTTAAGCGATAGAACAAATCCTCCCGGAATTTGCCTTGGCGGGCCAGTTCCTCCAGGTCCTTGTTGGTGGCCGCGATGATGCGGATATCCACCCGGATGCTCTTTACGCCGCCGATGCGTTCAAAACAACGGTCCTGGAGGACCCTAAGCAGCTTCACCTGCAGGGCCGGACTCATTTCGGCGATCTCGTCCAGAAAGATGGTACCGCCGTTGGCTTGCTCGAAGCGGCCGATGCGGGTCTTCACTGCGTGGGTGAAGGCCCCGCGCTCATGACCGAACAGTTCGCTTTCCAGAAGCTCCTCCGGGATGGCCGCACAATTCACCGGCACTAAGGGGCCTTGGCGCCGGGAACTGTTGTAATGGATGGCCCGAGCGATCAGTTCCTTCCCGGTTCCCGACTCCCCCAGAAGGAGCACGGTGGAGTCGGTGTCCGCCACCTTGCGGATCAGCTCAAAAACTTTGGTGATGGGTTCACTGGTGCCGATAATATTGGAAAAGCCAAAACGTTTGCACAGCTGCTTTTTCAGCTGCAGGTTTTCCTCCTGCAGCCACCGATGCTCCAGAGCCCGGCGCACCACCAGACGCAGCTCCTGGGGGTCCACCGGTTTGGCCAGATAGTCGTAGGCCCCCATCCGCATGGCAGCCACAGAGTTCTTTATGGTGGCGTAGCCGGTGATGATGATACACAGGCACTGAGGCTGATGACGCACCAGGTATTTCAGGAGGCCCAGACCGTCCACTCCGGGGAGGGCCAAGTCCGTGATGACCAGGTCAAAACTCCGTTCCTGCAGCTTTTGCAAGCCGGCGTCCCCGTCGGCAGCCGTCTCCAGCTCATAGCCTTCATTCTGCAGGATCTCCATAAGAGCCTGCCGCTGGGCCGGATCGTCCTCCACCACCAGGAGTTGCGCATGCCTTTCCATGTCCATACCTTTTACATCATTGGCACTCAGGTGTCAATATTATGACAGAATAAAATTTTGGGCTTCGGGGAGATTGACTCCGGGAAACAATCCTGCTAAGGTAGGTTTTGGTTAGGGGATATATGGCGGTGTGGCCCTCCATCCTTTTTTTCCTGGCAGTTTACGGCTTATATGCCTTGGTGCTGGCCTGGTGTCGCCGTAAGCGTTTCCGTTTTCAGGAAAGGGCCACCCCCCGGCCCCGGTGGCTGATGCTCGCCAGGGGGGGAATGATTCTTCTTTTGTTTGGGGGACTGGTTTTCTGGCTCAAGCCGGAAAGCGAAAATAAAGAACTGCGACTGGCCAGTATGTTGGGGCTGACCGCCAATGAGGAACTCAAAACCCGGCCCGACTTGTCTCCGGTAACCATACCTCCTCTGAAAGAAGTTGATGGGGTAAGACAGCCGGTTTATGCCGTATTACACCCGGAAAGCCCCCCTACCCTGCTTCCTTCCACCAAACTACCGGTGGCCCCCCAGGTACGGAAAGGCAAAGGCCTGGTCCCTTTGCGGCTCGGCCTGAAAAATCCTAAAAACGAGCCCTCCGGCAAAGGCGGGGAAAAGGCATCAGCCAGGTCGAAAAGCAAAAAACCTAAAAGCTCCAACCCTCCCGGCGGTCGAGGGCGCGCCTCCTCAGAGTCTCAGGGTTAAAACAATTTTGGGGAATGTCACCCTGCCTTTGGGAAAGGAATCCTTTGTCGGGTCGCTCTTGGCCACCTGGGTTCTGTTGCCACAGCCATTAAAACTTCCATTTCCGCTTTTCCACAGGGCCGGTCTTTGAAGCAGCCATTACCGGAACACACAGGCAGAATCGCCCGGGCGGCCGGTTCCATTAGCGTGGCTGTATTTCTGAGCCGCATTCTGGGCCTGGTCCGGGAGCAGGTCTTTGCCGGGCTTTTCGGAGCGGGTTATGCCATTGATGCCTTTGTGGTGGCCTTCCGCATCCCAAACCTGCTTCGAGACCTGTTTGCCGAGGGCGCGCTGTCTTCCGCCTTTGTCACGGTTTTTACCCAATATAGTCAACAGCGGGGGCCGGAGCAGACCTGGCGCCTGGCCAACAATGTCATCGTGACCTTTACTCTGGTGGTGGGAGGTCTCAGTTTTCTGGGTATCCTCCTTTCCCCGGAGCTGGTGCACCTCATGGCTCCCGACTTCGGTCTGGTGGCGGGGAAACTGGAGCTTACGGCTACCATGACCCGCATCATGTTTCCCTTTCTGCTTTTGGTGTCTCTGGCTTCGGTGGCCATGGGCATTTTAAACACCCAGGGCAAATTTTTCGTACCCGCCTTGGCCTCCAGTTTTTTCAATCTGGGCTCTATAGTGGTAGGGGTGAGCTTGGCCCTGCTCCTTCCCCGGTTCGGGGTGCCCGCCATCGTGGGCATGGCCTGGGGCACCCTGGTAGGGGGCCTTTTGCAGCTCCTGATACAGACTCCCTTACTGTGGCGGGTGGGCTATACGCCCCGGTTGGTGTGCGACTGGCGGGATGAGGGGCTGCGTCAGGTATTTCGGCTGATGCTCCCGGCGGTAGTGGGCCTTTCCGCCAGTCAGATCAACATTTTCATCAACACCTTTTATGCTGCCAGCTGCGAACAGGGGAGCGTCTCCTGGCTGAACTATGCCTATCGGCTGGTGCACCTCCCCCAGGGGTTGTTCGGCGTGGCCTTGTCGGTAGCCACCCTACCCTTGGTCTCCCGGTTGGCCGCCCAGAGGGAGACACAAGCCCTGAAGGAGGCCTTCCGTTCGTCATTGTCCCTGGCCATGCTGCTCACCATCCCGGCGGCGGCGGGCCTTATCGCCCTGGCGGAACCCATCTGCGCCGTGATCTTCCAGCACGGCCGTTTCACCGCCTGGGACACTCACCAGACGGCGGCGGCCCTAACCCTCTACGCCCTGGGTCTGTTTGCCTTTGCCGGAGTGAAAATCCTGGTGCCGGTGTTTTATGCCCTAAACGACACCAGGATTCCGGTTCTGGGCAGCTTTCTGACCGTGATCGCCAACTTCGTCTGCCTCAACCTTACCCTGACAGGTCTGGCGCACCGGGCCATCGCGCTGTCCACCTCCGTTAGCATGTGGTTCAACCTATTGTTTCTCATGGCCATGCTCTACCGGAAAGTGGCCGGTTATCCTCTGGCGGGGCTGTTGGCCACCCTGGGGAAAATCACCGGCGCGGCCTTTCTCATGGCGGTGGGAGTCCGGGGCGCTTACCTGGGTTCCCAGATACTCCTGGGGCATGGGCTGGCCGGGCAGGTCTTTTCCCTGGCAGGGGCCATTCTTCTGGGTGTTGTCCTGTATCTGGGATTGTTGTGGCTTGGGCGGGTTCCTGAGCTCCATTATCTGCTGAGACAGCTCCGGGCCGGCACAACCGAACCGCAGAACCCTAAGGAGAAGAAGGGTTGACATTGGGATATTTTTGCCATACTGCCTCCTTGAGCGCCATCCTCCTACTGGCTCCCGTCCTTTGGCAATTCGGCTAATACCGGTAGCCCACCGGCATTACTAGAAGGGGGACATGTTCAGGAGGCAATCCCAAACCCTGGCGCAGAACCCGCTCCTGGAAGGCCCCCACGATGCCGGCGGCCAAACCCAAAGCCTCGGCCTGGAGAAAGAGGTTCTGGGAAGCCGCGCCCGCCTCCATATGGGTGTACATGATACCCCGTTCCCCGTAACGGGCGGTGCAGCGGCGGAATTCGGCGGCGAACACCACCATGACCGGAGCCTCCGCCATCCAGGTCTGGTGCAAGGCGGCCCGGGCCACCAGGGCCCGGAAGTCTCCCCGTTGGCTGAGCTCCAGGGCATGGGCTTCGGGGCGGTAATGGTAAAGTCCGGGACCCAGCTCCGCCACCCCCCGTTCCCCCACCACCAGATAGATTTCCATTGGATAAGTGGCCCCGGCAGAGGGTGCGGTGCGATAGCCCCGGGGGTCGCTTAACCCCTCTGTACCCCACAGTAACTGGGAAACCTGGGCCAGGGTTAGTCCCCGGGAGGCAAAGGCCCGCACGGTGCGTCGTCTCTTCAGTGCCTCCTCCACCGACATTTTTCCCTGGTGCGTCGGAGGGGGAAGTTTCACCACCTCCGCCGCCGGTCCAGGTGCGACAGTAAAAAACCAAAGGGCTGCCATCATAACCAACCCCCGCCCAAATCTCAAGGTCCGACCCCGGGTAGGCTGGATCAAGTGGTTCATTTCCCGGACCTGGCCCTGATCTTGAGATAAATCAGGCTGCCGGAAGCGGCCATGCCCATGAGGCCCAGCCCCAACAAAAGGCGATACACCTGCCCCAGAATGCCGCCGCCCACATGAAGTTTGGTCCCCCAGCCGCCGGAAACCGGGGCACCCAAGAGGGATTCCAGCGCCAGCCACGCGCCGGAAAAGGCTTGAACAAAGAGGAATAGGGCCAGAATGATCCCCATTCGCCGATGCCACTTCCTGAGATAACCTTCCTCCACTTTTGACCTCCTGGGGCTAAGGTAATACTCTGCTCCCGGGCCGGCAAGGTATGTGGGGGTCAAAAGGCTTTCCAGGGAAAGCCGGAGGACCGGAGCCGGTTAACCAATTTTTTTTACCTTTTGCTGAACCAGCTGCCCCGACATCTGTGGGGGGTTATCGGCGGGAACACGACCCGAGAGGTGAACCATCATTCTTCCTTCAAAATGGCAGCCAAATGGGGCTGAACGGCTCGCCATGCCGGGTACGCCCCGGCGGCCAGGCCCAAGGCCACCACCAATAACAGGGCCTTGAGGTAAATGCCCGGAATAAAGAAGAGCCGGATGGTCCAACCGAAGGCCTGCTTGTTGATCACCAGGATCATAAGGAGGGAGAGGAGCGAGCCGGCCAGGGCCCCCAGGAAAAAACTCAAAAGGCTGGCCAGCCCGGATTCCACCAGGACCATGTTGAGAATCTGGCGGCGGGACGCTCCCAGGGCCTGGAGCAGCGCCAATTCCCGCTGCCGGTCCATGATAAGCACGAGAAAAGTGGTTATGATGCCGAACATGGCCACCAGCACCGCCACTCCCTCCAGGGCATAGGTGAGGGCGAAGGTGTCGTCAAAAATCTTCAGGATGCCGGCCCGAAGCTCCGCATGGGACAAGGCCACCAACTGATAGCGGCTGCCGTAACGCTCCTTAAGTTTGGCCTGAAATTCCTTGACCTTGCCGGGGTCCTTGAGGTAGAGTCGCACCGCATTGAGATGGGTGTCGGGCCAGAAACGGCGGAACTGCCTGAGGTCCATCCAGACACTGGCACCATCAGTGCGATAGTCATAAAAGACCCCGGCCACCTTAAGGGGCTTTGGGCCTGAGGGAGTGGGTAACAACAGGGTGTCTCCTTCCCGGTAGCCGAAGGTCTCGGCCAAAGGTTCGCTGATGACCACGGGCCATAGGCTGGCGGAGGAAGAATCACCTTGGGGTAACCCCTGACCCCGCCCTCCCACCTGGGCCATGATTTCCTCGGTGCTACCCTTCCGGAACCAAAGGCCCCCGTGTCTGGCCAGCACTTCGAAGCTACCGCCGATAACCAGGATAAAGCGGTCCCTGAAGGGAAGGCGGACACAGCGGTACAGATAAATATCCGCCACCTCCGGGTCCTCCCGCAATTCGGCCACAATTTCCGTGGGCAGGTAGCGGTCATAGGCGGCGGTGGAGAACACCGCGGGACCGAAAAAGATATCCCCGCTGATGGAGCGGCTGACCCATTGGTCCACGGTCTGACGGAAAGAACCGATCATCAAGGCCACGGCAACAAGCATTCCCAAGGCGCAGGCCAACGCCGCGACAGACACCGCACTTCGGGACAGCGATCCGGCCAGGTAACGGCAGCCCAAGTCTCCCGATGGCCCCAACACATTTCCCAAAAGGGGTCTCAGAACCTGTCCCCAGGTGCGGGCGGCCAAGGGGGTCATTAGGGCAATGCCCAAAAGAATCAGGAAAGCGGCCAGGAATCCCGGAAGAGGCGGGCCGGAACCCGGATTCTTAAAAGACAGAAAAGCCGCCAGACCCAAGGAACCCAGACCCGCCCAGGCCAGATGGCCGGTTTGCCCCTCCAGTCTTTCCTCCAGATCCTCCCGATACCATACCGCCCTCACCCGGGTGCGGGCCGCCTCCAGGGCGGGCAGCCAGGCGGCCGCCGCCGTGGAGCCCACCCCCAAGGCCCAGGCCTTAAAAAGCAAAGGCCAGGAAAGGATTACTTCCCGGGTCTCCACCGGGGTGTACAGCGCCGTAAGAGTCCCGGTCAGGAACCCCAGGGCCAGCCGGGCCAGACCAACTCCCAAAACCAGGCCTACCAAGCCCCCCAGGACGCCGCTCAGTACCCCCTCGGCCAAAAAAAGAAAAAGCACCTGGGTGGAAGTCATGCCCAGGGTCCGAAGGAGACCGATTTCCCGCCGGCGGCGCACCACTGACAGGGTAACTGACTGGTAGATGAGAAACATGCCCACAAACAGGGCAATGGCGCTGAGCACCGAAAGGTTTAAGCGGTAAGAGGCCACCAGCCCCTCCATCTGGCGGGCCAGGGTCCCCGGATGGGTCAATTCCACGCCCTCCGGCAACTCCGCCTTAAGGGCTTCGTCCAGCCGCACCTCCGGCCGGCTTGCCCTAAGGTCGATGTAATCCAGACGGCCCACCCGGTCCAACAACTCCTGGGCGTGGGCCAGGTCCATAAGAAGGACTGCCCCCTCCAGGGGGTATAACCCCCTGGGAGAAGTGAACTGCCCCAATATTTCAAGTTTTTCCGGTCTGGCCCCGACGGTCACGGGGAGCAGATCCCCGGGAACCAGCTTCAAGCGGGTGGCCAGCCGGTCGCTGATCAGCACGCCTTTGGGATGGGTGAGAAATTTCTCCAGAATCTCAGAAGGGGAGGCGTACTGAGTCACGATTTTAAAGTCACGGAACAAAGCCTCGGCGAAGGGATCCAGTCCCAAAAGCAGCACCGGCTCCGAAGCCTGCTGGTTCACCTCCAGGACGCTTTCCACCACCGGGGCCGCGGCCTTTACCAGGGGGTGATTCCTTACCTTAAGGAAGAGCTCTTCGGGCAATGGTGCCCCGGGACTATTAAGGCGCCACTCCGTCTTCCCCGCCACGGCCAGCACCCCGTCCTGGAAGCTTTTCAGGGCACTAGCCGCCGCCAGGGAAATGCTGAGGTAAACGGCAGTGCCGAGGGCAATTCCCAGGAGGCCCAGCAAGGTGCGGCCCGGGTATTCCATCAGATGCCGCCAGGGGAAACGGAGCCACCAGAGTTTCACGGCTGGATTTGACCGTCCCGCATGTTAACCACCCGCCCGGCAAAGCTGGCGGCTTCGGGGGCGTGGCTGACCAGCAAGATGGTATGACCCCCTTCCTGATGGAGACGGGCGAACAGTTCCAGGATCTGGGCCCCGGTGGCGGAGTCCAGGTTACCGGTGGGTTCATCCGCCAGAAGCACCGCCGGCCGGTGGATAAGGGCCCGCGCAATGGCGGCCCTCTGCATCTCCCCGCCCGAGACCTGATGGGGCTTATGGTGCCGCCTGGAGGTCAGGCCCACCATTTCCAGCCAGTGGGCGGCTTCTTTTAGGGCTTGGGCGAAGGGCACCCCCTGCAGGGCCCGGGGCAGGGCCACATTCTCCTCCAAGGTCAACAAAGGGAGCAGATTGAAGGATTGAAAGACCACTCCCACCCGATCCCGACGAAAAAGGGTGAGATCCGGTTCGGACAACCGGCCCAGATCACGGTTCTCCACCAAAACTTGTCCTGAGGTAGGGGGCTCCAGGCCTCCGATCAGGTGCAGGAGAGTACTTTTGCCACAGCCGCTTTTCCCCGTAACCGCCACAAACTCCCCAGGGGCGATGTCCAAGTCCACCCCCCTGAGGGCCTCCACCGCCACCGGACCCCGGTGGTAGGTCTTATACACCTTCCTAAGCCGGATCATGTCGCGAGGATGCCCCTTGTCCAGGAAAATCAGGGACTGGCAGCGCCGACTGGCGGCGTGGAGCAGACCGCTCCGGAGGTTCCCCCTTACAATCCCATTATATCCAGGGAGCAAGGGTTTTTAAAGTTCGCCCCCCGGGGGGCCGATGGATAGGATGGAATAAGGTTTGATGAGAGACGGCTTCACGGCCTCTCTTTTTATTCCTACCGGGGGTGGACATGTATTCCAATAACCTGAGCCCGGCAGAGATGACTCGTTATTCTCTGCAGATTGCCATGGAGGGTTGGGGCCGGGAAGCCCAGGAGAAGGTTAAATCCTCGCGGGTCCTGATTGTGGGAGCCGATGGTCTGGCCTCCATGGTGGCCCAACACCTGCTCGCCACCGGGGTTGGGGCTCTGCGCTTGGTGGACCCCAGCCGCATCACTCTGGCGGACCTTAATACCACTATTCTCTATCGGGAGAGGGATCTGGGCAAAAACAAGGCCAGCGTGGCGGAGAGGCGCCTTCGGGAAGTCAACCCCTTCGTCACCGTGGAAGGCCAAGGAAAACACCTTACCCCCAACAATGTTTTTCGGGTGGCCTCCGGTTGCCAGCTTCTCATTGAAGCCAGCCGGGATCCCAATAACAGCTTCCTACTCAATCAAGCGGCGGTGCGCTACCGTCTGCCCTTGCTTTATGCCTGGCTGGGGGAAATGGAGGGTTTCATGACCACGTTCTGGCCCGGCCAGGGGCCTTGTCTCGCCTGCGCCTATCCCGACACCCTGCCCCCCTGTCCCTCAGCCCTCATGGGGCCGTTGCCCGGGATCATGGGAAGCCTCCAGGCCTTGGAAGCCTTACGGATTTTGGGGGGCCTGCCTCCCGCGCTGTTGGGTCGCAGACTGGTTTTTCAGGGAAAAACCTTCACCTTTACCGAGGAGCTCTTATACGAAAATCCCCATTGTCCCGTGTGCCGGCACCTGAGACAGGCGTCAGGGACCTGAAATAACCAGGGTTTGGGGGCTAGCCGCCGAGGAGAGGGCCTCCCGCCCCCGACCCTCGCCCCCAAGGCCTTTCACCCGCCTTTTTTTCGGGGTAATTAGGTCTTTGGGGCCCCTACCCTCCCTACCGGAGCCATGTTCTCCTATTCGCCGGGCCTGCTACTTTCCCGGCCAGTCAGCAAACTGCACCCAAAGCACCGCCCCGTATTCCGCGTCCTTTTTCCTGCCGTCCTTGTCGCTTATGGCCTGCTTTTCAGTGGTCAGAGCCGCAAAGCCCCACCACCCGGACCGGGGCACTGCAAAGGTGAACACTCCGTTTTTGTCGGTTTTCACCACCTGGGCCACAAAATACTCATTGGGCGGAGTGACCTTCTTGTCGGGGTTCCAATATTCCACCTCCACGTCGGCTCCGGCCAAAGGCTTGCCCTTGAATTTCACCTGACCCTGGAAGACATTGCCGGCGTAGAGTCCGAAAGGTCGGGTTAAGGGCACGATTTCCGCCTTCAGCCCCACTTCGGCATCCCAACCCTCCTCGGCGCCGAAGGCCGCCACATAGGTTTTGGTCTGGTGGATGATAAATTTGTTTTCGGCGGGCTCAAAATAAGGCTGGGGATCAAAATAGAAGGCATAAATGCCCGGTTTTTTCAAAGTATAGCTGGCCTTCCAGCCCTGGTTCTCCAAAATCCCAGTTTCCTGGAGGGCCTTCAGAAGATCAATGGTCTCTTTTCCCACCTTCACCCCAAAGGCCTTGGGTTTGGCTAGGGGCATGCCCTTCTGCTCCATGGGGTGGCAGAAGGCCAAAATCAGGTTCAAGTGGGGGTCATCCCCCTGCATGACCATGGCTTTATCTGGCAGGATGAGGCCAAAATGGGCCTGGCTGGCCCCATTCAGGCAGAAAAGCAGGGTCAGAGTCAGACCCAGGACAATGAGTCGCGGCATAACACCCTCCCTCTTTTTTATTAACCCCAGGATTTCCAGACCTTTACCTTTTGCGCCAAGCCTCCCAGTTCGGACGGCCTTGGGAGTCCCTGAGACTTAGAACATAATCCCCTTTGAAGACCTCGAAGACGATCACTCTGAGTTTCCCGTCTTTTTCCCTCTGGGACATACCCTTGACCAGAATCTCCTCCCCCGGGTGGAGCTCGAATTCCTGCCGTTCCAGGAACCAGACCGGGCCCAAGCTCAGGTGGATCTGGCCTTTGTCCTTGGTGTCCAACAGCATAGCCATTCCCGGTTCCATGCCTTCCGCCAGAGTCTCGGTGAAGACCCGGGCCACCCGGCCTTTTTCTTCAAACGGCTGGCAGACCGCGGTTACCGGACAGGTATAGGGGGTAAAGGGGCACGGCCGGAAGCCCTGACCCCGTCCTTGGCCTAGAGCGGGGACGCTTCCACCTTCCCAGAGCACCAAAATCACAAAGAAAGCCAAGACCGTAAGATTTCTGGTTTTCATAAGGCAATCCTTCCACTCCTTGGCCTAGAAGCAATAAACCATGGAGAGCATGGGGGTGATCGCGGCTTCGGTGTTTTTCCCCACTAGGTCAATATTCACCCCCAGGGCCAGAGAGAATTTTTCGGTGGCCATGAACTCGATCCCCGGCAAAAGGGAAACCAGGGCACTGGGGGCCACATTGGACTTGGGGCCGAAGAGCCGGCCCCCGTCCCAATAGGTGGTAAGCTCCAGGAGCAGCACCCATTTGGGGGTGAGGGGATATTCCGCCGCCAGATTCACGGTGACAAAATCCCGGGGGAATTTTCGGCCCTCATCGTCCTTGAAGTCGGTGCCCACGGAGTACCATAAATTGCCATAAAAGATGAAGGGTTTTAGATACTTAGACAGGTTGAGGCCGGCAGTGAAGACATAAGCCCCCCCTCCCAGGACATCGCATCCCAGGTTGGCAGGATTCAGCCCCCGGAAGCAGCCACTGGGGAAGGTTGTGGAAAAAAGGGCGGTTATAGTGGGCCGGGTTTCAGTCTCCTCCACCAGTCGGTACTTTAAGGTCAGGTTGATATCCCCCAGCCCCCCGTAATTGGCGGCCCTCTCCCCATTGGGGCCCGGCTCTTCCACATTGGCGGCCCAGTTGTGAATGTAGGGGATGACCACAAAGACCTCCAGGTTGTTGATCAGGCCATAAGTGAATTTCCAGTCCATGCCGAAGGATTTGAAATCCCCCCCGGCAGAAACTCTCCCCCACTTGCGGTTGAAGTTATGGGTAATGAAACTTAGGGAGAAAGTGGGCTGTACCGCAAACTTGCCCTTGTCCAGGGGTACGGCGGTGTCGGTGATGAGGGGGCCGAAGGTGGCAGGACATTCCCCCTCTTTGGCCTCCCCTTTTCCCTCCCCTTCGGATTTTTCCAGAGTGGGCTTCTGGCCCGCCTCCCTCATCAGGGGGGCAGTCTCGGTTTTCTCCTCCTCCGGGGTCGAAGCCGCCTCCGTCCAGCTCCAGGCCGGCATAACCGTCAGCAGTAACGCCAGCAGACCTGCAGTCAATTCCCGGAAACCTCTCATTTCCTCATCTCCCTCAGATATGTCACCTTGAATGGAATGGGTCGGCAACAGCTTTGATGCACATGACAGCACTCACCCACAGTGTGAACCAGAAAATCCCGCTCGTGAGAAACTATCAGATAGGGTATGTTGAGATCCGGCAACAGGTGAATGAGGCGGCGTTTGGTGTCCTCATCCAGACCGGAAGTGGGCTCGTCCAAAAGGAGCAGTTGAGGTTGCATGGCCAGGACGGCAGCCAAGGCCACCAGCTTCTTTTCCCCGCCGGAAAGCTTGTAAGTGACCCGGTCCTCAAACCCAGAGAGGCCCAGTTGGAACAGGGTGTCCCGGGCAATCTCCACCGCTTCTTTCCTGGACTTTCCCAGATTCAGGGGGCCAAAAGCCACATCCTCCAACACGGTGGGGCAGAACAGCTGGTCATCAGGGTTTTGGAAAAGTAGGCCTACTTTTCGGCGGATAGCCTGAAATTCCTTCTCGGTTGAGGGCTCCTTCCCCAAAACCATCAATCTTCCGGACTGGGGCCTGAGCAGGCCCACAATCAAATACAGAAGCGTGGTTTTGCCACAACCGTTGGGGCCCACCAGGCCCAGATTATTATCCGGGTAAAACCGGAAATTAAAGTCTTTAAATACCGGGCGGTCGGCCCCGGGGTAGCTAAAGGTGATATTATCAAGTTCAATTAAAGGCTTAGCCATGTGATCTCATCTGAGGGGAGATTTTAGCCATTCCAGAAGAACCAATCCCGTCAAAAGAAAAAGGGAAACAGTAAGGAATACCAGGTCGCGGCGTTGCCAGGAAAAGGTATTGAGGCTGTAAAATTTCCCCTGGAAACCCCGACAAAGCATAGCCTTATAGACCCGTTCGGCCCGGTCAAGGCTCCGCACCAGAAGCATGGCGGCCAGATAGGCATAACTGCGGTAGGTATGCAGATCGGTGCGGGGCCTAAAGCCCCGCACCTTCATGGCCTGGAGCAACCGGTGATATTCCTGGGCCAACACATGAATATAGCGGTAAGTAAAAAGGAGCAAATGGGCCAGCTTGGCCGGACACTTCAGCTCAAGCAGGGCCTGACCCAAAGTGACTGCTGGCATCGTGGCCACCAGGGTCATCAGACCGAGGACAATGGTATTTGCCTTGAGGGTGATCAATCCGGTGAGAATCAGACCCTCATGGGTGACTACCAGAGGGCCAAGGCGCCATGCCGCCTTTCCCGGATAGGTCAAAGGCAAAACCAGCCACAGAAACAGAATGAAGCTGTTCACCGCCGCCAGACGGACAAACACCTTTTTTACGGGAAGGCGCGCCAAGGCCAGGCCCGTCATGGCCAAGACCAGCCCCCCCAGGGCGGTGGCATAACTTGCGGCTGAGGCCATTAGCGCGGCAAAGGCTCCGGCCACCACCATCCTGCCCCGGGGGTCCAGGCGGTGCACCAGCGAGGTACCTTCGGAAAAGGGCTCCGGGAAACTCAAACCTTTCTTTGCCCCTTGCTTTTGAAATAGGCCCAGAGACCGAAGAAACCCAACAGATAACCGAGGCCGGCAACCACGTCGGTCAGGGACACCCGGCGTACCGCCATCTCCGCCAACCTGGCGTGGAGCGGTGCCAACTGCCGTTCCAAAACCCGGGTAAGAATGGTTTCCAAGGCCTGGGATTCCAGCTTAAGGATTTCAGGCCCCGGAGCCGCCTGAACCGCGGTCCTGTTTGCGGCAGAGGCCAAGTTCTTCAGAGGTTCGGAGTTTCTGCCGTAACTCCCGGCCTTGAGGAGCCATTCCCCCCGGTGTCCCATCCCGGCCTCCACCACTATTTTCAGATCCAGATTTCCGGCCGCGGCCTCTTTTGGGACTTTGAAGGAGAACTTTCCCCGGTTATCGGTCTCTCCGGTGAGTAGTTCCCGGCCGCTTCCCTGTTCCAGAACCAACACCTTGCCCCCACGGACCGGAGTGTCCGGCACAAATTTGGCCTCGCTGTGGATGGTATCGCCTTCGGCATAGGCAAATACCAGCACCCGATGGGACAAAGCAGGTGAGACAAAAACCATGAGAAACAAAAGCCCCCCAAGTCCCAGGACCGGTAGCCTTTTAAGGAGCCGCAAAAATGACCGCCATTCCTTACCCATATATGGCCTCCAGCATTTCCGGCCGGACTTTCTGGAGAAACCCAAAAATAATAAGGGTGATCAGGCCCTCGACCACCATAACGGGAATATGCGCCAGGATTATGAGTTCCGCCACTTTCAGAAAGGCTTCCCCGGTGAATAGAAGAGCCAAGGCCACCATCAGACCGCTTAGGAAAATGGCGGAGGCCCCGCAGGCAAAAGCCGCCCCTGTGGCCCACCAGCCACCCCGGCGCAGAAAAGGACGATAAAGGTGGAAACAGAGGACTGCCGGGCCGGCCATGGCCAATGTGTTCACCCCCAGCACGGTCAGGCCCCCGAACTGGAACAACAGGGCCTGCAACAAAAGGGCGATAAGGATGGCCGGAAAGGCCAACCAGCCCAAAAGCAGCCCCATGAGACCGTTCAGCACCAGGTGGAGGCCCACCGGACCCACCGGAACATGAATGAGGGAAGCCACAAAAAAAGCGGCAGACAGAATCCCCACCCGGGGGATCGCCTCATAGTCCAGTTTCTTCAGCCCCACCGCAGTGCCAGCCGCCGCCAGGGCCATCCCTCCGGTCAAAACCGCAGGGGCCAGAACGCCTTCGGAAATGTGCATGGTTCTCCTGAAGGGGAATCGTTTTATATCAGAGTCCTTAAGCCAGCAGCCGGCCTCCCCCGGAAGACCGGTTTCTGTATGACCTCTTTATAACTCACGAAAAATGCCCAAATAAAATAGGCCATGAAGGCCTCCCTCAGGAAGCCAAGCCTTCATGGCCTAACATTCACGAAAACAAAGACGGTAAAGCCCGGGCTTCACTACCCGGATTAATGGCCTTTATACCAAAGATACCGGACTAAGGCAAGAAAAAAACTCTTCCCCAGGTTAAAGGGGAAAACTCGGGCAAATCCAGGGCAAAGACCGGAAACCCGGTTTTTCCACTTGACTTGCCATATAATAGTTTGCATTGAACCTCCTTGAAATCAGCCAGTCCCTCCAAAGATGGCAGGCTTTTTTGCTTAACCATTTGGGACCCTGGCACCTTTAAATCAAAAACCCCAGGGAAGTGTTACCACTATGCAGAAACTCCCGGCAGTCAGCAACCCTGGGATGCCCCTGTGGCCGCGACTGCCCTTGGCTTACGGTTTCGCCCATCCGGAGGAAACTTCCCTTCTGGTAAACCTTAAGGCCCAGGACCAGGGGCGCCAGGCGCCTGAATGTCCCGGCGGCTGCCAGTGCTCCAACATCACCGGCGGCTGCCGCCCCGGCACTTCCTGCCTATTTTCTGGGCTTCAGTCCCGTCCGTTGCACTAGACGTAGAGCATAACCCCAAGGCCCGGAAGGGGGAGCATAACCCGTCTCCGGGGCCATTTTCCCGAAGATCAGGGTTTCGGGTGGCGCTGGACCAGTTGTCCCTGGCCGTCCGGCCGGGGGAGATTTTCGGACTTCTGGGGCCCAACGGCGCCGGCAAAACCACGCTCCTGAAAATCCTGGCCACCCTCATCATCCCCACCTCCGGCAAGGCCTGGGTCAACGGACATGAACTGTCCGCCGCCCCAGCGGTCCGGGATTCATTGACCTCGGTCATCAGCGATGAACGAAGTTTCTATTGGCGTCTCACCGGCCACCAGAACCTGGAATTTTTCGGGACCCTTCACCGCCTGGATCCGGCGGCACTCCGGGTCAGGATCTCAGAGGTCCTCCATTTGGTGGGCCTGGAGCATGCCGCCCACCAGCCGGTGGGCTCCTGTTCTTCCGGCAAGAAGCAGCGCCTGGCCCTGGCCCGGGCACTCCTCCCACAAAAACCCGTCCTCCTTTTGGATGAACCCACGAAAGGTTTGGATCCGGTGGCCACTCGGCGGATTCACCGCCTCCTGAAGGAGGAACTGGCACAAAACCGAAACTTCAGGTGGTGCTTGCCACCCACCAGCTTAAGGAGGCGGAAGCTTTGTGTGACCGTGTGGCTGTCTTGCACCAGGGCCGTCTCCGGGGTTGTGGCACCCCCTCGGTGTTGCGCCGGGAATTGGCTCTTTTCCCCCGTTTCAATTGCTCCTGCCGTTTCTCCCACCCGGACTCATCAACAAACTGGGGGAGTTGGCCATTCCCCTTCGCCTCAATCCCCTGAGAACGGACAGGTCCTGCTGGAGTGGCAAGCACCGGACAATTCCCTTCATGAGTCTTTTCGCTCTGCCTCTTTTACCTCTAGGCCTGACGATATTTCATCTGGCGGTGCAGGGGGCCAAAGTGGACGGCAGTTTGTCCCACTATTAATTATTCCTTGGCCCCAAATGGCCCCCTTTTAATAGCCGGGGGAGAAACCTCATAAGGCAAGGGGAACCTTTTCCGGAAAACCGGAGACCTTATTTAGCATTTCCAGGGCTTGACTTTCTTCGAAAACTCAGAGATAATCACGGCCGATGGCAACTAAGGGGCCGTTAGCTCAATTGGTAGAGCAAGTGACTCTTAATCACTAGGTTCGGGGTTCGAGACCCTGACGGCCCACCAAAGATATCAAGGGGTTGGCCGATTTGGCCAGCCCCTTTCTTATTGCTGGGTACCAGTTTGGGTACCAATTTTTCCGCTGAACAGCTGAGGCCCCTTTTCTGAGAATGGCACCTAGCCGACCTCGTCGATGATTAAGAGGTCTATCTGGGCCAGGCTCAGTGCCTTGTCCTGGTTGAGAGAGGGCACGCAGGTGAAGTTGAACTGGTTCAGGGTCTTGACCACCGGGAACCTGGCCAGCCGCAGCCTCTTTTGATGGGCGTTTTCCTCCCGTTTTTGGGCCTCCAACTCCACCAGCGCCAGCAGGAACGCCTCATAGGAGGGGTACCCTGCACGGCCAGCCGGGCCCACTCCCAGTCGGTGGGGCGCCGGTCGGCGATAAGGCGCTCCAGATACTGCGCCACCAGCTCATGCAGCTGGCCTCCACGGTCCCGGGTCTCATCCGGACTACGGGGCACGCCCTCCAGATACACCACCCTGTTGGCGTGGGGGCATTGCTCATAAAGGTTTAAGCGGGAAATGTAATATTTCGTTTTTCTTTGTTGCCCATAGCTCAGCACTTACTAATTAGATAAGAGAAGTGGCATCTTTTTTCTTTTCCGGGACAGGCTTCAAAAGATCTTCTTCAGCTTTTATATTCAGGCCAATATCCTCTCCCGTCTCTTCCGGGTAAAATTCCTGGGCCACCTCTTCCTGTTCCTCAGGCGGTTCCGCCGGGGGCGGCAGGAGCAGCCGCCGGGCCTCAGCCTCGATTTGCTCCATTTTGATCTGGTGCTCAATGCGCCGCCGGGCGATCTGGTAACCCAGCTCCGCCAGGGCTTCTTCATTCCCCCGGTATTCCAGGCTCACCACATACACCACCATTTTCTGGCCGGTGGTGGTCACGGTGACCGTCTTGGGGGCCAGCACCAGGTGCAAGGGGATGCCCGCCAAGGGCCCCCGGTGATGGTCTTGCTCAGGGCCAGGCTTGAGAGAATAGCGTTGACCGTGTTCCAGGATGTGGTCCGGAATTTCCACCCCCCGCCGATCCGGTCGGTCCCCTCAATGAGCACCTGCAAGGTGCCCAGGATTTTG
>Ga0078972_1001204_pt1 | contig 99735 bp, 85 predicted proteins | sample YelNatPaOPGAMG01_FD_67568 | JGI IMG/M metagenome (GOLD analysis project Ga0078972, IMG submission 67568) | Hot spring thermophilic microbial communities from Obsidian Pool, Yellowstone National Park, USA - OP-RAMG-01 (SPADES assembly) (version 2) | ecosystem: Environmental > Aquatic > Thermal... | reverse complement strand
CGATTCTTTAAGCCAAACCATTAAACAAACCTTCTGTTCAACGAGACAGAATACTCTTAAAAAACCTCACAAGTCCCCCCATTAATATAGCAATTTGTCCCAAACTCAATTTTCCGCCTAAATCATTGATGCTAAAAGATAATCTCTGATTTTCGCAAAAATTTTCTAATAATTCAGACCTATTTTTCTGTTCTCTCTTGTTGAACAAAAATCGCGATTATTTCATATTATCAACCTCTTAAGCTCTAAAAGTTTTGTTCGGTGCCACTGAACAGGCTTTTCTCTCTCATTAAAAGACACTCGTGTCCTTTGAATTTTTTACACACCAGCGTTGGACTTTTTGCAGACCCAAACTGGCAATTTTTGCCACCTGCTTTTAATGTGCGAGCGCCTTGCCGCCGCGATACAATCTTCACTGCAAAGACACAGAGACCGCGGAGAATTTCAATTTTATTTTATCCACAGATTAACACAGATGAACGCGGATGATTCGGAGTTCGGGTTGAGGAATTTGCCAATTCCCGGATGACGGAGGAAGAATGTCAAATGTCAAGCCCTGACCCCAAAATCCCTGCACGGAATGCAGCTCAGGCCGGTCCGGGCTTTCCTTTCAGCCATCGGCTTGAGGAAGAAAAGCCTCTACGAGTTCCAGGCGACCTTGACCTTGAAGGAAACATCCAATCACAAGGGAAAATTCTTTGTGATCCAGTTCGGGGATCTCAAGGAAAACTCGGCCGCGGACAAGGAGCTCTTCCGCTCCAAATTCTTCCAATTCGCCAGCCACTCCATTGACCAGACTTTTGAAGCCGAAAAGAAAATGAAGGACGATCTCAGCGATGTTCCTTTTGCGTAAGCAAAGCAAGGGGTAAATTCATAAGAATTTGCCCCTTTTAAATTTTTGGGCTTTTTAGTCCTTAAGCAACATGCTCAAGGGCTCATCCTCCCATCATACAAGCTCCTCAAAGCAGAGGCAATCAACCTAGTTCGGTTATTTACGAACTCCATAAAGTGATCGTAATCATAGTCTGCCATATCAGGTATTAAATGCCTTTCTTTAAGCGCTGAATCCCTAGTTTGAATCCACTCTTCGAAGGGAGTGGCGTTTTTTGAAAGGTTCTCCGATTCTGTAAGTAATTGGAGATTGCAGACAGTGTTATATTTTGATAAATATTGTTGAATCTTATTCTGATCGTAGCCTCGCTTCTTCAATTTCCCCACTTTGAATTCTGATTGCGGGAAAATGTGGTCTTCATGAAAAACTGCATCTTTCCAATCATGGTCAGGATAAAGTAAAGATAACAGAAGATATGTGTATTTTTCTCGGTATTTGTATCCCAAAATATTATCTATTTCCGCATCATTGAAGCCCGGTTCGATTCCGAGCAATTTGTAGAGGTCATCGGCCGGAAAAGGTGTTCTCGCATTGCAGGTTTTTAACAATTCCCTTAACCGAGCCAGAGTAGTATCAGAAGAACCACCAAAGGCATTCTTTAGGGTTGAAAATATGAACCACCTACGGATTGCGATTTGTGACTTGACATCTTCAGCTTTTGAGGATGTATCAAAAGCCGGGTTCTCTCTTTTCATTATATAATAGGCAATTGGAAGCAATGCAAAGGGAGCCACGACATTCTTATAGCTGAAGCCAAAGCGAGAGATAAGGCGCACAGTAGCAGAAAGATTTTCCTTAATCTGTTCCCAATTCTTTTCAATGATGAGGAGGTTTTTTCTCGTGAAATTTTTTACCTTATACTGGATTGGCAAGTCCTCACTTAAATATAGGCACGCCTTCAGCACAAAGTCATTGCCGAAATTATATCCATTTCCTATCTTATTGATTGAATCAGTGAAATCATGAATTTCTTTACGCGCGTCGGTGTTTTCCCACTTTGCAGTAGCTGTAGCAAGCAAGAGATCGGAGTATTCAAGGGGCAGGCCAGCAGAATTCGCACGCACGAATTCCTGTAAAACTTTGTCGTATTCTTGTGATTTCTCTAGATAGAAATTGCAAATACGCATTGTTTGGATTCGGGCGTGCAACTTACCAATCAGCTTTTTTGCATTCTCACTCTGGTCTTTTGGTAATGTTGCTAGCTGCGGTTCCATATCAGCTTTTGCATCCTCGGCATCCTCGAAGTCCAAAATCCGCCCAACCGGATACCAAAGCTGAGGTTGGTCACCATCAGGCTTATCATTTTCTCGAAATTCAAAACCATAAGTAAGTTCTTCGGGATTGTCCTCTTTCTGACCTTGAGGTTTTAGAAGATTCAAGTAAAGTTTGGTTTTTTTCCAGCGGCGGTAGTGGAAATAACGAAATGAGCCTCGGAGACCGATGTAAAGAGAAGCTATCCTTTGTTGGCCGTCCAATACAAGTTTGATATCCTTATTTATACCCGCCATGTTCGCAGAGGGATTATGCGGGTATTCCTCATCGAAATCTCTAATAAATTCGTATACCGGCCAATCGTGCTTGTTCTCCTGCTTCAATTGCCAAAAAAGGAATGAACCTATCGGGAAATCGGACATTATGGAGTCGAACAACCTCTCGATGCGGTCTACTTCCCATACAAACTCCCGCTGGATAGCCGGGAGGTATATGTCACGATTTATCTGCTCTATAATATCACTGACGCGAATTGTGTTGTATTCCATTCCATTTCCCCCTTATATGGTATTGATGGTCATCGTGAACCTTGAATTTAAAATCATGGTGTATCGCACCCAATTTCTTGGACATTATTTAAGCGCATTTTGTCCACTTTTCCCCTTTGCCAAAAGTTAAGCACATTTTTGCCAATCCTGTCAAGTAGTTTTCCCGTGCCTGGTTTGGGTTGATCCCGCGTTCCGCGGGACAGCCGTTCAATGCGCCACTCCTGATTATATAGCTTAGCGAACTTATCTACCGCCACTCTCAAGACCATCTCTTGTTCCCGCTGAGCGCTCCAGAGCCTAACCCTGGCACGGGCAAAGGGACGCTACCGGATGGATCGTGCGCCTTCAGCGCTGGGCGCAACTCCGCTCGCTCCGTTGCGCGGCCTGCTCCCTGCTCCCTATCTTCCTTGTTCATGCCACCTACCTCCTTAATCCAATTTAACCCAATTCTGTGTCCAAAAAAATCTGTGGCAACTCAGATATAAATAAAAATATACAAAACTAATTAAGCTTAAACCTTAGACCCGAGCCCAAAGTCGTTTGACCTGATATGGGCGGATAAGGAATTCAGCTTTACCCGGTCTGGCTATGCCATACGCGTCTATTATTTGAATTCTCCGTGTCTTCCTTTTCCAGAGATAAATGGCTGGATGCCTGCTTTGAATTCCGGGGACTGGATAACTTTCAGACCGCGTTTGAATTCGTTTTTAAGAGCTGTTTCTAAATCCAGGTTAAACTGCTCATACGCGCTCAAGCGGTCTTGGCGGAGACAAAACTGCGGGAACTCGCAGAGTTGTTGAGCCAGTTTTTCAGCTTCCTGGCGTGATGTCCCATCCTCAACTATACGATTCGCAAGCCCGATGGCAAACGCTTCCTCTGCAGAAATATGCCTACCTGTTAGAATAATGTCCATTGCCCTGCTCAAACCGATCAATCTCGGGAGACGAACAGTTCCTCCATCAATCAACGGCACTCCCCATCTTCTTGAGAACACTCCAAACACCGCGCTTTTCTCCACCACACGAATGTCGCACCATAGCGCAAGCTCCAGGCCTCCTGCAACAGCGTATCCGCTCACTGCCGCAATTACAGGCTTGGACAAAAGCATCCTGCTCGGTCCCATTGGCCCATCTCCAGTTTTATTCACGCGATTGGGATTTTTGCCTTCAAAGACCGCTTTCAAATCTGCTCCTGAGCAAAAATTGCCTCCTTTTCCCCATAGAACCGCAACATAAGCCTCATCATCATTTTCAAAAGCACGGAAAGCATCAGCCAGTTCCTTAGCTGTCTTGCCATCAACCGCGTTTCTTCTTTCAGCACGGTTCAATATAATTGTCATTACCTTGCGGGTTTTCTCAACTAGAACCGACATTTTTAACCCCCTTTTTTAGAGATGACTTCAATGATTGTTTTTAGTCTTCAGTGCGTTTTTCCGAATGGACTTGGTCCGAAAAATAGCGGATTCATCTCCAGCTTATCAGACTCTATCAGCTTTCTTCCAAGAATCATCAGCTGAATCTGGCTCGCGCCAGCGCCTATCTCCATCAGCTTTGCGTCTCTTACCAGACGCTCCACACCTGCCTCTCTCATATATCCATGTCCACCCATAACCTGAATCGCATCCAATCCTGCTTGAGTCGCGGCTTCGCTTGTGAAAAGTTTTGCCGCACTCGCAACCAGGGTTGAATCCAGTCCCTGCTCGTTCATCTCTCCGAGCAGGAATAAAAATGCGTATGACGCGAATAGTTTTTCCCATATACGGGCGAGAAGAAACTGGACAGCCTGAAACTTGATTATGGGCTTTCCAAACTGGATGCGCTCCCTGGCGTATTTTGTTGCGGACTCAAGCGCGCGCTCCATAATCCCGATCATAAGGCAGGGCGTAACAGTTCGCTCATTGGTCAGCACCCGAAACGCATCAAAAAGCCCCTGCCCCTCCGCGCCCAGCAGTTGCTCCTTGCTAACGCGCACATTGTCCATATAAATCGCTCCTGTGGGCGAGCAGGTCATTCCCATTTTTTCAAACGGAGGGCTTACATCCAGTCCTGACATACCCTTCTCAAGAATGAACGCAGAGTATCCTTTTTCTCCATTAGCATAAATTACAAAAATGTCAGCGATTGGAGCGTTTGTGATAAAAGTCTTCTGTCCGTTCAAAATATAATGTTCCCCATCCTTCTTGTAAGTTGTCTTCATTGCCCGTATGTCTGAGCCTGCCTCTGGCTCAGTCAGTCCCCAGCATCCAATTTTTTCCCCGCGCACAAGCTGAAGAGCATATCTTTCCTTCTGCGGCTTTGTTCCACTGGCAAGAATGGAGAAGAGACAGAGCTCCAGACTTGCGCCCAGAGACAGCGAAAATCCGGGAAGGGTCTTGGACACCTCAATTGAGACCAGGGCTCTGGTGATAAACTCTCTCTCCTTGACCCAATTCTCCAGGTCCTCTACTGTCTCTATCTGAGTTGTTCCCTGAACCTCTCGCAAAAACTTCTGGATAAGAGGAACTATTGGCTCTTTGCCGCTCTCCAGAGCCTCTATTTTAGGCTCTATCTCCTTCTGGCAGAACTTCCGCGCCATTTCCCTTGCCATCCTCTGTTCCTGTGTGATCTTTAAGTTCAACATAACTTTCTCCACCTCCTGGTCTTAAAATCCGGTAAAACTCTGGATTCCTGCTTGCGCGGGAATGAGAGTTTCCACCATCGGCGCTCAGTCGCTCTTGCCTGCGCACCGAATTCGGGTATAATCTATGATGAAGTTTTTATCACAGGTGAAGGGAAAATGCCAGAGAAGAGTCAGGAAGAGCTGGACAGGGTTGCGATGGCTCTTAATGAGAGCCCGTTTTATAAGTATCTTGGGATGCGGATAGTTAGGCTCTGGGAGGGTCATTCTGAGATGCATCTTGAGTTATCTCAACAGCATAAGAATATCTGGAACACTTTTCATGGAGGGGTGATAGCGAGCGTGATGGATTCCAGTTGTGGCAGTTCAATTTATTCTTCTCTGCAATCTGATGAGGGAGCGATCACGATTGACCTTCGTGTGAATTATTTATGTCCACCCAAAGATGGTCTTTTAGTTTGTAAAGGCAAGTTTGTTTATCGGACAAAGAATCTCGCCTGGAGCGAGTCAGAGGCATTTGACCGGGACAACAACTTGATAGCCAGGGCTCAGGCGGTTCACAGGATTATTAGACGGGATTGGGGGAAATAGATAATTGCGCGGGCAAGAGCGCCTGCGCTACGGAAGGAGGAGAGAAAAATGGTAACTGCAATTGTTTTGATCAATGCGAAGCGGGACAAGATTCCTGAAACAACTCAGGCGCTGGTTAAGCTGGAAGGGATTACTGAGGTTTATTCTGTGGCTGGTTCTTATGACATTGTGGCGATTATAAGGGTAAAGGAAAACGATGCGCTGGCTGAACTTGTGACCAAGAAGATGCTCAAGCTGGATGGAATTGAAAAAACCACCACTTTGATAGCGTTTGAAGTATTTTCCAAGTTTGACCTTGAGCGGATGTTTTCGCTCGGGCTGGAGAAATGAGTTTAGAAGATAGCAAGTCGGATATTGAGGAAAGACCAAGACTAAGGTTAAATCTTCAGATTCTTCCTGCCCAGGTTCAGGGTGAAAAGATGCTGGTGTTCCAGGACCCTGAGGGCTGGTGTGAGGATGTTATTATTCTTCCAGCGAATCTGGCGCCGCTTCTACAATTTTTTGATGGCACGCGTAGCTTTCGGGAGATTCAGGAGGAGATTATGCGCCAGACTCAGGAGCTGGTTCCAGCAGATAACATTCGTGAGCTTGCGCAAGAGCTTGATGAGCATCTGCTTCTGGATTCCAATCGGTTCCGCGATTATGTTCGGAGCCGGATGAAGGAATGGATGGAGACCAGGACAAGAGCGCCTGTTCTTGCTGGAACAACATATCCTTCTAACTCTTCTGAGCTAAAAAAATTCCTGGATGATTTTTATCTTGCGGATTCTGGTCCCGGGATGCCTCAAGAAAATCGGACGAATGAGCTTAAGGCTATTGTTGCTCCGCATATTGAATTGAGGGGAAATGGTGAGGTTTATGCGTATGCATATAAGCGCCTTTATGAGGAGAGCCAGGCAGAGCTTTTTATTATTTTAGGCACTGGGCATCATCCGCTTGAGGATATGCTGGTATTTTCTGAAAAGGATTTTGAAACGCCGTTTGGGGTAGTGGAGACGGACCGGGGATTCATTCAAGCGGTGAGGAAGCGGATGAAGAAGAGGGCGCACGCAGGCGATTTTTCTCATCGTAAGGAGCACTCTATTGAGATTCAATTAGTGTTTTTACAGCATCTGCTTCTTGGAAAAAGAAATTTTAAGATTGTTCCTGCTCTGGTCGGAAATTTTCAAACGATGATAGAGCTTGGCATATCGCCAGCAGAGGATATTTTGTTCAAGGACTATCTGGATGCGCTCAAGGAGCAGATTAAGGATGATGGTAGAAAGATTGCTTTGATTGCTAGTGCGGACCTGGCGCATTTAGGGCCGAGATACGGGGACAGGGAATTTTACGCGCCAATCCGTGAGGATGAGATTAAATCAGATGATGGAAGGATGTTAAGCTATCTTGAGAGATGCGATGCGGATGGTTTTTTTCAGTCAGTAGCGAGTGACAAGGACACCAGAAAAATTTGCGGGCTTGCTCCGCTCTATTTTACATTTAAGCTGGCTGAACCAAAAAGGGCTGAGTTATTAAAATGGTCTGCATGGTTTGATAGCGCAACCAAAAGCGCGGTTAGCTTCTGCGCTATGGCGCTTTATTAAAATGACTTTACATACTAAACCAAAAGTGTTGAGCTCTGACTATTTCCCGCAAGAGATAATAGCTGAAGCGCTAAAGCAATGGGACGAGATAAAAGCTCATCTGGATATTTCAGAACAGATTGCCCATATTCAAAAACGAGAGTTCCTGAATAATGTCAAGCTGGAGGTTCAAGGCAAAATTTTCCGGGTGAAGTATTATAACTACCGAAGCCGGTTTTGGCATTTGCTGGAAAATTTATTTTATCAATCCGAGGCGGAGCGCAATTTTCGGCTGATGAATTATTTATGTTCTATCGGGATACCAACGCCTAAGCCTGTGTTATTGCTGGAGAATACAATAGCAGGAATGGCTATGGAAAGCATCCTGATTATGGAAGAGATAGGTCTTGGAAAACTTTACAAAGATATAATTTCGGAAATTGAATCTGCTCATAAGGAACTAATAAAATTTCTTAAGGATGTATTTTCCAGCATAGCGCAATTTAACCGAACTGGTTTATATAGTTTAGACACAGATAGAAATATCCTGATTAAAAGGGATAATACTAAATATAAAATTTATTTTTTTGATTTTGATAATGTGTTTCCGTTCAGAAAGAATAATCCACGCCGCGCGGCTCGGACAATTTATTTTTTGCTAAGGGTGCGCAAAATTTTTAAGAAATTTAGTCCGCAAGAGATTGAAGGTTTGATTGAGCTATACCTGGAGCAGATTGGCAAGAAGACATGGAAAAAGGCTCTTTTGAAGGAGCTAAAAAAAGTTGCTTTAAGAAAGAATCCTGAAGATTTTGCCTGGCTGAAAGATAAAATTGGCTAAAATAGCGCATTCGTATGTGCAATAGCATTGATTTTTTTGTATGAGATTTAAAATTTTTTGCGCTTTTTCGCTTTTAAGAATTTTGCGCAGTTCATAATTGGCTTCCCGCAAAGAGCCAAGCGCTATGTCAGTAATTCCAGGCTCTGCTGGCATATTCGGATACAGAATAGAGAGCATCTCGCATGGCAGAACAGTTCCGTCTGGCTCAATGACCAGAAGTTTTTTCCCAGCTACACAGGGAATCAGCATCTGATTTTTTTCAACGGTCTCAATGATCAAATTTCTTTTTTCCTCTGCGAGCTTTTCTCTCAGCTTATTAATGAATCCATTTTGCTCAGGCGACTCGCGAGCAAGCCATTGGCTCGCTTGCTTAAATTTTTCAAGATTAACCTCTTTTGCGGATTTCTCTCTGGTTTCTCCTCTCGCAAGCATCACTTCCATTCTATCCGGCTCAAGCTCGTATTTGATGAACTTTAGCAGAGCAAGAATGTTGTCCTGATTATAAGCGCTGAGCACGGTCAGGGTTGCGAGACGGAGATGCTTGAACTTTTTTTGAACTGCTTTTAATTCCCTCCAGGTGTCCAGAACATTTTCATAAGCGCCTTTTTTTCCGCGAATCTGGTCGTGAATTTCTCCGATGCCGTCTATGCTTAATTCCAGATTTATATTCAGTCCGGGAAAAGCAGAGCAGATTTTTTCGCTAATCCGGATAATTTTATCAGTGAGTATTCCATTGGTTGGTATGCTTAAGAATTCTGGTCTGCCTTTTTCAATTAAGGGCTTGACCAGCTCAAACAAATCCTCCCGGAGGAATGGCTCTCCGCCGGAAAGAGTAAGCTGGAGCAAGGGCGGAAGATGTTTGGCGATTTTTGTGGTTTCATCAGGACTCATCTCTTTCTCGGGAGAGAATTTTTCCATCTCTCGCCAGTAAAAGCACATACTGCACCTTGCATTACATCTGGCAGTTACGAAGTAGATGAGGTATGAGGGCAAATGTGGTCTTAGCCAGCTTGCGAACAAGCGGACAGGCATCCTGAGAGAACTCATTAGTATCCTTCCCGGTTCAAATCATTGCACAGGCATTTTGAACTGGGGACCCATGTTTGGAAGTTTTATCTCACCAAACCTGCTTTCATAATGCGCCAGATTTTCAGAGAGCGCTTTTTGCAAGCGCTTGGTATGTTCAGGCGACATAATGATCCTGCTTCTGACTTTTGCCACTGGTTGCCCCGGATTGATGAAGACAAAATCCAGGATGAACTCACTGCTGGAATGCTGGACAATAACAAGGTTAGCATAAATCCCCTGTGCTGTCTGTTCATCCAGTTGAATCTGGAGCGAGACCTGTTTTGTTTCTTCTTTCATTTTTATCTCCTTTTTATTATTTTACTTTTGTTGTCAAGTTTCTGCAATCAGCGGATTTGCGCTTTTGCTTTTTAGCCATCTTTTATATACTGGTCTTGAAAATGAGGACAAAACAGTGGAGCTTTTTTTTCCTGATTATTTTATCGTGCCTGCTTTTTTGTGTGCCAGAGCTTATGCCCGGCAAGACTCCATTTTTGCGCGACCTTGCTAATGAGATTATTGCGAAGCGGACCTTCTGGTCTGAATCCAATGGATTTGCTTTATGGGATATTTACAGCTTTTTTGGTCATCCGTTCGCGGCAAATCCCCAGAGTGAGGCGTTTTATCCTGGGAACCTGCTGTTTCTAATTGCTCCACCAATTCGCAGTCTGGGCTTTTATATTTTTATTCATTTCCTGATTTTTATCAGCTTTAGCTATTTGAGCTTTTGCGAACTGAATTTTGAACCTGAGACCAGCCTGGCAATGAGCCTTGCTCTTGGCTTAAGCGGATTTTTTGCGTCCTTGAAACTCCTCATCGTGTTGTTGAGCACTGTTAGCTGGATTCCTGTTGAGCTATTTTTTATCCTTCGCTCCATGCGCAAAAACTGGCTTAAGAATTCGCTTTTAGCGGGATTGGCTTTTGCGGTTCAGATTTTTGCAGGCGAGATAGAGATGGCTGGTCTGGGATGGCTGATTATTCTCGCGGTTGTTTTTATTCATAAGCCCGGGAAAAATAATCTCTGCAAAGGTTTTAGCGCGATTTTGCTTGCTGGTATTTTCGCTATTCTCATAAGCGCGCCCCAATGGCTCTTGAGTTATGAACTGCTCGGGCTTTCAAACCGGGCAGGAGGATATAGCCAGTTAGACGCAGAAAAATGGTCTTTTGTTCCAGTTCGGCTGAGAGAATTTTTTCTTGCAAGTTATATAATCAAGCCTCAAGGCAGTGTTGTCTGGGGACTGGGCTTTTTTCAGGGGTTTCATTATTTATTAAGCAGTTATCCTGGCTTGTGCGCGGTTCTGCTTGCGCTTTTCAGCTTTCAGTTAAAAAATTCACGCGTCTGGTTCTGGGTGTTGTTTTCACTTTTAGGCTCTGCAATGGCTATGGGACAATACACGCCTGTTTATGGATTGCTTCATCAATATATTCCGGGTTTTTCCTGGTTTCGTATTCCTGAGAAGTTTATCATTATTCCTGGATTCGGGATTATTATGCTTGCAGGGATGGGCTTGAATAAAATTTATCAGAGCAGGACCTCGCGCTCTTTTGCTGGCATAGTTTTTTGCGGAGCAGGCTTGCTGGTCGCACTTCTTTTGATTTTTCTCCCGCTTCAGGTAGAAGAGCTTGGGAACAGATATCCGGACATTCAAAGGTATTTTTTATATAGGAGTTTGCTCCGCTCTTCAGCCTGTGGATGTTTTCTGTTAGGGCTGATTTTTCTTAAACCCTGGCTGAGGTTTAGCTGGCTCAAGCCTGTGCCAGCTATGATTCTTTTTATAGACCTTTTTCTGGCGCATCGCTTTCTTAATCCAACAATTGATTCCAGCGCGTATCTCTCGCCTCGGGCTGTGGCGGACTTGAATTCTATCGCGCGGAAAGAGCCATATCCTGTTCGGATAATTAGCAATCCCCTGCCCTTGTCTCAGACTCGTCTTGGTCCTTTGACTGATCCCGAGGGGCTTTTTACTTTGGTTCGCGATGGTCTGGTGCCGTTCTGGGGGATGTATTATCATCTTGCGGATGTTCGGGCAATGAGCTCTTTTTCTCTGTTAGACCAGATTGTATATCTGGGAATGTTTGAGAAGCGAGCGTCCAGCTGGTTGCTACTTGCCAGAAGCGGTGTGGAGTATTTTTATAAAGCAGGTTTTTTCAAAATTCCTCATTCATCTCCTCGCGCATCTATTTACTACCAGTCGGTAGATGGTCTGGAACGGGAACAAATTCTCAAGATATGGTCTGAGCCGAATTTTCCGAATGATATGGTGGCGCTTGTTGAAAAAGGCGGGGATGAAGATGCTCTACTCAAGCACAGAGGCTTGCCTGTGCCTCGTGAGCCAGCGCGTGTGAAGGCATATCAGAATCATCTGGTTGAAATTGAGGCAGAGGCAAAAAGAGACGGTGTTCTGGTTTTACTGGACAGCTATTACCCGGGCTGGAAAGCGTTTATTGATGGTAAGGAGGTTAAAATTTATCGCGCGAACGGTTTTTTCCGGGCGGTGAAAATTCCTGCTGGAAGGCATCTTGTTAAATTCAGTTATTGTCCCGGGATTTTTCGGCTGGGATTGATTATTTCAAGCGCAGGCTTGCTTCTCTGGATTTTTTTGCTCGGTTTTGCCTTGAGAAAGAACAGGGTGAAAAGATGAAACTGCGATGTGAACTGCTTTTGGCTTGTGGTCTGTTTTTGGCGCTTGTTTTGATTTTCTGGTCTGAGGCTTTGCCTGAAGATAGAACCCTGTTTCTAAGAGACCTTTCTGCGGAAATTATTCCGGTTCGGAGTTTCTGGGTAAGGTCAGGGGGATTTGCGCTATGGAATCCATATAGTTTTTTCGGAATGCCTTATTCAGCTAATCCGCAGAATCAAGCCTTTTATCCTTTTAACCTTTTTTATTATTTTTTTGGAGCTGAGCGCGGGTTAGTTTTTTATATTATTTTTCATCATTTTTTATTTGTTTTCACTCTCTACTGGGCATTGCGGGAGATGGGCTTTCAGCGAGAAGGCTCTTTTCTCGGGGCAATCGGGTTTAGCTTTGGAGGTTTTTTCTGCTCACTCTCAATGTTAGTGGCGGTTTTGAGCACGCTTATCTGGTTTCCGCTCATCATTATTTTTTTAATCCGGGCAGGAAAGAGCCACTGGCTCAAGCCAGGTCTTGGCATAGGGCTTTTGATTGCGCTTCAGGTATTTGCTGGCGAGATGGAGATAGCCGGGATAAGCTGGCTATTATCGCTTTTCGCTATTCTGTTTTTGCCAGAAGATATTCGCGGGCATTTGTCTGTTCGCAGAATTTTTCTTGCACTGGGTCTTGGTATTTTTTTCGGCGCTATTTTAAGCGCGTTTCAATGGCTGATCACTCTGGAGTTCATCCCGCTTTCCAACCGCGCTTCTGGATTTGGTCTTGTTGATGCTTTGCTATGGTCTATAGAGCCTTTTCAGCTCAAGTCCTTTGTGATTCCTAATTATATCCTTCCTGCAAGCCGTCTGTCTCTTTCCACTAGCGCGTTCTGGGGCTTAGGCTTTTTCAGCGAGTATTCGTATTTCCTGAGTCTTTATTCCGGGATTATTGTTTTGCTACTGGCGCTTTTTTCAATGGGAGGAGTCCGAAGCTGGAAAATCTGGTTCTGGGTTTTGCTTGCGGGATTTGCTCTTGCGATGTCAATGGGGAACACGCTTCCTGTTTACAAATTTTTCTACTTTCATATTCCATTTTTCAATCTTTTCCGGTTTCCAAGCAAGTTCCTGTTTCTGTTTTATTTTGCGCTGATGATGCTGGCAGTTTATGGCTGGCAGAGAATCCAGCATAAGCCAAGGAGGATTTTTGGCTTTGGTGTTTTAATAATAGGGATAGGGCTTTTGTTGTATCTAATTTTTTCCCGGCTCAATCTTGAGGACAGCTCGCTTGGAGCGGAATTGATTGCGCATAAATTTTTTCTCAGGTCAAGTCTTCGGGTTCTGGCGTTTTTTTGTCTGGGACTGGGCTTGATTTTTCTTCTAGGCTCAAATATGCGTTTCTGGTTAAGCGTTGGTCTTGGTGTTCTATGCTTTTTAGACCTGTTTTTTGCGCACCGATATTTGAATCCAGTTATTAAGCGTGATTTTTATCGCGGGAACAGCTATGTTCAGGAATTCAATAATCAGAAGCGCTCGCTGGTTTATCCTCCGCGTATAGCTTCATTATCAGCGCCTTCTGAGGAGTTGAGTTTTCAGTGGCTGACTGACCCGATTGAGTTATATTCTCGTCTTCGTGATGGTCTGGAGAATTATTGGTCCACTTATTTTGGGATTGCGGATTTGCGTGCGTATAGTTTATTTTGCTTATCTGAGGTTTCTGAGCTTGACAAATTGCTTGCAGAGGATAGCTTGAGCCCTGGAGTTAGACGATTGGCTCTGGCTCGCTCTGGGGTTGAGTATATTTATTACAGGGATTATGGTTTTGTCAATTTAAGCCTTTCATATCCAAGAGCGTTGATTTTATATCAAGCTAAAATTGTGAAGGACCGGGAGCAGATTTTCAGGATTTTTTCTGATGCTAATTTCCCGGGATTGCGGAGTGTTCTGATTGAAGCCGAGGACAAAGTGGCAGGGGATAAAAATTTTGCGCCAATGTCGGATTTTGCCAGGGTCATAAGTTATGAGAACGAGAAGGTTGTTATAGATGCAGAGGCACGCGCTGATGGCTGGCTTTTGTTGCTGGATAGTTATTATCCGGGCTGGAGAGCGTTTGTTGATGGTAAGGAAGTGAGGATTTATCGCGCAAATGGTTTTTTCCGTGCGGTGAAGATTCCTGCTGGCAGACACAGGGTTATCTTTAACTATTTTCCAGAGAGTTTTACCAGGGGATTGCTAATTTCCGGAATAGGCTTTTTTCTCTGGCTTTTTCTATTCGGGATTTCCTTTAAAATGGGCAAAGGGCGCAAATGAATAAAAGTCGTGAATTGGGCATAGCGTTCGGTTTGCTTATGCTTCTGGTTTTTGTGTTCTGGTCTCCAGCGCTGGCTCCGGGCAGGTGTTTATTTCTAAGGGATTTATCCGTTGAGGTTCTTCCGCATCGGAGTTTCTGGGTATCTTCCGGAGGCTTTGCGCTATGGAATCCGCTGGAATTTTTTGGAACCCCATATTCAGCAAATCCCCAGCATGGATGTTTTTATCCGCTGAATCTGGTTTTCTTTTTTGCTCCAGTGTGGAGGAGTTTAATCATTTACATTGTTTTGCATTATCTGCTTTTTGTTTTTTCCGGTTATCTACTTTTTCGTGAGCTGAATTTTTCGCGTGAAAGTAGTTTTTTCAGCGTGATTGCGTTTTGTTTTGGTGGTGTTTATTCATCAATGAGCAACCTGATCGTGCTTTTGAGTGTTGCAAGCTGGGTAAGCCTTTCTGCATGGCTTTTGCTCAGGTATTTAAAATCCGGACGATTTTTTTATACGCTTCTTCTTGGAGCAGTTTTTGCAATCCAGTTTTTCGCAGGTGACCCGCAGATTCTTGCCGAATGTTTTTTGATTGACCTGATTCTTGGCTTGACTTGTCTTTTGCAGACCAGCGCCAATAAAAAGGCATATCTAAAGTTATTTCTGTGCCCTGGCTTATCATTTCTATTGGGCTTGGGTCTTGCCGGGGTTCAGATTTTATTGACGCTGGAGATGTTTCCTCATTCCAACCGCGCAGGCGGATATAGTTTTGAGGAATTTGCGCTCTGGTCTTTGATGCCGAGAAATCTTTTCACTTTATTTTTTCCAAACTATTTTCTTCCGCCAGATTCCCGTTTATGGATTCTGGGATTTTTTCGTCCGCCTTCGTTTCTGCTAAGCCTTTATCCCGGGATATTGACTCTTTTCTTTGCAGGGGCTTCTGCGAGGGAAAACAAAAAAATAACGGTTTTGTGGGCGCTGACTTTTCTGGCTGGAATTTTTTTAGCACTAGGAAAGTATAATCCGCTTGTGGAGATAATTTTTCGCGCGGTTCCTTTTATAAGTTTGTTCCGGATTCCAGAGAAATTTTATCTTTTAAGCGGATTCAGCATTGCGGTTTTAGCTGGAATGGGTCTTGAGAGTTTTTTGAAAAAGCCCTTGAAGCTCAAAAGCCTTTACCCTGCACTGTTGGCTTTTGTAATCAGCATAATTTTTTTGCTCGGTTTTTATTTTTTAAGGCAGAGGGGTTTTTCCGCCCAGGCAGGTCGGGTGGCTCATCTGTCTCTGATAGAAGCCAGTATGTTCAGGTCGCTGTCAGTTCTTCTGGCTGGTCTTGGCTGGATTTTATTAAGCGGAAGGATTCAGCGCAGGCTGATTTTTGGCGCAGGGATTATTGCGCTCGCTTATTTTGATCTTGGATATAGTCATTTCCGTTTGAATCCAACAACTGAGTCCCGGTTTTATACTGGGATTAGCAGAGCCGCTTATTCGCTGGCTCAATATAAATTGAGTTTGGGCAGGGATGATAAAATTCCGCTTCGGGTCGCGGTGGTTAATCCTGGAGAGAAGCAGGCGTTTGCGGAGTCGGTCACGGGATTTGAGTATTATTTGACATTGCGGGAGTGGCTTAATCCGTTCTGGGGGGTTTATTATGGGGTTAATGACATTCTTACAAAAGGCTCTTATTACTTATCCGAGCGGGACATTCTGGTTAAACTTCTTAAGGAATCTCCGAACCGTGATTTGGTTCTTTCCCGTTGTGGTGTTCAGGCAATAGTTTCACCGGATGGTTTGAAGCCTGTAGATGAGCCTCTTTCCCGGGCAATGGTCTTTTATCAAGCAGAGGTTATTTATAATCCAGAAACGCTTGTCCGGGTATGGCTTAGTGAAGATTTTCCAGCGCGGGAAAGAATTTTGCTTGAGACAGAGCCAGAGGACAGGCTGTCTTCTGTGGTTTTTCCAGCAGAGGCCGCTGGGATAGAGAGTTATGATAATGAGCGTGTGAGGATTCGGGCAAAGGCGCGCTCAGACGCATGGCTTTTATTTCTGGATAGTTTTGATTCTGGCTGGAGCGCTTATGTTGATGGGAAGAAGAGCAAGGTTTATCGCGCGAACCGTTTTTTCAGAGCGGTTGCTATTCCATCTGGAGAGCATACGGTTGAGTTTAGATATTTGCCCAAAAGTTTTATCTATGGCATCATCGTAAGCGGTTTTAGCTTTATTGCCTGGATGCTGGCATTGATTTTTTCAATAAAAAAATGGAACAGATAAGCGCGATGAATAAAAAAAAATTCTGGCTCTGGATTTTATTTTTTCTGGTTTTGATTCTTGGCAGTCCTTTGCTTGAGGGCGGAGAGACCTATCACACGATTATTGTTCTAAGGCTATGGGTGATTGGTTTTGCTATTTATTATTTTCTCGTAAAGCTCCGGGGAGACCATCTTGAAATAGCTGTTCCTTATGGAAGCGCTCTGCTTTTAGGTTTATGGCTGGTATTGAGCGTTTCCTTGCTGACAACACATTATTATTACATTACTGTTTACTGGTATTCTAATCTTCTGGTATATTTTCTGCTTTTTCTTCTATTTTTAAATCTGAGCGCGGAAAGTGGGAGAACCGGAAAACTGCTTTTCGGTCTAGTTTTGATCCTGACCCTTGCCGGGGCTATAGAGGGTGTTCTAGGCATTCTGGATTATTTTAGTCATCATCCGGGGCGGGCTAGTGGCAGTTTTTTCAATCCTGCTTATTATTCTGGCTATCTTCTGTCTCTGGTTAGCTTTCCTCTAGCAGGACTTCTGTTTGATCTTTTGCCAGAGCTTTCTCAGAAGAAAAAGCTCATCCTCCGAGTCGGTCTGGGATTTTGCACGGCTCTGATTCTTGGCGGGCTTTTGGTCTCAGCAAGCCGGGCAATGATTTTTGCTCTGGTCCCGATTGGCTGGGTGCTTATGTTTCGTTTCCGCCGGTATGCGCTTTTAGCGCTTTTGGTTTTAGTTCTTGGTCTAATTTTTATTCCGAATCCTTTGCGCACGCGTATCCAAAATCTTAAGGCTGACCCGTATGCCTGGGACAGGATCACGATCTGGAAGGGCAGTCTTCGTATGATCCGTAATCATCCTTTTGGGGTTGGTCTTGGGATGTATCAATACTATTATGACAGATATGAATATCCTGTTCGCACGATGAAGATTGGGAGATATACCAAGCATGCGACCTGGGCGCATAACGAGTTTTTGAATCTTGCGGTTGAGTGCTCGTGCTTAGCGCTTGCGCTTGCGCTTATCTGGCTGGGAGCGGTTTTATACCAGCTTTTGCGGATTGCTCTGAAGAGGCGAGAAGAATTTTTGAAAAAAAATCCAGCGATGATTCTTGGCTTTAGCGGTTCTCTTTTTGGCATTCTTGGACATTCCCTTGTTGATTCCAATCTTCATCAGGCGCCGATTATGCTGGTTTTGGTTCTGGACATGGCAGGGCTGATTTATTTATTATCTGAGCTTCAACCTGTTCTAGTTAAGAAGCTCAGTTATCCTATATCTCATTCTGGTTTTATCCGGTGGTTTGTCCTGGTAGCTGGCGCTCTGGTTGGTTTGCTGATGAGTTATCAAGCGTTGATTTACGGACTGACATTTGAGAGCAAGCGGATAGAGAATCCGGAATTGAGGATAAAGTATTTATACCGAGTAGCTCGTGTTCCATCCGGCTATGCTGGTCTTTATTTTCAAATTGGCTCGGATTTGCAAAGGCTTTTCCAGCAGACCCAGAACCCTAATTTCGGGGTTCAGTCACTGCCTTATTTTGAATTTGCGGCGCGGTTAAATCCAGAGAACTTTGATTATTTCTATCAGTGGTCGCAGGCTATTTATCATCTTGGAATTTTTCTTGAACAGCCCAAATTCCTCTCCCGCGCGGAGCAAATCGCCAGATTAAGCTTGGAGCGAAACCCGCATTATCCGTATAGTTATCTTCTGCTTGCGGACATTGCGCGCAGGGAGGGGGATTTGTCCAAACAGGAAAAATGGCTAAAGGATGTATTGGAAATTGAACCATATTATTTTCTGGCGCGTCTGATTCTTATAGACATTTTGAGCGAACAGGGCAGAGTTGAGGATGCGCGGAGAGAACTGGATATTCTCAAGAGGCAGAAGCAAGAGGTGGATAAGATTCCGAAAGCTGGTATGAATCAAGTCCAGTTGTCGCTGATTCAGATTGGGGAGCTTGAGATAGAGGAACGGGAAGCCAGGCTGGGGACAAATAGGAATTAGACGCGCTTTTTAAGGTGATAGTCAGGGCTAGATTTTAAGCAATATGATTTTCTAGTGGTAAAGGCATTGAGGTCGGATTTGATTTTTTTATGGTATAATCTTTTATCAAGATGCGTGCAGTGGTTCAAAGGGTTAGCAGGGCAAAGGTGGCGGTGGCTGGAGAGGTCATTGCTGAGATAGGCAATGGGTTTCTGGTTCTGCTCGGCGTGGGAAAGGATGACTCTGAACAAGATGCGGAGTGGCTTTCTGAAAAAATCGCGACCCTGCGGGTCTTTGAGGATTCTGAGGGGAAGATGAATCTGGACATCTCGCAAGTAGACGGCTCAATGCTGATTGTTAGCCAGTTCACACTTTACGCGGACTGCAGGAAAGGAAGGAGACCCGGATTTGACCAAGCGGCTCCACCAGAAACCGCGGAACAGCTTTACAATTATTTTATAGAGAAGGTGAAAGCAAAAGGCATTCCAGTCCAGACTGGAAAATTTCAGGCGATGATGGATGTGGAGCTTGTAAATCAGGGACCAGTGACTTTGCTCCTGGATAGTAAGAAAGGTTTTTAAAAAGCCTGCACTACATAATTTTCCAGAAAAAGTGAAAAATAGCTTAAATAATTGATCGGCACTTGACAAGGGAGGGAAAATATGCTAATTTTATGGTTATAATTACAAGGAGGTAAGAAATAAAAATGAAGGGAAAGGTTAAAAAGGGGCTTTTGGCAATCATGTTGGTATTGAGTCTGGGATTTTTCTTTGCCGCGTGTGATGATAGCGGGGGCGGTGGTGAAAATTGCCCGGATTTTGACTATCCGCTGTATTGTCCGGATGCTGATGTATGTTGTCCAAGAGGCTATCCCGTTTATTGTGATGGCAATTGTTATGAGACCGATCCTGGTGGATGCACTAAAATTGACAGATGCTACGAGGAATAATTAATTTTTAAGATTGACTTGCTCCCCAAACTTGTGAGGGGACCAGTTTATCTTTCTATGAGCTTGCGAAAAACTCTAGCCCGGGGTTTCGGCTCAGAGGCAATTGGTCGTTTGTTTATTTTTTCTTGAGCTTTGATTTTTTTAGTTCGCAAAGCTCGTCAAGACGCTTTTTGATCTCGGTTTCTTTGCCGAGTTCTTCGGGCTGAAAGAAGATTTTGCCGCTTAATTCCCCGGGCAGGTATTCTTCAACAACATAATGACCCGGGAAGTCGTGTGGGTATTTATAATTTTTGCCATAACCTAGCTGTTTCATTAATGCGGTTTCTGGATTTCGCAGATGAAGAGGAACAGATAGCGAGCCTGATTTAGAGATTTCATCTTTAACCCGGTTCAATGCCATATAAGCGGAATTGCTTTTAAGCGCGCAAGCAAGATAAACGCAGGTTTCTGCCATCGGGATCATAGCTTCTGGAAGACCTGTTATTTCCAGAGCCTGCTCGCAGGCAACTGCCAGCTGAAGCGCGCTCGGGTCCGCTAAGCCCACATCCTCTGCCGCGAAAATAATCATCCGTCTGCAAATGAATCTCGGGTCCTCGCCAGACTCCAGCATTCTCACCATCCAGTAAAGAGCGGCATCCGGGTCTGAGCCCCGCATACTCTTGATGAAAGCGCTAATGAGATTATAGTGCTCCTCACCAGTCTTGTCATAAAGCAAGCTCCGGCTAGTGAGCGCCTCTTCTGCATTCGCAATAGAGATTTTTTCCGCCTTTTCCGACCGAGCCAGCTCATCAGCCAGGTCCAGAGCGTTCAGCGCTCTCCTTGCATCTCCCTCGCATAGCCTTGCCAGATAGTCAATAACCTCATCTTCCACTTGAAGCGGTTTTTTATTTAAGAATAATCCTCTCTCAAGGTCAGCAATTGCATTTTTGAGAATCGCCTTAATTTCTGTTTCATCCAGCTTTTTCAAAACGCACACTCTGCATCTGCTCAAAAGCGGAGAGATAACCTCAAAGCTCGGATTCTCAGTTGTGGCTCCGATCAGGATGATTTTGCCTTTTTCCACATAAGGCAGAAAAGCGTCCTGTTGCGACTTGTTCCAGCGATGAATCTCATCCACAAACAGAACCGTGTTCTTAGCTAAAGCTCTCCGAACACGCTCAGCATCTTTTAGCGCATTTCTTAAATCATCCACTCCGGAAAGCACAGCGGAAAAACTCAAGAAATACGCATGGCTTTCTTTGCATAAAATTTTCGCAAGCGTGGTTTTTCCAGAGCCAGGTGGTCCCCATAAAATCAGGTTGGTGAGCTTCTTCTGCTCAGCTAATCTCCGGAGCAGTCTTCCCTCACCAACGAGATGCTCCTGACCGAAGAACTCTTTTAGTGTTCTGGGTCTCATCCTTTCAGCTAAAGGCGCAAACTCCAGATGTTCCTCTCCGGGCTTCTCTGTCTGGTCATCAAATAGCCTGTCCATCAATCCGAATGATACCATAGCTAAAATATGCAATAAAGTTTGAAGCTCCTGCATCTAAACAATATAGAAGAAGGCGTAGAGGGTAATTATGGAAAAAGGGAAAGTATTATTAGTGGATGATGATGAGTCTATTTTGAAAGTATTGAGCAGGCAACTTGCAAGTGAGAATTATACTGCTCTTCAGGCGAAAAGCGCGAGAGAGGCGCTGGCAATTCTGGCCAAGGAGCCGGTTGATGTTGTGATCTCGGATTTGCGTATGCCTGTGGTTTATGGAGGGAGTTTTTTAAAAATAGTGAAGCATCATTTCCCGGACATTATCCGGATTATTCTTACAGGGTATCCGGATTTAGATTCTGCTATGCAGGCAATAAACGAGGCAGGCGCATTTAAGTACCTGACAAAGCCTCTCTCGGCTAAAGATTTATTTTCAGCGCTTGAGCAAGCGATGATGGAAAGGAATTCAAGGGTAAAAAAGCGGGAAATCCTTGAGGGCATTTTTGAAGATACAGAAAGCCAAGAAGCCTTTAAGAGGCAAGCTTCTTTAAACTAAGCTGAATCAAAATTTAAGGCTTGGGATTAAAGGTCTAACCTTTTTGTCCAATCGGTGTTTATTTTTGCATAAGCCTTGACGAGAGGGTAAGACGCGTTTCCATAAGATCATATCAAGTATTTTGTGTCAGGCAAGATATTTAGCTTTTGCTCTATTTTTATCTTGAAACTGCTGGCGGTGATGATTAGATTTTAAGAGGACCAGGGAGACTAAAGTCTCCCGCACAAAGAGGAGTGAACAATGATCAGGTTAGAAAAATTTACGGTTTTAAGCCAGGATGCTTTGCAATCTGCGAGCAGGCTGGCGCAGGAGCGGTCTCATCAGCAGATAGATGTTGAGCATGTTTTGCTGGCGATGTTGAGGCAGGATAATAGCCTGGCGAGGAGCATACTTGAGAAGCTGGGTGCGAGGACAGAGGCGATAGAGCAGGATTTGGGTCGTGTTCTGGAAAAAATTCCGCAGGTTAAAGGAGCGCTCTCTGAGCAGGTTTATATCACTCCGCGATTGAATAAGGTTCTGGAGCAGGCGGAAAAAGAGGCGGAGAATATGCAGGACCAGTATATTAGCGCGGAGCATATTCTTCTGGCAATGACTTCTGACAAAGGCGATGCGGGAATGATTTTGAATATGCAGGGAGCGACTCGGGAGAAGATTCTTCAGGCGCTGGTTGAAATTCGTGGTTCTCAGCGGATCACAGACCCTAATCCTGAGCAGAAGTATCAGGCGCTCAAGCAATACGGGAGGGAGCTTACGGAGCTTGCGCAAAAAGGGAAGCTGGACCCGGTTATTGGACGGGATGAAGAAATCCGGAGAGTGATGCAGGTTCTGAGCAGAAGGACCAAGAATAATCCGGTTTTAATCGGGGAGCCGGGTGTGGGCAAGACTGCGATAGTTGAGGGACTTGCGCAGAGGATAGTTTCTGGAGATGTTCCTGAAGGATTGAAGCGCAAAAAGCTGGTGGCGCTGGATATGGGCGCTCTGATTGCGGGGACAAAGTATCGTGGAGAGTTTGAAGATAGGCTGAAGGCGGTTTTACGGGAGATATCGGAGAGCAATGGCGAGATAGTGCTTTTTATTGATGAGTTGCATACGATTGTTGGGGCTGGTGCGGCAGAGGGAGCAATTGACGCAAGCAATATGCTTAAGCCGATGCTTGCGCGAGGAGAGCTTCGCTGTATCGGGGCAACCACTCTGGATGAGTATCGGAAGCATATTGAAAAGGACCCTGCTCTGGAGCGGAGGTTTCAGCAGGTTTATGTTGGGGAGCCTAGCGTTGAGGACACGATTTCCATTTTGCGTGGCTTAAAAGAAAAATACGAGATTCATCATGGGGTTAAAATAACGGACTCTGCACTGGTTAGTGCGGCTGTTCTTTCTCATCGGTATATCACGGATAGGTATTTGCCTGATAAGGCGATTGACTTGATTGATGAAGCCGCGAGCAGGCTAAGGATAGAGATGGATTCTATGCCTGAGGAGATAGACGAGCTTGAGCGGAGGAGGATTCAACTGGAGATAGAGCGGGAGGCATTGAAGAAGGAGAAGGATGAAGCGAGCAAGGAAAGGCTTGCGAGCCTTGAGAAGGAAATTGCGGAGATAACCGAGAAATCCGAAGGCTTAAAGGCTATCTGGATGAAGGAGAAGGAAGCTATTTTGGAGATTCGGAGGATAAAGGAAGAGATAGAGAGTTTGCATATAGAGGAGGCAAAGTATTCCCGGCAGGGGGACTTGAATAAGGTTGCTGAGATTCGGTTTGGAAAGATTCCGGAGCTGGAGAAAAAGCTGAAGAAGGCGAATGAGGATTTGGCAAAGGTTCAGAAGGGTAAGCGGATGCTCAAGGAGGAGGTTGATTCTGAGGATGTAGCTGAGATAGTTTCCAAATGGACCGGGATACCTGTGAGTCGGATGATGGAAAGCGAGATGCAGAAGCTGTTGAAGATGGAGGAGCGGATGGGAATGAGGGTTGTTGGTCAGGATGAGGCGTTAAAGTCTGTGGCAAATGCTGTGAGAAGAAGTCGGAGTGGACTTTCAGACCCGAATAAGCCGATTGGAAGTTTTATTTTTCTGGGACCAACTGGAGTTGGCAAGACCGAGACAGCAAGGGCGCTTGCGGAATTTTTGTTTGATGATGAGCAGAATATGGTGAGAATTGATATGAGCGAATATATGGAGAAGCATACGGTCTCAAGGCTGATTGGCGCTCCTCCTGGTTATGTCGGTTATGAGGAAGGCGGACAGCTTACAGAGGCTGTTAGAAGAAGGCCTTATTCAGTGGTTTTGTTTGATGAGATAGAGAAGGCGCATCCGGATGTATTCAATGTTTTACTTCAGATTCTTGATGATGGCAGGCTTACGGACGGACACGGAAGGACTGTTGACTTCAAGAACACGGTCATCATTATGACTTCAAATATCGGCACGGAATTTATTCAGCAGGTAAATGACTCAAACTATGAGAGGATTCGGGAGCTTGTAATGAATGAGATGAGGCGTCATTTTAAGCCTGAGTTTTTGAACCGGATTGATGACATTATCATTTTCCGCTCATTGAGCAAGGAGCAGATTTTGAAGATAGTTGACATCCAGCTCAATCGGATTCTCTCAAGGCTTGCTGAGCGGAAGCTCAAGCTGGAGCTTACTGACAGGGCAAAGCAGTATCTGGCGGATACTGGATATAATCCTCAATTCGGGGCGCGTCCTCTTAAAAGGGTTATTGAAAAAGAGCTTCTGGACGCCCTTGCTCAGGAGATTCTTAAGGGTAAATATCTGGAAGGGGACATCATCAAGGTTGATGCGGGCAAGAACGGGCTGGTGTTCAGTAAAGACTAGAGTTGAGTAATTTCAAGTATTAGCGAATCTGGGGATAATATTTTTACTTACGATACAAATTGGCGAACTCTTCCACTGATAATCCGGCTTGGCGGATAATGGAGCGAAGAGTTCCTCTATCCAATGTCTTATGATCCGGCACGCTCAGTTGCGCGAAGGGCTCGTCTCACCGGAGAATGATATGACTCCCGTGTTGTCGTTTGATATAAAAGCCTACCTTTTCTAAAAATGCGGACGCACTCTTGACCGGAAATTACCGGTAGCTTGCTCATACCGCAACAAACATAACCTCAAATCGTTCTGGCGGAATGGGCAGATGGTCTTCTTCTAACGCCTTGATGTAGCCTTCAATTGCCTCCCGTATGTTGTTGAGAGCCTCTTCCTTGGTTCCTCCCTGGCTCACGCATCCAGGCAGGCTCGGACATTCTGCTACCCAGAGTCCATCTTCTCCAGGATATACAACTACTTGCCGCATTTTCTTCTCCTTGTTTGTTTTGCGTATTATTAAAATACCTCTCTTAACCAGTTGCGTCAAGTCAGGAGATGATAATCCAGCTTGCTAGGTAAATAAGCAATTATTCCATTCTGAGGCGCATCTGGTCCAGGGCTTGCTCTTTTTTAAGAGAAAGTGTCTGATAGGAATAATTTATTTTGGAAAGTTTCTGTAATGCGTTCTGGTCTCCAATTTTTCCAATCATGTCCAGGGCAGTGAGTGTTATCATCTCAGGCTCGTAGGCGCTTTTAGCTGGCTCACTTTTGAGCCTCTGGCTAAAAGTTTCTTGTTTCATAATCATCTCTAGGGTTTTTTCCTGAATCTCTAGTCGTTCATTTTCATCTTCTGGCGGATTTTTTGCGAGTTCCTGAAGCGCGGTTACTCTCAAGTCTTCCTCAGCTTCCGGGTCAAACGCAATTTCTTTCAGCCTGTTTCTCGCATAGCTATCTATCCCCGCGAATAGCCCTAGCATCAGGACAATTCTTTTTCTGACCATTGGGTTCGGGTCAGCGATAAGCGGTTCAATGATTGAGAGCGAGTCCGGTCCCAGTATTCTGCTCAGCGCGGTAAGCGCTTGTATTCTCAGCTCGTGTTTCTGGTGGTTAAGGAATGGTTTGATTATTTCTGCGTCTGAGGCGTTTCTGCTTCTGCCAATTGCTTCTATGGCAAGGCTTTGAAGACCTGCTGGCTTTTTCGGGTCGCGGAGAATATCTCTCAATTTTTCCATAGATTCTGGTCCGAATTTTAGCAGGGATTCAATCAGGATTTTTTTACGCGTGGAATTTTCCTCTTGAAGAAGGGCTTGATAAAGGCTCTGGATTCCAAATTCTCCGAGCAGGATAAAAATTTCCGCAATTCCTTTCTGGAGTTCTGGATTAGGTTCCCACAGGCTGTTGATCAAATTTTTTATCCCTTTTTCCCATAAAGTTTTTTGTGGGTCTGTGATTCCAGTTTCAGCGAGCATTTTTCGTTTTAGCAATGGCAGATTAGCAACCGCTTCTGTAAGTAGATATAAATTTTGCCAGTCATTTCTCTGTACCAGGCAGGGAACCATCGCAGAAAAGTACTGGAGAAGTAATTTTAGTTTCTGTGTTGATTTTTCAATTGCAAACCTCTCCATCCAGAAAGTCGGGTTTTGCTGAAATTCATTGGTCATCTCTTTACGGTTAATCTCTTTTCTAACTGACGCGGGCAAATCCGAGAGTGACAAGATGTGATTATTGCAAACGCTTTCCAGAAAAGCTCCTGCGCCCGGGGGAGTATCCTTTATCAAGCGATGTGAGATTTTTAGCACAAAAGTCCAGACCTGTTCCAAACGCGATATAATAATTTCATCTACCTTTTCAGGTTCTCCGGACTGCTCGTTGAGCTTAAACATTTCCTGGAGTAAATAATTGCCGACAGGGATCAAGAGATGAGATGGCAAATTCTGGATTAAACTATCTGAAGGCTGTTCCTGAGCCAAGCCTGGAACCTGTTTGATGAGAGCGTCTACATTTAGAATAAGGTCTTTTATAATCTCTGGAGTTTGCAGGCTCATAAGCAGATTTTGAGCTATCTTATCTTTAAGTTCTGGTATTTGCTCAGGATGGTCATTCTGGAATAGAGAGAGATTTTTTAGCTCCTTGGCGAACCTGTTAATCATCATCTCCACCTGCCATCCTAGTCCGGGCGGTAAATATATTAGGTCTTCTTCAAAAATAGCCAGGACATCCTTGAGCTGGCGCTCAATCAATTTTTCATTAAGAATGTGTCCAATTGAAGTGTAAGAATCCGGGATTTTATCCAGGGGCTGGCTCATTATTTTCAGAAAGTTGTAAAATTGTTCCTGGCTCAAGGATGATTTCAGGAACAGGCATACAAGGTGCCTGGTTTGAAAATAGTTGAGATAATTTTGCAAAAAGCATTGTAGCGCGCCTTCTCCCAATAACTCTTCAATGCTAATCGGTAATGGAGTTATTCCTGTGATAAAAAAATTCGGAGCTGAATCAGGAGGTTGTATTAAAATAATGCCGATTTCAGAGAGCGTAGAAAGAGCTTTTTTGAATTCCCTGTAGAGCTTATATAGCGCCATTTTATATTCAGGATGTTCAGGGGAATAATATAAATCTCTATTTAAGCCATTAATCAAGGATTGGAGAAACAATCTTATATCTGCGATATTCGTGGGCTCGTTTTTTACTGAAAGAGTTTCCTGCTCAAATACCGCGGTGCTGATATTTGCGCTTGTATCTTCTGTAGTAGGTTCATTTTCTATCTCCAGCCAGTGCTTGATTTTCTGGAGAGGGTCCATATTGAAAACATCTGGAGGATATTGTCTAACTCTTTCCTCAATGATTCGGTTTGGAGAACCTTTTTCCTGACAATTTGCCTCTGCTCTGGAAGACCTTTTTTCCCTGTTAACCTGAACTTTAGCAATAGGCGCTTTGCCTTTGATGGGTGGCAGATTCACTCTGGAAACGCTATTTGTTATTGGTTTTATAAAATCGCTGGAAAGCGGTAGGCTATTATGAGCAGAGAGTTTTTGGCGCTTAATGTTAGCAACAGGTTTCTCTATTTCCGAGTCATAAGAAATTTCTTCTATTTCTTCAAGCTCAAGAGTTGGTTTGTATCCTCTTTTTTCCATAAACTCGTTATAAGGAGGCAGTTGATAAAGATGCCCCAATAATTTCTCAACCTCAGCCCGGTTTATTATAACTGCGTCAACTGATCCCTTATACATATTACGGGATTTAACCTGCGCTTGAATTCGGAAGGGATTTTTCTGGGAAGGAACCATTACTTCCAGGTCCAATTTTTCTCCGGGCTGATAGTTCTTGCTTAGCTCAAGACTGAGTTTGCCTGCGGAGATAGCTTTCAGGAAATCCTGAAAAAGCTTGCCCGGCTCGGAAAAACTAAGATGTATTCTGGTATGCATAGTGTATGGTTTTACCTCCAAGTTTTAGATGTAAAAAGGGTAAGGAAAGTTATGCTTAAAATGAAAAGGCTAAGGGGATAGGATGATTATTTTTCGGTTCCCAAACGCAAGCGTAGCTGTCTTATAGCTTCCTCCAGCTTGGCGCTCATTTCTTTTCCAGGGAGTTTCAAGCTGGAAAGCGCATCCAGCGAATTTTTATCGCCGATTTTTCCGAGCAGGTTCAGCGCCGCGATTTTGGGTTTATCCTGCTCTTCTGCATGGGTTTTAAATCTGTGTCTAAGCCTTTCGCTAAAGCTCTGCCTCTGGGTGACCAGCTCCAATAATTTCCCCTGAAGCTCTATTCTCTCCTCATCGGTCTCAGGCAAGTTTCTTGTCATCTCCTGGATTGCCTGAGCTCTTATCTCAGCTAGCTCTTCTTCATTAAACGCGACTTGAGAAAGCCTGGCTCGGAGAAATGCGTTGTTTTTTGCAAGAAATCCAATAGCGGCAAGCCATCTCTTCTTTACCATCAGGTCTGAATCTGATGAAAGCGTTTCCAGCGCTTGAACAGAATCCTGTCCCATAATTCTCACCAGCGCGCTAATAGCTTCCGCGCGCAGTTCTGGCTTGGAATGACGGAGAAAAGGCTTGATCAAGTCTGCGTCCTGAGGATTTTTTGCCCTGCCAATGGCTTCAATAGCTAGCATTTGAAGATGAACCGGCTTAGCCGGGTCTTTTAAAATCCCGCGTAAGCGTTCCATAGATTTGTGCCCAAACCTGAACAAAAGTTCAATCAGGAGTTTGCGAGAATTGGGATCGCTTTCCTCCACAAGGGCTTCATAAATTTTTTGTAGCCCGAATTCGCCCAGGAGGATAAAAATTTCTTCAACGCCTTTTCTTACATCGGGACCCCCTTCCAGCAAAATTCGGATCAATTTAAGAACCTGGTTAGACCAGATCGTTTTCTCCAAATCTGTTATGCCTTTTTCAGCAAGGGCTTGCCTTTTCTTTTCCGGCAATTTAGAAATCTGTTCTGTGATCATATATAATGACTGAAAATCCTTTCGGTCTATTAGTGGTGTAAGTATTTTTTGAAAATACTTGATGAATAGCTCCAGGTCATCTGGTTTATTGGCTTCCATAAATTTTCCGAGCCATACATAAGGTTGTTTCTGAAACTCATCCGCCATAATCTGGATGTTGATCTTATCCTGAACCTCTGGCGGAAGTTCATCAAATGAAACAATCTTATGATAAAAAAGTTGCTCCAGGAAACCAGCGGTTCCTTCAATATCCTCCATTAGAACCTTTACAGCGATCTTTTTAAGAATGCTTTTGATGGATTCTATTCTGAAGTTTATTAGCTCCTTCTGCTCCTCGGTCTCCAGCTTTAGCTCTGAAAGCCGTTTCAGCTCCTGGAAAACATATTCCGAGGTTGGGATCAGCATCTTCATAGGGAAATTATCAATTACCGCTTCTTCCAATTCCTCACGGTCAATGTCTGGCACCTGACGGGCAATCAGATAAAGATTGAGCAAAATATCTTTAAGGAATTCCGGACGACGCAAGGGCCTTATAATATCCTGAACTATCTTGGCTTTAAGCCTCATCAGCTCGCTTTTGCTAATGCCCTTGTAAAGAGGGAGCACTTTCAAATCCTTTGCCAGACGGTGTATCCCCATTTCCACTCGCCAGGGTAATTTAGACTCAAGCGTAATCAGGTCGTCCTCAAAAATAGCGGAAATCTCCGTGATATTATGCTCAGCCAGCATCCGGGTCAGTAGCCTGCCAGATTCTGAGGGACCTCCCTTATCAACAGTCGGGTCGCTCATAATATCCACAAATTTGTGGAAATTATGATTGGAAATGGTTTTTTTTATAGTCAGGTTAATCAGCTTTTTCCGCTCAAAATAGTCAACATATTTTGGGAAAAACAACTCAGAGGTGCCTGGTCCAAGCAGTTTCTTCAGAGTGATGGGCTCGGAGCTGATTCCAGTAACCATAAACTCAGGCGCCTGTCCGGGCCTAAACTGAATCATAAATCCAATCTCTTCCTTTTCTCCAAGGGCTTCTGTGAATTCCTTATATAATCCGGATTTGGCGTCCTTGGAGCCAGGATGGTCTGGAGAATAATATCCGCTCCTGAGCATAGCTTTCACTAAGGATTGCACAAATTTACTTACTGGCTCATAATCACCAAGCTCCTTTTCCTTCTCTTCCTCTTTGCCCTCTTTCTTCTCCTCTTTCTTCTTGTCCCTCTTTTTCTCCTGTTCCTTTGGCTTCACCAGCCAATTTCTTAATTGCGTTATAGGGTCTGAAGACAGCGCTGGTTTCATAGGCTCTGCCTTTTTCTCGCTCTCTTCAGACCCATGGTCCACGCTCTTTTTCTTCTCCGGCTCCGCAACCTCTGCTTCTGCCTTTTCAGGCTCAGGCTTTACAGGGATTTCCTTCTTTGCCTCGCTCGGCTTGTGCCTGATTTCTTCCCGGATCAGCGGAGCCTTCTTCTGCTTCCGCTCATCTGCATGCTCAGGTTGTTTGATTTCAATTTCTATTTCCTCAGAGCGGACGCTGGATTCTATGCGCTCAGTATTTTCAGAGTGGGAATAAATCTCTTCGCGCATAATTGGGGTTTTTCTAGGCTGTGCTTTTTTAGCCTCTTTTGTAGGAATCCTCTCTTTGATTTCTGCTTTTTCTGGACATGGTTTTTGCTCCGGGGTTATAATCTTGAGCACAACTTCAGGCTCATCAGGTTTTTCCCTCTCCTCATCCCCTCCTTTCAAAACAACCTCTTCTTGGCTTTCTAGTATCTCAACCTTTTTCTGCTTCTGGCTTTCTATAAATTCATTGTAAGAAGGAATTTCTGCAAGCCGGTCCATAAGTCTGTCCACTTCTTCTTGATTGATGATGGCAACCCTGATTTCCGGAGGTTGCTGTGTTTGGAACTCCACCCTAGCCCTGATGATTTGAGGCTCGGAAATATCAGGAAGAATAAACTCAACCTCCAGTTCCTGTCCAGTTTCATATTTCTCCTTAACAGGAATACTGAGACGGCCTTGGGAAAGCGAATTCAGAAAATTCTGAAGCAATTTGCCATGCTGGGCAAATTTCAGCCTTACTCTCTTGCCCATATTTTATATTTTAACACTTTATCTATTCAGGCTCAAAAATTTCATCCAGATGGACTTAACCGCTCGCTTCACAGCGAATCAGGATTGCAATATAATATCTGGAAAAGAATCAAGGGAGGAAAAATGAGCAGGGAAAAAATGATACTGGCAGTTTTATCAGCGCTGATGATTTATTTTACAATTAGCTCTGGTTTAAGCAATAGCGCTTCTAAAAAGTCATTAGGCTTGATCCCCCTTCCAGCGCAGATGGCTCTGAAGCCCGGGGTTTTCCAGTTAAACGAACAAACTTCACTCATTCTGTCGCCCGTGTCCTCTGAAGAACTTAAAAAGAGCGCAGAAATTTTCGCGCAATTTTTGAAAGTGGATTCCGGACTCTCGCTCAAAATATCAGAGGCAAAAACTGAGAAAGGGTTTATTCTATTTGAATTGAAACAAGACCCGGCTCTTAAAAACCTGGGCAAAGAAGCCTATATTCTGGATATAGAACCAGAAAGGATTCTGGTCTCCTCAACACACCCGAGCGGATTGTTTTATGGCGCAATGACCCTCTTGCAGGTTTTTCAAAGCTCTTATGACAACCGCTCCGCTGTGTGTTTGAATATCCTTGACTATCCGCGGTTTCCTCATCGCGGGCTTCTCCTTGACCCTGCGAGGAATTTTCTCAGCATGGAAAAGGTTAAGCAAGTCCTGGACGCAATGGCTCGGATTAAATTGAATGTCCTACATTTTCATCTTACAGATGACCAGGGCTGGAGGATTGAGAGCAAGGTTTTTCCAAAATTACACCAGGTCGGAGGTAAGGACGGATATTACACACAGGAGCAACTCAAAGAGCTTGTGGCTTATGCGCAGGCGAGACAGATAACTATTCAGCCAGAGATAGATGTTCCTGGGCATAGTACTGCTCTTCTTGCGGCATATCCAGAGCTTTCTTGCTCTGGCAAGCCCGTGGAGGTGAGCAAAATTTTTGGAATACATAGCAACATTCTTTGTCCGGGCAAGGATGAGGTTTATGTTTTTCTGGATAAACTCTTCAGGGAGATCACAGAAATTTTCCCTTCCTATTATATCCACACTGGCTCTGACGAGGTTCTGGCAAAGGACTGGGATGATTTCGCGGAGAACATTGAGATTGAGAAGAACCTTGCTGAAAAGGGTCAAAAGGGCTTGCAATGTTATTTTGTTAATCGGCTGAACAAAACCTTTCTTGATATAAACCGAAGGATGATTGTCTGGGACGAGATGGCTGACTGTCTTCCAGAAGGAGCAGTTGCTCAAGCCTGGCGTTCAACCAAGCCCATCAAGCCTGTGACAGCTTCTGGACACGGAGTTGTTGTCTCTCCGGTTGACCCTTGGTATCTGGACTATCCGGATTGGCCTTGGAAACTTAAGCGGGTGTATCTGTTTGAGCCGGTTCCTGATGGGATGAGCGATGAGCAGGAAAAGCTGGTTCTTGGTGGACAGGGCAATCTCTGGGGAGAGCGAGCGCCTGAGAGAAAAATTATGGCAAAATTATTCCCGCGTGCTCTTGCGGTCTCTGAGGTGTTATGGTCTAAAAAAGAATTACGGGACTGGCAAAGCTTTAAGCGCAGGGAAGCAGAGGTTGAAAAAAGTTTTGCTCAACAGGGAGTGCGATTTATCATCCTGTTTTTTCCAAAAACCGGGAATTAGGAATTCGGAATTGGGAATTAGCGAATTCCGAACTCCCAATTCCCAACTCTTGACTCCTAGCTCCATTGGACAAATCTAAAAAAGTAGTTATAATATCTGGCTATGGCAGTTGCTTTATATACGATTCATATTATTGTTGCGGTGCTTTTGATCCTGGTTATCTTGCTTCAGCAGGGCAAAGGGTCTGACCTTGGCGCCGCGTTTGGAGGAGCCAGTTCAACCGTGTTTGGAGGAGCGAGTGGCAGACAGAGCTTTCTGGTAAAGGTCACTATTGTGCTAGGTGTGATCTTTGTGCTGATGAGCCTGGGATTGAGCTTCAGGGCGTCTCAGATTCAGAAAAAGGGACCGATTGCGCCTCCGGCTCCAGTAGAAGAAAACGCGCCAATCGTTCCTTCTCCAGTTGCGCCAAGCCCCGGAGCCGCATCGCGGTCTCTGCCGAGCGCGCCTTCTCCAACTGAGCCAGCGCCTTCTTTGCCCGGACCCGAAGCTCCAACTGCGCCAGCCCCAGGACCAGAAACGCCCGGGAACAAATAATTCGCTTTTAAGCGCGGATTGGTTATCTGCTTTTGTTTCGCGAGGATGGCGGAAATGGTAGACGCGCAAGGCTGAGGACCTTGTGGCTAATAAATAAGCCATGGGGGTTCAATTCCCCCTCCTCGCACCAGATTTCAATTTGTGGCGCAGGCGTATCCCTACTAAATGCCCCCAGAAACTCTTGTCTGCAATTCTTTATTCAATCGGTATCTCGGATAATTTAACTATTCGCTTTTCCTCTAAAGATTTCTTCGCGGCTAAGCCTACACGCAAATCCTGAAGCCCATCCTCTCCAGTGACCAGAGGGTCTGTATCCTTCAAAATCGCATCTATAAACGCACGCAGTTCCACTACAAAGGACTCCTTGTAGCGCTCAAGGAAAAAGTAAAGCGGTTTCTCAGCCATAACACAGCTATCAGTTGATAGCCTGACAGTGTTAGGAGTTTCGTTCTCCGCTATTGCCGCGCCTTTGGACCCGAATACCTCAACCCGCTGGTCATAACCGTATGCGGACTTGCGAGAGTTGTCAATTACAGCCAAGGCGCCGTTTGCGAGACGCATCGTAATAACTGCTGTGTCCACATCTCCAGCTTTGCCAATCTCCTCGTCAATCAAAACCGCTCCTGTTGCAAAAACCTCTACTACCTCGCTTCCGGACTGGAACCTCACCATATCAAAATCGTGAATTGTCATATCTAAAAATATACCGCCAGAAACCTTGATGTAATCTGGAGGCGGAGGCGCTGGGTCGCGTGAGCTAATCCGGATCAAATGAATATCACCAACTGCGCCTGATTCAATAAGCTCCCGAATGCGCCTGAAATTATGGTCAAACCGGCGATTGAATCCGACTTGAAGTTTAACCCCTGCTTGTTTTACTGCGGAGAGTGCTTGCGCCACCTTTGTTATACTCAGGTCAACTGGCTTTTCACAGAAGATATGCTTTCCAGCTTTTGCGCACTTCACTACAAAGTCAGCATGAGTGTCTGTTGATGAGCAAATTAGCACTGCCTGAATATCCTTGTCCCCAAGTAAAGCCTCTGGCTCTTTCAAGACCTTTTCCACGCCCAAATCTTTTGCCCAGGACTCCATCTCCGGAGTCAAATTCACATCCGCAATCGCCTTAAGCCTCCCGGCTGGAATCTGGAAAACAATATTCTCGCTATGAATCTTCCCAATCCGACCTGCTCCAATAATCCCGACATTCACCCGAGGTCTCATCTCAAATCCTCCTCTTTTTCTCAAAACTGATTTTTTATCTAAACGCAAATTCAACGCTGTGCAGGCAACCCCCTTATCCGCACAAGGCTCAGCAAACGCGGGGGTCCCAATCTTCTGAGCTCAATATACCCGAGAATTATTTCCCTACAACTTTAACTGATTTCTTGCCCCTTGCATAACTCCACCAGCAATTTTAACGCAGAATCATCCTTTCGCAACTCGGAATTCGGGCTTTGGAATTTGGAATTCGTTATTCCCTATTGGCTATTTCCCCTCAATACCAGCTATCAACCTTCAGCAAGGATATGCTGGACAAGCTGAATACAGGCTACTTTTTCAGGAGAGGATAAATTCAATGCTTTTTTGGATAGCGTATGCGAGTTTGTCTGGGCTAAGGTTCTGGATTTGTGGAGAGAAAGGTTCAAAGGATAAATCGCCACTAAAGCCTAGTCTATGCAGAAGCAGGATTTGCTCTTTGCTTTTCATCCGGTCATTGGGACCCACCAGGATACGATGCTGGTCATGGTATTGAGAGATAGGTATGTCATCTTCAACTCCTGAAATATGAACCAAGCCTGTGTATTTTACATCGTAATTTTTCCCGAGAATAGTTAAGTCATCCGGACCAATGTAATGATGAAATGTGTCATAAACAACGCGATAACAGCTAAATCCGGATTTGCGGATACATTCCTGAGCAACAAGCAAGGATGAGAGCGATGATATTGAGAATCCAAGTGGTTCAATCAGACCCAGTATCCCTGCTTTTGTGAAAAGAGGTCCAAAAGTTGCGAGCGCATCAATGGTTTCCGCTATTTGCTGTTCTTTATTGCGCGCATCTTTCGAGTCATTATTCGGGCAAAGCACTATTGCCCTGCAACTGATGGCTTTTGCCAGTTCAATAAGCTCCGAAAGCTCAGAGAGCGCATTTTGCTTATGAGAACCTAAATTGAATTTCTGCAGAGCATTGATTGAGAGTATATTGATCCCCCTGTCAGATGCCATTTTAGCTACTTGAGAAGGACTGAGACCGTCAATAGCATTCTTTGCTCCAAGGTCGTTTCGTAGCTCCACTTTGCGGATGCCTGTAGAGTATGCGAATTCAAAGAACTCCTGAATTCCCATTGAAGGAGCAATTATCCGGTTCAGAGCAAAACAATTTTGTTCAATCATAATAGCAGTGCTCCTCTAGCGCCACCAGAGAATCAGAAACCTTGCTCTTAGCTGTATCTTGAGAAATTGTTATAATTCCAGCACGGAACATTTGAGAAGAATATAAATTTTTTGGACATAAAAGCAAGTATGATAAAATATAAATAATGTAGGTCGGGTTTATGACAACATCTTCATTGAGCCCTTATGGCGAAAGGTGAAATACGAGGAGATTTACCTGCGCGACTATCAGGAGCTGGAGGATGCGAAGAATCGGCTGGGGAGGTATTTTCGGTTTTACAATCGTCTGCGGTTTCATCAGGCTCTGGACTATGCGACTCCGGAGTAGGTCTATCAGGGAGGCGAGTTGGATGCTGACAAGGTTGGTAAAGAGATATAAGATTGATTCAGGAAAGAAAAGCCGAAAAGGGACGGCTTCGGAATTTTTGGGCTCGCTCCTTTTAGGTGATGTTCTTTCCGGGTTGCCCAAAAGCAATTCATTCGCATGCAAAGGATCTAACATAAATCGGACAAAAAGTTGTCCAATGAATGGGGGAAGCTCAGAGTCGGAGGCAATATAAATATAAAAGGAGGTTACCAATGGCGTTTCAAACACCGATAACGATCAAAGAAGCAGTCGAGAATATTCACTCTAAGAAGTATCTACTGCCTGCGATCCAGCGGGAGGTCGTCTGGGATCCGGATCGAATTTGTCTTTTGTTTGACTCTCTAATGCGTGACTACCCTATCGGGTCCTTTCTATTTTGGTATGTAGAAAAGAAAAACGCGGGCAACTATCAGTTCTATGAATTCGTGCGTGATTATCATAAGCGTGACATGTCCCATAACCCGAAGGCTAATGTAAGCGGTCAAGATGACATTACTGGTATTTTAGACGGCCAGCAACGCTTGACTGCCCTATACATCGGGCTCAAGGGCTCTTACGCTTATAAGAAGCCGAGAAAAAGGTGGGACAATCCTCAGGCATTTCCAATCCGTAAACTCTACCTCAATCTGCTCGCCCCTAAAAAGAATGGTGAGGATATCGACATGCGTTATGACTTTGCGTTTCTGACCGACGATGAATCCAAAATAAAAAATGATGATACTTTCTGGTTCAAGGTGGGGGATATTCTGGATATAAAAGAAATGTATCAGGTAAATAATTACCTGGTCAATTCTGGATTGATGAAGAAACCAGACGATCAGGCAAAATTCGCAAATGAGACGCTGTTCAAGCTGTGGGAGGTTGTTCACAAAAGCATGGTGATTAACTATTATCTTGTGAAGGATGGGATTGTTGATACCAGTGAAGGAGAGAAGGGGCTTCACAAGGTACTAAATATCTTCGTCCGACTCAACAGCGGCGGGGTTAAGTTGAGCTACTCAGACCTCTTACTATCAATTGCCACAGCTCAATGGAAAGGGGATGCTCGGGAAGAAATCACTTCATTCGTTGATGAGCTTAACAAAATAGGAGATGGCTTCGAGTTCAATAAAGACTTTGTTTTAAAAAGTAGTCTTGTTCTTGCTGACATAAATGATATTGCATTCAAAGTGGACAATTTCAATAAGAGCAACATGAGTAGTATTGAAGAACGATGGGACAAAATTACATCCGCTATTCGTGGGGCTGTTAAATTGGTATCCGGCTTTGGATATAATCGTGATACCCTTACTTCAAACCAGGCAATTATCCCAATAGCATATTATCTTATGAAGAAAGATATCCCAAAGAATTTTGATTTGGCCGGACAGTATGCAGACGACCGCAAAGCAATACAACGCTGGTTGATCCTTGCCTTGGTTAACAGTGTGTTCGGCGGTACTCCAGATTCTGTGCTACGCCCAATGAGAGAGATACTGCGTGAGAATTCAGATAAGTTTCCCTTAGATAAAGTGATTGACAAATTCAAGGGAACGAACAAGTCCCTTATAATTACCGAAGATGATATAGAAAACATGCTCTCCTATAAATATGGGGAGGGCTATACATTCTCTACTCTTGCTTTACTTTATCCCTCCTTTGATTTCCGTAACAAATTCCATATAGACCACATCCACCCGAAAAGCCTCTTTAGAAAACCAAAACTGCTCAAACTGGGAATTTCAGAATCAGATATTGACTTTTATATCGACAATGTAGATCGGCTTCCCAACCTACAGTTGCTTCCGGGAATCCAAAACCAGGAGAAAAGTAATACCGAATTTATTAATTGGATTGCAGAGGTGCATCCAAACGAAGAAGACAGAAAAGAGTATATGAAAAAACACTTGATTCCCGAAACAGATCTTTCGTTGTCTAATTTCAAAACATTTTTTACGCTACGGAAAGACAAATTGAAGCAAGAACTTTGCAAAATCCTAAGCGTGACTTGAGAGCTTCCCCCCAAAACCTGGACAGGTGGTTAAGTTAGGTTTTCGGGATAAAATTGGGTCCAGAACAGTGGGTAAAAATGATCGGGAAACTGAAGCGGCATAGCGCGGAGTTTAAGGCAAAAATCGCGCTGTTAGGGAGCAAAGGGGGGAGCGGGTAAATGAAATCGCCCAATACTAACATCTTCATCCGGGTCAGGTTATGCAGTGGAGGAAGCAGACGCTAGAGCAGATGCCGGATATTTTTTCTAATGGTTCCCGGCGAGGGGCGGATGCGGAGAATCGGCATACGAAGGGTCTAACATAAATCAGGCAAAAAGTTGTCCAACGAATGGGGGGAAGCTCAGTTGTGGCAAAACTATTTATCCGGGCATAGCATCAGATAATTAAGGAGGACAGATGAGGATTTTGTTTAACCTGGCTATGTTAGCGGTTTTAGGGATGCTTTTTCTGTTCTGTGATGATGGTTCAAACGCGCGCTTGACTGATGATGAGAATGCGGTTTTAGAGCTGGCGCAAAATGCTCAATCCTCTTATATTCAAACTTATCTCACGCTTTATCCTTCAAAGCTAACTAATTCCAGCTCTGCCCTGTTTGCGTTTTCCTGCAACAGGTCTGCCTGCGCTTATAAATGCAAGCTTGATGATACTGGTTGGACAAGATGCAAATCACCAAAGCTATATACTGGATTAGCGGATGGCGCTCATATTTTCAAGGTTAAAGCCATCAGCAAAACCGGTCTAATTGATGCGACTCCAGCAAAGTATAGCTGGGCTATTGATACGATTGCTCCTGAGACCATTCTGGATTCTTTTCCAGCAAATCCAAGCGAGCTTACCAGCGCAACTTTTGAATTCAAAAGCAATGAAGAGAATGTCAGCTTTGAGTGCAAGCTGGATTCCGAGGACTGGAATGAGTGCGCTTCTCCTGAAAATTACTCTCAGCTTGCATCTGGCGAGCATAGTTTTTCAGTCCGGGCAATAGACCTTGCGCTGAACACAGACCCAACTCCAGCAGGTTATTCCTGGACAATCCAGATTTCTCAGAAATGCGTTGATTCTGACCAGGACGGATATGGAGAGCATTGCGGAAACGGACCGGACTGCGATGATTCTGATCCGGATAACTGGAGCAAATGCTCTACATGCGTGGATAAGGATTATGACGGCTGGTATATAAATTGCGACAGATATGAGAATCGGAACGGACCGGATTGCGATGATCAGGATTTCCAGCAATGGCAATGCTGTAATTGCTGTCCCAAAGACTGCTATTATACAGGAAGTTGTATGTGTGCCGCAGAATGGAGCCCTGTGTGCGTGTCCGGGTTTAGTGGATATTGTTATGAGTCAAATCCATGCTGGGCAGATGTGTATTGCGAGCAGATTCTTTGCTATTTGCCGATTGATGAATTCGGAGAAATTGACCCTGACTCTGCCTGCGCTCAACAGCATCCAGGTTGCACAAGGCAATGCTACTAAAATAGCTCCTGGACTATTTTTGATTCCTCAAAATTATGCATTAAAATGAAATCAGCTTGAAAAGCGCTGAAAATTCTCTGGCAAAAAAGAGATTCAATTTAAGCAAATGGCTCAATATCATTGGACCTTTGCTGGGCTTGGTTTTTGTCTTTGCGCTTTTTTCCGCAATAGGTCCGGAGAGCTTCAGGAGCAGTAGGAACATTGAGACTATTCTTCGGCAGACAGCGATTGTTGGAACAGCGGCTCTGGGAATGACTCTAGTGATTATTTCAGCCGGGATTGACCTTTCAGTTGGCTCTGTGATCGCCTTGAGCACAGTGGTCATTGCGCTTCTTTTGAATCTCGGATTAAATCCTTTTCTTTGCGCGCTTGCAGGGATTTTAGCTGGAGCGCTCTGCGGTTTTGTTAACGGCGTTTTGATCACGCTCTTAAAGGTAGTTCCATTCATAGTGACGCTTGGCACTCTGCTTATTGTGCGTGGGGTTGCCAAGGGATTGGCAAATGAGCAAAAGGTTGATGCGCCGATGAGCTGGCTCAATAATCTTCTTTCTGCTCTCAAGCCTAGCGAGCGCTGGATGATTGTATCCCCTGGAGTATGGCTGATGATATTGCTCGCAATTATGGTCTGGCTTTTGCTTACCTATACACGACTGGGTCGCTATATTTTTGCTATTGGAAGCAATGAAAACACAGCCCGGGTATCCGGGGTTCCCACAGACCGGGTCAAGCTCATTGTTTATACACTTGGGTCATTCTTTGCTGGTCTTTCCGGCTTGATGCAGTTCTCAAGGCTAACTGTTGGAGACCCAACGGTCGCGGTTGGCTTGGAGCTGGATGTGATTGCCGCAGTGGTGATTGGCGGAGGCTCTTTATCCGGAGGAGAAGGCTCTGTGCTGGGCTCTCTGGTAGGAGCTTTGATTATGACCACGATCCGCTCTGGCTGTTCCCAGATGGGATTTCCAAACTGGGTCCAGGAGATAGTGACTGGCGCAATCATTATTATTGCAGTGGCTCTGGACAGGCTTAGAAGGAGAAGGATTAGTTAAATCTTCCCTTTAATCATCTCAATAACCTGCTCTGGCTTGGATGTTTTTATAAAAACGCGCTTTTTTCGGGAAAACTCTCCAGAAAGTATTTCAATATCCATTTTGCGCAAAGAGAGTTCTTGCGCCAGAAATTCTATCAATGCCTGATTGGCTTTGCCCTGTATTGCTGGCAAATGGACACGAATTTTAAGATGACCATCACCGGTTAATCCCTGCCAGCAGGATTTCTTTGCTCCGGGCTGAGCATAAATTGATAACACAACCCCGCCAGGCTTGACCTGATAAAAACATATACCGAGCGTTTCTGTCATTCAGAGGTTTTAGAACGACTAGTTGAAATTCTCTGAACCTTTTCCTCCTCTGACTCCTTCAGCTTAACTGATTCCTCAGCAACATCCAACAGCTTGATATGAGTGTTTATTATAGACCGAATCTCCTCTATTAGCTTCAAGCGCTGATTCTTTAACTCCCTTATGTCCTTCTCAAGCTCCATTGCCCGCTCGTGAGCCCCTCTAACTATCTTCTCAGCCTCTATCTCTGCCTCTGATAAAATCACCTGAGCCTCTTTTGCCATATTGTTCTTCATATCTCGCGCCAGCTTCTGAGCCAGAATCAATGTGTCCTTCAAGGTCTGCTCACGAGACTTAAAATCTGATAGCTCAGAGTTCTTCCGGTTCAACTCCTCCTCAAGATACCGATTCTGACGAATCAAATCCTCCATCTCAGACGATACCATCTCTAAAAACTCATTAACCTCCTGAGCATCTACCCCGCGAAACCGCTTCTTGAACTTCTTCCCAGAAATCTCCATCGGCGTCAGCTTCATCTCTTCCTCCTTATCCTTCTCTCCACTTTCTTATCCTTCTTTATGCTCCCTCCACCCAGTTCTCTACTTCTTATTGTAGCAGATTCAACTGCCTTAATCAACAGCCCCCTCATTCCACCCTGCTCAAGAACGCTCAAGCCAGCAATTGTGGTCCCTCCCGGAGACGCCACCATATCCTTTAACTCCGCAGGATGCTTCCCGCTCAACTGCACCATCCTAGCCGAGCCTATAAAGGTCTGAACCGCTAAATCCTGAGCCAGTTTGCGCGTAAGCCCCATCTTAACACCAGCGTCCGCTAAAGCCTCTATCATCATAAACACATACGCAGGACCACTTCCGCTCAACCCGGTCACCGCATCCAGCAAGTCCTCCTTCTCAACCTCAAAAACCTTGCCAAGCGCGGCAAGAACCATCTCAACCTTTGCCTTATCATCAATACTCATCCCCGAACACGCAAAATATGCACTCACTCCCTCACGGATCAATGCTGGAGTATTCGGCATAACCCGGGCTAATCTCAAGTTATCTCCAAGATGCGCCTTAATGGTTTCAGTCTTCACGCCCGCGGCAATGGAAATTAAAACCGGATTTTTAACCCTCACTGAAGAGCTTATCTCATCCAGAACCCTGTCCATCTGCTGAGGCTTAACTGCCAGAATCACAACATCAGAGCCTTTGACCAGGTCCGGATTGCTCTTCTGAACCTTAATTCCATACTCATTACGCATCTTATCAACACGATCCGCATCCGGGTCATACGCCATAATCTTCCCAGCATCAAACCCAGACCCAATCAAACCCGCGATCAGCGCCTCGCCCATCTTGCCAGCGCCAATAACTCCAATTATTCCTATCTCCTGCTTCATCCTTTCCTCTCTCCAAAAATAGCAGTGCCAACCCGGATATAACTCGCGCCCTCCTCTATCGCAACCTCAAAATCATTGCTCATACCCATACTCAACTCCGGCAAATTCACTCCCAGTTTCTTCTCCAGCTCATCCCGAATTTGCCTCAACCTTATATAATAAGGACGCGCCTTTTCAGGGTCTTCAAAATAAGGTGGCATAGTCATCAAGCCCTTAAGCTCAATAGCCTTAGCCCCAAGCGCCCTCTCTGCAAGCGAGACAAGCCCCGATGGCTCTATCCCGCTCTTGCTATCCTCCTCGCTCAGCTTAACCTCCAGAAGAATCGGAACCTTTATGCCCTGAGACCCTGCCCGCTTCTCTATCTCCTCAATAAGAGAAACCGAATCTATAGAATGAATCAAAGCCACTTTCCCGACCAGATACTTTACCTTGTTCCTCTGAAGAGAACCAATGTAATGCCACCTGATGCGCGCATCTGAAATCTCCGCCATCTTATCCCTTAACTCCTGCGCATAGTTCTCTCCAAAATCATATTGACCAAGCGAGAGCGCATCTTTAATCATCTCAACCGGCTTGGTCTTACTCACAGCCACCAGCTTAATATCATCAGCATTCCTCCCGACTCGCTCCGCCGCACTCTTAATCCTCTGCCTAACCTGCTCCAGATTCCGCTTTAACTCCTCAGCGCAAAACATCTCTTCATCCCTGTTTGCAAGGCTCAATCAATCCAAGCCTGAGCATATCGCTAAGCAACTCCGCAAGAGGTAGACCAACAACATTTGTGTATGACCCTTCTATCTTTTCAATCAATCCCGCGCCTATCCCCTGCGCCGCGTATCCCCCAGCTTTGTCATAAGGCTCATCCGTGTTTATGTAAGCCTCTATCTCCTCAGCGCTCATCTTCCGGATCAAAACCCTGCTCTCAACCACATTGAAAACACGCTCCTTTTTCAAGCGATGATAAAGATAATAGCCGGTAATAACTTTATGCCATCTGCCTGAAAGCCGATTCAAAAACTCGCGCGCCTCGTCCTTGCTCTTGGGCTTGCCCAGAATCAAATCATCTATCACAACTATCGTGTCAACGCCCAGAAACCAGAAATCCCTGCCAGAATCCGGCAGGTCCATAACCTTTTCAGCCTTTACTTTAGCGCACTCCTGAGCGTAAAGCTCTGGCTTCACTTCCCCACAACTCTTTAAAGACTCCTCCTCAAAATTGCTCGGAATAACACTGAACTTTATCCCTACCCTGCTCAAAAGCTCACGCCTGCGAGGAGACGCTGACGCCAGAATTAAATTCGCTTTGGTCTCATACATACTTATAGATTATCCCGAACCAGTGGATTGGTCAAGAATTCTTTAATGCTGGAATTTCATTTTGAGTCTAGCCCAGGTCATAAAAATAATGACTTTTAGCAAAAGAGATTTGTAGCTGGGATAAGGACGCGCATATTCAGGATTTTCAACCAGCTTTAACGCCTTCCCCTTGCACTCCTGAACGCAGACCCCGCAACCTATACATTTAGCCTGGTCAAATCTATGCTTTTTCTCAAAAAGCGTATGCGCATAAGTGTTGCAGGCTTTAACGCAAAGTCCGCAATCAGTGCAAACAGAGCTATCGTATTGAACCTTAAATCTAGGCTGGCTCAAGCTCGTTTTTCCTCCAAATCGGTTCACGGATTCTAAAAGATGACAACAGCAATCGCAACAGGTGCAGATAGCATTCGGATTTCTCGGATTAACATTACTTGACCAGAACACCAGCTTCTTCTCCCAGCGTTCTTTAGCTATGCTCTCCATCTCAGACCTGCTAACCCGTCTCGCGTCCCCTCGCTTAATTGCTCCTGTGGCAAAACTCCCGAACAATAAACAACCATCCTCTGGCGAGCTACGCTTGCAATCCTTTCCGGAAAAATGAGCCGCCTGTCTGCACTGGCACACATTCAGAACCCCAAAATCCGTATGATGCTTTAGCAGTTCCGAAAACAAAGCCTCATCCACAACCTGGCTCTTAACAGGAACTATGCTCTGCACCGGAATTATCCGTATGGCAGGAACCTTTCCCTGCTTATTATATTTCCGGGCATAACCAGTCGCGTAAAGCGCATTGATCTGCCTCGCAAACTCACGATGCCATTCTGTATCCTTTCCGCTCCAGAGTGAATACTCAAAGATACCGGGTATGAGCGGAATTAACGCGTATCCGTTCCTTAATTTCAAAATCACGCGCTTCTCAGACATCTTTTCAAGAATCGGAGCAATCTCTTCAACCTTCCTATTTGCACGCTTCGCAATCTTCTCAGCCTTGCGTGGATAGTAAAACGGAAGATGCCTGGCAACCTCTGCCTCTTCAGGTGTGAATAAATGACATACCAGACGAACCGATTGCTCACTGAGAGGCGGTCCGAGCAAATAGTCTGAGCTGAAAATCCTTGCCAGTTCTATCTGCGCAGGATGAGCATTAAAATTTTCTGTCATACCTTCTCCTTTGCCTGTTATCTTAGCCTTTGAACAAGCATCAGGCAAGCTTATGAATAAACGACCAACCCCCTCCATATACCACTAAGGATTTTTTTATCAGGCTATTGACTTTCTACTCTTGTTTATTTTCACCCTTTGGCAAAGATGCGGACAGGTCTTCGCCAGTAAGCTCCTTGTGAATGGCATAAGCCGCCTTTTTGCCCGCGCCCATTGCAAGGATAACAGTAGCGGCTCCCGTGACAATGTCCCCTCCTGCGTAAATATGCTCTCTGCTGGTCTTTCCGGTTGCCTCATCAGCAATAACTCCGCCCCATTTCTGGGTTTGAAGCCCCGGAGTGGTCTGGGGTATCAACGGATTAGGCCGATTTCCAATTGCCACGATCACTATGTCCACATCCATTATGAATTCTGACCCTGGAATTGGCACAGGACGCCGTCTTCCTGATTCGTCCGGCTCCCCTAGTTGCATCCTCTGGCATTTCATCGCCTTAACATAGCCCTGCTCATTTGGATAAATCTCAAGCGGAAGCGTGAGCAGATGAAACTCTATGCCTTCTTGCTCCGCATGCTCTATCTCATCAATCCGCGCTGGCATTTCCGCGCGAGAGCGACGATAAACAATATAGCTTTTCTCCGCGCCAAGCCTTAAAGCTGTTCTTGCCGAGTCCATTGCGACATTTCCACCACCGATGGTCGCGACTTTTTTCCCACGCAGGATGGGCGTATCATATTCCGGAAACTTAAACGCCTTCATCAGATTATTTCTGGTAAGAAATTCATTTGCGGAATAAACCCCATTGAGTTCCTCGCCAGGAATGTCCATAAATTGCGGAAGACCAGCGCCTGTTCCAATAAACATCGCATCAACTCCCTGCTCAAACAATTCATCAACCGTAATAGTTTTTCCAACTACAACATCCACCTCAAGTTTCACGCCCAGAGCCTTGAGATATTCAACCTCTGCCTGAACTATCGCCTTTGGCAGACGAAACTCAGGGATGCCATACACAAGCACACCGCCTGGAAGATGAAGCGCCTCATAAATAGTGACATCGTGTCCGAGCTTTATAAGCTCACCAGCCGCGGTCAAGCCCGCTGGACCAGAACCTACAATAGCCACTTTCTTCCCGGTCTTAGGTCTAATTTTCGGCAGTTGAATTTTCCCGCTCGCACGCTCATAGTCAGCTACAAATCTTTCAAGGTATCCAATGGACACAGGCTTTTGTTTCTTGCCCAGCACACACAGTTTCTCGCATTGCTCTTCTTGTGGACAAACCCTGCCACAGATAGAAGGAAGAGCATTCTGCTCCTTGATCTTCCAGGCGGCCTCAATAAATTTTCCCTGCTCAATCAGAGATATAAATTCCGGAATGTTGATGTTGACCGGACAGCCATCAACACATTTAGGCTTTTTACATTTTAAGCATCTGCTTGCCTCTAGCATTGCCTGCTCAGGCGTGAACCCATAAGGCACTTCCTGGAAATTTTTTATCCGCTCTTTTGGCTCCTGCTCCGCCATTTTTTGACGCGGAATTTTTTCCTTCTTAGCCGATTTCTTTTCCTCTTGTTCCCCCATTTTTGTACCTCACTAATTTTTTAATACACTATCGCGCGAGCGATTTTAATCTCACTATCTTTACCTTCCCCGCTCCTCCTGATACTTCTCCTTTGCCAGGTCCTCAAACTCCTTATAGACCCGTAGCCTCGTCATCATATTTTTGAAATCAACCTTATGACCATCAAATTCTGGTCCATCCACGCAGGCAAACTTCCTCTCCCCTCCAACCAGAACCCGACACGACCCGCACATCCCTGTTCCATCAACCATAATAGAGTTCAGACTAACAACAGTTCTAATCCCGGGTCCACGGGTAAGCTCCACAATAGCTCGCATCATCGGCACAGGACCAACAGCAATCACATAATCTATTTTTTCCTTTTGCTCAATCATCCTCTTCAAAACCTCGCTCACAAATCCGTGCGTGCCCTTGCTTCCATCATCCGTGCAAATCTCCAACCGGTCGCTTATCTCAGCTATCTCTTTCTCCAAAAGCAGATGCTCCTTTGTCCTGGCGCCCCAGATAATTGTCAGATGATTCCCTGCCTCCTTCAATGCCTTGGCAATCGGATAAACGCACGCACACCCAACTCCACCTCCAATCGCAACAGCGTTTCCAAAATTCTCTATCTCTGTCGGATTGCCCAGCGGTCCAACCAGGTCTTGCAACTCCTCTCCAGCTTTCTTGTCAGAAAGCCACATTGTGGTCTTTCCAACCACCTGATAAATCAAAGTAATAGTCCCGGCTTGAGGGTCCTTCTCTACAACCGTAAGCGGAATCCGCTCCCCGCGCTCCCCAACTCGCAAAATAATAAACTGACCAGCACGATGCTTCTTCGCTATCTGAGGCGCAACAAGAACTATTTTGAAAATCTCCGGGGCTATCTTCTCATTGGATATAATTTTGCTCGGCATCTTTTCCTCCTTATAAGTTATCAAAAGGCAGACCAATCCCAGCAAAATAGCACATTCAGGCTAAAAAAGCGGATTGACGCACATTTGCCAACTCTTTTTCTTCACTACTCCAGAACCTCCTGTTTGAGTTGATTAGTTCACTTCAAGATGCGGATAGTTATTATACCTATTTTTTTATCTTTTCGCAAGTCCTTTCAGAAAACTACTCTAAAGTTGCGCTTTCCTATCATCTATCTGTTTATCAGTCACTCTTCATAAACAAATTTGGCGTAATTCTTTGCCTCTGTTGCGTCTTTTCCGTAAAAATCCGCGCCGATCTCATCCGCAAACTCCTGACGAAGAGGCGCTCCTCCAACCATCACCTTAACTTGGTTTCTTACACCCTGGCTCTTGAGCAGAGCAATCGTGTCCTTCATCGCCAGCATAGTAGTGGTCAAAAGCGCGCTCATTCCAATTATGCCCGGCTTATACTCTTTAACCGCTTGAACAAATTTCTCCGGGCTAACATCAATCCCCAGGTCAATCACTTCAAACCCTGCTCCTTCTATCATCATCTTGACCAAGTTCTTGCCGATGTCATGAAGGTCTCCGCGAACCGTGCCTAAAACAACCCTGCCCCTTGATTTCACTCCCTTTTCCGCAAGCAAAGGCTTGATTGTCTCCATTGCCCTCTGCATTGCGCGCGCAGAAACCAAAAGCTCTGGAACAAAATACTCCCCTTTTTGAAAAAGCTCCCCAACCTCGTCCATAGCAGGAATTAGCGCCTTGCTCAGTATAACCTCCGCATCTATCTCTCCCAATAATCTCTTAACCTCTTCCTCGCTCTCCTTTGCCTTCCCTGTCTTTATCAGTTCCTTTAAACTCTCCAGACTCATCTCTTCCCCCTGCTAAATCGCAAATTTTTATTTCTTAATACTCTATCAAATTTTTCAACCAGATGCAAAAAACTCTGTTTAAGTCCAGAGCCACTCCGAAAAATACCCTCAGGACCAGAAAAAGGCATTCCAGCTAACATTCACATTTTTAGAAATGGATTCTTAAAGCGTGCTTTTAGTGAGAGACTAAAAAGTCCGCGAACAATGTAATGCCGAAAACAAAGGCAGATAAACACCTCTTTACGATTCAGCAATGAAATGTATCCAGATATGTTTATATCTTATTGAATCCGGGCAGTGTCCTCTTGGTCAGACTTGGGCATTTCCGAAGACGCGGGTTTTGTTTCCTCTTCAGACTGAAGTTTAGGAGCTTTGCAGAGGACTGCTCTGGTGAGAGAATTGCATAGCACCTCGTCCATATGTTCAACCAAGAATACCTTGAAGTCGTCCAGAACTTTTTTAGGCACATCCGCCAGGTCTTTTTCATTTTCCTTTGGTATGATCACCTGCTTTATCTCTCCGCGATGCGCGGCTAGAAGTTTTTCTTTGAGACCACCGATTGGAAGGACTCTACCGCGGAGCGTGATCTCTCCGGTCATTGCGACATCGTGCTTAATGGGCACTTTGGTAAACGCGCTTGCGATGGCGGTTGCGACTGCTATTCCAGCGCTTGGACCATCCTTGGGAATAGCGCCCTCTGGGACATGAATATGGACATCCAGCTTCTGGTAAAAATCCGGCTCCAGTCCAAGCTCATCTGCTTTGGACCGGATATAGCTCATCGCGGCTTCTGCGCTTTCCTTCATCACCTCTCCCAGGTTGCCAGTAATCAGTAGTTTGCCTTTTCCAGGCACAACCGCGACTTCCACATTCAGCAGGTCACCTCCCATCTCTGTCCAGGCAAGCCCGGTTGCAACTCCGATCCTATCCTGCTCCTCAGCCTTGCCATAGCGATATTTAGGAATGCCTAGATATTTTTGCACAGATTGGGAGTTAACGCTGAATTCGTTCTTGTTGTTTTTAGCGACCTCCTTGGCTATCTTGCGCATAATGGACGCAATCTCGCGCTCCAGACTCCTCACGCCTGCTTCTCGCGTGTATTTCCGGATGATGGTCAGGATGGCGTTGTCTGAAAATTCTATCTTGATATTTTCCAGACTATGCTCCTTGATCTGCTTGGGAATCAACCATCCCTTGGCAATCTGGAGCTTGTCCATCTCGGTGTATCCTTCCAGCCGGATGATCTCCATCCTGTCCTGGAGAGGGGCAGGGATGGTCGGAAGCTGATTCGCGGTTGCGATGAACATAACTTTGGACAGGTCATAATCCAGGTCCAGATAGTGGTCCTGGAACATATAATTCTGTTCGGGGTCCAAAACCTCCATCAACGCGGAGCTTGGGTCTCCACGAAAATCCGAGCTCAGCTTGTCAATTTCATCCAGCATAAACACCGGATTGATGGTTCCGGCTCTTCTCATTCCTTGAATGATCTTGCCTGGAAGCGCCCCGATATAGGTTCTTCGGTGCCCGCGTATTTCAGCCTCGTCTCTAACACCGCCCAGACTGATGCGCACAAATTTCCTTCCCATCGCCCGTGCGATAGACTTTCCGAGCGAGGTTTTTCCCACTCCGGGCGCTCCGACCAGGCATAGGATTGGTCCGCGCAGTTTGCCCGCCAGCTTCTGCACCGCAAGATATTCCACGATTCTCTGCTTGACCTTCTCCAATCCAAAGTGGTCCTCGTCCAGAATCTTCTCCGCCTCGGCAATGTCTATTTTATCCTCGGTCTGCTCTGTCCAAGGCAATGACAGGATCCAGTCTATATAATTCCGGACCACAGTGGCTTCCGCGCTCATCGGGCTCATCAGCTTAAATTTTTTCAACTCGCGCTGAACCTTGTCCAATGCCTCAGGACTGAGCTTCTTCTTCTTCAGTTTATCCTCAAGCTCCTGAACCTCTCCGCGAATGTCGTCCTTCTCTCCCAACTCTCGCTGAATCGCACGCATCTGCTCATTAAGATAGTATTCCTTTTGCGTGCGCTCCATCTGCTTTTTTACCCGAGCCCGTATCTTCTTTTCCACCTGTAGAATCTCAATTTCCGCCTGCATCAACTCGTATAGCCTTTCCAGGCGTTTGCTCGGGTGTTCAATCTCAAGTATTTCCTGCTTGTCCTCCAGCTTGAGGTTTAGATGCGCGACAATGGTGTCCGCTAGTCTGGAAGGCTCGTCAATCCCGGACACGCTCACGAGCATATCCGGAGGGATTTTCTTGTTCAGCTTAACATAGGTCTCAAAGGTGCTGTTGATGGACCGGATGAGCGCCTCTGTCTCAATCCCTGCTTCTGGCTTTTCCTCAATCTCCTCAACCTCCACCATATAGAAATCTATTCTAGGAAGGTAGCGGATGATCCTTGCTCTCCGCTTTCCCTCAACAAGCACCTTCACGGTCCCATCCGGGAGCCGGAGCAATTGTATAATTGTGCTGAGAGTCCCGACAGAATAAATGTCATCTGGCGTTGGGTCATTTGCCTTTGCGCTTTTCTGCGCAGAAAGAAGAATACCCTTGTCCGAGCTCATTGCCTCTTCCAGGGCATTGATACTCTTTTCCCTTCCCACAAACAGCGGAACTACCATATAAGGAAAGATAACTATGTCGCGCAATGGCAACAGCGGAACAGTTTTCAGCCCGGTTTTGCTTCTCGGTTTTCCGTGCTCCTCTTCTTTATAAAACATTGCTCATCCTTTCAGGAAGCGACATCAACTTCTTTTTCCATTTCCAAAATTGGTTTTTCTCTTTTGAGAATGACTTCCTCGTTAATGACACAGCCACGCACATTCTTCCGGCTTGGTATGTCATACATCACATCCAGCATTACCTCTTCCAGTATAGCTCGCAAGCCACGCGCGCCCATTTTACGCGCAATAGCCTCGCGGGCAATGCTCCTTAGCGCTCCGTCCGTGAATTTCAGCTTGACATTCTCAAAATCAAACAGCTTTTGATACTGCTTTACCAAGGCGTTCTTTGGCTCTCTCAGAATCTCCACCAGGGCTTCCTCGTCCAGCTCGTTGAGCGAAGCCACCACTGGCAGTCTTCCCACAAACTCAGGGATCATTCCGTATTTGATCAAATCCTCCGGCTGACAATGCATTAGAATCTCGCCGATATTTTTATCCAGCTTGGATTTAAGCTCTGCGCCAAAGCCAATGCCAGAGCCAGCCATCCGTAGTTCAATAATTTTTTCCAGCCCAACAAAAGCCCCTCCGCAGATGAACAGGATGTTCTGGGTGTTGACCTGAAGGAACTCCTGCTGGGGATGCTTTCTTCCGCCTTTAGGCGGCACATTGGCAATGGTTCCTTCCAGAATTTTAAGAAGCGCCTGTTGCACACCCTCTCCGCCAACATCTCTGGTGATGCTCGGGTTCTCGCTTTTGCGAGAGAGCTTGTCCACCTCGTCAATATAAACAATTCCCCTCTCAGCTCTCTCTATATTTTCATCAGCGTTCCGAACCAGATTGAGAATGATATTCTCCACATCCTCTCCCACATATCCCGCCTCTGTAAGCGCGGTGGCGTCCGCAATGGTAAAAGGCACATCTAAAAATTTCGCCAATGTCTGCGCCAGTAATGTCTTTCCTGTGCCAGTGGGACCAATCAAAAGGATATTGCTCTTCTGAAGCTCAACATCTCCGCTTACTGACATAGAATAAATCCGTTTGTAATGATTATGAACCGCAACAGAGAGAATTTTCTTCGCGCGCTCCTGCCCGATCACATACTGGTCCAGAAATTCCTTGATCTCCCTGGGAGTAGGAATCCGGGCGCGATTTTGATAAAACTCACGCTCTCGCTCCGCCTCGTCAGCAATGATCTCGTTGCAAAGCTCAATGCACTCATCGCAGATATAAACCGTGGGACCAGCTATCAGCTTGCGAACCTCACGCTGGCTCTTCCCGCAGAAAGAACAGCGCAGAGTGCCAGAAACCTCTTCTGTCCTTTTAACCATTCTTACTTCTCCCCGGCTATTTTTTCAACCATCGCCTTCCGTTCCACAATAACCTCGTCAATTAAACCATAAGCCTTTGCTTCCTCGCCACTCATAAAAAAGTCGCGCTCCGTATCCTGAGCGATTCTCTCCACAGGCTGTCCTGTGTGTTTGGCTATGATCCGGTTCAGTCGCTCCTTGAGCCTTAAAATCTCCTTCGCCTGAATCTCAATATCCGTCGCCTGCCCGTAAAAGCTTCCCATGGGCTGATGAAGCAGGATGCGGGAATTTGGAAGCGCAAATCGCTTTCCAGTGGTACCTGCGGTCAGAAGAAGTGCGGCCATTGACGCGGCCTGTCCAAGACAGACCGTGCTGATATCAGGCTTGATGTATTGCATAGTGTCATAAATCGCCAAGCCCGCGTTCACAAGTCCTCCCGGAGAATTCAGATAAATATAGATGTCCTTATTCGGCTCCTCGCTCTCCAAAAATAAAAGCTGAGCAATGATCAGATTTGCAAGCTCATCCGAAATCGGCTGTCCAATAAAAATTATCCGGTCTTTAAGTAGCCGCGAATAAATATCATAAGCACGCTCCCCACGCGGTGTCTGCTCAATCACAATTGGAATCAAACTCATTCTTTTTCCTCTTTTATCTCCTCATCCTCTGGTCTTACCTTCTTATCTTTTATTTTAGACTGAGAAATCAAAAAATCAAGAGCTTGCTCCTCAAGCCACTGGCTCTTAAGAACCTCAAGGGATTCCTTCCCAAGCTGGTCTTCCAGCTTGGAAACATCTATGCGGTAGCGCTCCGACAATTCCTTTAATTTCGCAGATTCCTTATCAGGGTCAAGCTTGATCCCATCCTTCTCTATAATAGCCTCCAGCAAGAATCCAGCCTTAATATCTTTTTCAACTCTTGGCAAAATATCTTTACTCAATTCCTCCAGGTCCTCCTTGGTAGGATTATCTATCTGCATCTGCTGACAAAATCTTCTTGCGAGTTCCAAAGCTCTTTTTTGAACCAGCCGCTTCGGCGCCTCAACTGGATTCAACTCCACAAGTTTATCCAGCAGATTCCTCTCCAGCCTGCTCCTTGCCAATCTTTGAAAATACTGCTCAAACCGCTCACGCGTCTTTTCTCTCAAATCCGCTATGTCTTTGGCTCCCGCAACCTCTTTAGCAAACTCGTCATTTATTTCAGGAAGTATTTTTTCTTTCAGACCCTTTAGCTCAACTGTATAGACGACTTCCTTTCCCTTTAGCTCCTCATACGGATGATCCTCAGGAAATTTAACATGGAAAGTCCTTTTCTCCCCTAAAGTGAGCCCAGAAAGATGGTCCTCAAAACCCGGAATTACGCTCTCTTTGCCCAGTATATATTGAAAACCTTGCCCGGATAGAGGGGGAAACACTTTGCCATTATATTCCGCGGTTATATCCAGATTCAGCAAGTCACCTGTTTGCGCAGGCCTTGGCTCTTTTGGCTCCTGAAAAATCGCGTTCTTCTCCTGAAGCTCCTTCAGCGCCTTGTCCACCATCTCATCCGTGACCTCAAACACCTCCCGCTCAAGCTCCAAGCCCAGATATTGCAGGAACTCAACCTTTGGCTTAACCTCCACATTGAGAGTGTAGCTAAAAGCAGAATCAGGCTTCAGTTCCCCAAAATCCAGTATTGGCTCAATAATCGGCTTAAGCTGTTTCCTCTCAAGCGCCAGGTCTATTGTGTCCTCCAATAGCTTGCGCAGAACCTTCTCTCGCACATAATCCTTGAACTGCTGTTCAACCAATCGCATCGGCGCCTTGCCCGGACGAAATCCCTTGATCCTTGCCTGCTTCTGCACCTCCTGATAGGCTAGAGCAAACTCGTCCTTAACCCGCTCCGCAGGAATCTCAACCATAACCTTCTTTTCCACACTGCTTAAATCTTCAACTTCAACCTTCATTCAATTAGCTCCTTTATATGTTCATTCACTCTAAACTCCTAAAACACAAAAATAGGTCAAGGGGCTCCAATCCCTCTGGTGCGAGGGAAGGGAGTTGAACCCTTATGCTTGTTAAGCACTGGATTCTAAGTCCAGCGCGTCTGCCAGTTCCGCCACCCTCGCAATAAATAATTTAACCACCTTTGCCCAAAAAACTTTTTACCTTTCCGCGCCTCAAAGTCCGAAACAAGGAGGCTAAAAACAAATCATCATCTGATGATGGTATCATACATTAAGAAACATTCAAGCCTTTCACTGCCTCCCCAGCAATTCCGCAAACCATTATCAGAATGATGGTATGGGTAAAGAATCAAGAGGGATAATGGTCAAAGCGCAGATAGTTAACTAGGTAGAGGTAAACGATGTCCTCCTCGCTCACATCTGCATCCCGGCTTCCCGCACCGGGTCTCAAAAGTCAATAGACTGCCCCGAAGCATACCCTTGCCCTTAAGTAAAAAAAGCATCCGCGACCGAATCCTGCGCTCCTTCTCCGCCTGTGCCCCGCAATTTCTCGTCCCATTAAACATCCTTTCTATAATTCTATGTCAAGCCCCCTCCCTGATCGCGACTTTGCCCCCACCCTACCATTTTGCTCCGAAAAAGAGATTTTCTTTGGGAGTATTTGTTCTTATGAGAATAATGATTCATTGCTTGCAGAATTGCTGGTAAGGTCTTTGCAATGAGGCGGTCATCAACCGGGTTTGAGCCATCAAGGAGCAGAATTGAAAAAGTAGATAGTTTCACCAGCTGAAGCCCTGCCTACCAAGGATTTTTTTCCAGCTTGCAATCATTTTGGACATCTATTAGGATACCTTTTTCTGTTATCATCCATATATCCCAAGCATCGTCGTTATCAATATTTCCTATCGCAATTGCATTAAAACCATTTTTATTGACATATAATTTCAGGTATTCAGGGATATGATATAATATTCTACTTTCAAGCCGTTTTATTTCATCCGGATCGCAGCAATATGCGACTTTATGCTTATCGATATCGTTACCCATATAAATCTCATATGATATGCTTCCACGATATTTATAATTATCAAGTTCATTAAAATAAGTGGCATATTTATTATGGTTTTTATAATATTTTAATTGTTTTTCATATATTTCCTGAAGCTTCAACATTGGAAAAGTACGAGCGGCCCTACAGTTAAAATTAAGAATATTGGGTATTGCAATTAAAATGGCCAAAATTACTATAATAAATATAATTATTACAGTAGATTTTTTATAATATATTTTAAAATCCATAAAGCCTCCTTTCTTTTATTTGACTTGGCCTTTTCCCGGATAAAAAGGTTTCCAATATCCAAAAGGTGTGCTAACTTTTGCAAATCCGGGAAAAATGATTCCCCCTGAAAAGGATCAAGCGCCCAAGAAACTCCTTTATATGCAAAAAATACTCTATGGAGAACTCCAGGATAAGTTGGATCTTGTCCATTGTATCGCACCCAATTTCTTGGACACTATTTAAGCGCATTTTGTCCACTTTTCCCCTTTGCCAAAAGTTAAGCGCATTTTGCCAATCCTGTCAAGTAGTTTTCCCGTGCCTGTTTTGGGCTGAGAAATCCCAGCCTCTCAATGCGCCACTCCTGATTATATAGCTTAACGAACTTATCTACGGCAACTTTCAAATCCTCAATCGTCTCATAAACCCTACCGTAGATAATCTGTTCCTTGAGGGTGCGGAAGAATCGTTCAATCACTCCGTTAGTCTGAGGCTGTTCAATAAAAGCAAAGCTGGCCGAGATTCCCCAGAATTTGATCTGGTTCTGAAAATGCTCGGACACATATTGCGAGCCACTATCAATCCTTAATCTCAAGCCCCTCGCACTATCCTGGGAGAGGAAGCCAAAATGCTCTTTCACACCCTGGCTAATCGGCTCCAGAGCATTAAACCGGTCGCCTTTTTTGCAAATATGGTATCCCACGCACTCGGCGTTGAAATGGTCCACTGCAGCAAAGAGCCAAGCCCAGCCCTCTTTAACTGTGAAGACCTTGGTCCCATCGGCTCCCCACATCTGATCCGGCGCCGCGGTTATGATCTCGCCCTGGTGCGGATTGGCGTCGCGCCTGGCCCGGCGGGGCGAGAGCAGGTTGTTCTCTCGCATCAGTCTCTGCACCCGGTTTCTTCCCACCCGAATGCCTTTTCCGAACTTGAGCCTTGCCCACACCTTGCGATGACCCTCGCCGATAAAGGGTGAGTTGGCGAGGTCTTCGCGGATGAGTTTAAGGATTTGCTCGTCGCTCAATTTCGGTTTGGGACCGCGTTTGCCATGCTTGAACTGATTGATCTCCCGGGGTTGGCGGTTGAGATAAAAACTTGACCGGGGATAGCCCCAGACCCGGCAGACCCGCTCAATGCCATATGGTTTCCCGGTCAAAGAAGAGCATTTGCTCGCGGTCATTTCAACCTCCGCCTCGTCTGCGGGACTTTTTTTTCGCACCTCATCCGCAACAACTCGTTCTCCATAGTGAGCTCTCCAATTCGCTTCATTGCCTGTTCAAGTTCTGTGTTAAGAGGGTCCCCGCTCCGCTCTCTCAGCGCAGTCTCCATTCCCAACAGAGCCTTGCGCCGCCATTCCTCCAGCCGGTAAATCTCCACGCCCAGTTCCCGACTTAACTCGTCCACTGGCTCACCTCTCAGAATTCGCAAAACCACCTCCTGTTTCCGCTGAGGACTCCAGCGCCGGACCGCGCCGGGATCGAAACCGGACCGAATCTGGCCGCCGTTGCCTTCGGCAACGGGCGCGCCGCCTTCCGGGCTACGCCCTCCAATCGGCGCGCCCGTTATATCCCTTTCTCTCATTTCCTTCTTCATGCCACCCTTCCTCCTGAATCCAATTTAACCCAATTCTGTGTCCAATAAAATCGGTGGCAACTCAAATTTAAAAAATTTTATCCCTGATTTTTCCTGCCGAGATAATACACAGCAAATGGGGCACGGGAGGACATAGGGGATTTTAGAAGGAGCCAGTCTGAGTATTTGATTGGAAAGGTAAGCCATGCAAACAGAAGAAAAAGCAGTTCAAACAGGGTTTTGGAGCCAAAGGAAAAGACCAATGCGAGCCAGATTGGAAGTATATGAGCCAGCACTGTTCCTGGACCAGAGTCTATTCCTTTTTCAATAGTTGTGAGACCAGAGAACAATGTCTCAAGACCGTCTGGCGTGAACCTCTGCTCATCAAACGGATTATAATGAATGCCCTGAAGAAGGGGCATCTCCATAAAAACATATCCGCCTGGTTTTAGCACTCTGACCATCTCCTGAGAAGTAAGCCAGGGCTTTTTCAAGTGCTCCAGCAATCCGCAAGAGACAACGCCATCCAGGCTATTATCCTTAAACGGCAAATGCTCTGCGCTTGCAATAATTTTCGCGCCACTTTCCGGACAAACATCCACAGTGATTGCCTCAGGATGAATCGGATTATTGCCCGCGCCAATATCAATCACCAGGCGCTTTTCCCCGGAAGGAAAAAGCTGATTAAGAATTCGTGCTGGTCTTTTTAAATAAACGAAAATTGGAGGGAGCAACAAGCGAACAAGCCTTCTCGCAAAATTTGCGATAAGGCTATTCTGATGCCTGAGGTAGAATTGGTGAAGAGATGAGGAGCTCTTTGCCTGCTCCTGCGATTGACTCAAGCGTTCGCGCTCTTGAGCCGAGAGCATAATTGCCTGACCGGTTTCCAGCAATTCATAGCTCTGCTCACAATTAGAGCATAGCAGGCTATTCTTCGCCAGCTTTAGTCCGGAATGACAAACCGGACAGCAAAGCGCTTCCAGAAGTTTCTCGTCCACTTTTATCAGTTTATTCAAATCATTATTTTTATCAAAAATTGTGTCCGCATTCTATTGCATTATTCTGAATCTGGCTGGAAAAACAGAAAGGTTCTGGTATGTTAAAGAGCGATGAGCAAGATCACGCCAGCGATTGAGCAATACCTCAGGATAAAGGCAGAGTATCCGGATTGTATCCTTTTCTTCCGGATGGGCGATTTTTACGAGATGTTTTTTGAGGACGCCAAAGTTGCGAGTAAGGCTTTGGAGATTGCGCTCACAAGCAGGGGCAAGCATCGTGGAGAGGATGTTCCACTGTGCGGAGTTCCTTATCATTCAGCAGACCATTATCTTAGCAGGCTCATCAGCCAGGGATTCAAGGTCGCTATCTGCGAGCAGATAGAAGACCCGAGCAAGGCAAAGGGCATTGTCAAGCGTGCGGTCACAAGAGTGGTCACGCCAGGCACAGCTCTTGACCCGGAAAGCCTGAGCAAAAATCTCCACTCGTTTCTCGCGGCGATTTCAGCGAACTCGCGCGGTAAATATGGGCTTGCGCAGATAGATTTTTCCACTGGAGATTTCAAATGCACAGAGCTTAATAAGCTGGATGCGCTTTTTGACGAGCTTGGAAGGCTGGAGCCTAAAGAGCTGATTTTGCCGGAAAAAATTCTTAATGAGCCTGGATTTAAGCTGGCTTGGGAGGATTATTTGAATCAACTTGGAGAAGCTCCCCTAGTGAATAAGATGGAAGAGACAGAGTTTGATTATGAGCGGAACTATAAACGCTTATGCAGGCATTTCAATGTTGAGAGCCTTTCTGGCTTTGGCTTGGACTCGGCTGAGGAAGCGGTCAAGGCGAGCGGAGTTTTACTCGGGTATCTTGAGCAGACCCAGGTATGCGAGCAGGCGCCTCACATAGAGATTGGCTCTGCAGAGCCTGCTGGTCTTCCCTCCCCTCTCAGCCATATCACTGACCTGCGCTATTACCAGTTCCAGGAGTATATGGTCCTGGACGAGGCAACCAAGCGGAACCTTGAGCTTGTAAAGACTCTCAGGGATGGCAAAGAGCCTGGCTCGCTTTTTCATCTGCTCAATCTCTGCATCAGCGCAATGGGTTCCCGCACTCTGCTTGACTGGCTCAACTATCCGCTTCTGGACATAGAGAAGATCAATCAGAGACTGGATGCTGTGGAATTTTTTAAGACGAATCATATTCCCAGGCTTGACCTTCGGAATCTACTTGCGCGCGTATCTGATTTGGAGAGGCTCGGGAGCAGGGTGTCAATGAAAAGCGCTAATGCGCGCGACCTCATTGGGATACGCGACAGCCTTTTAGCAATTCCCAAGATCAAGGAATTGCTTTCCGGGATTCAGGTGCCAATGATTCGCGAGATTGAACAGGAGCTTGACCCGCTGACAGAGCTTGCGGATTTGCTCCAGCGGTCTATCTCCCAGGATGCTCCTCTGGTTCTTCACGAGGGACGACTGATAAAACCGGGATTTAATCAGGAGCTAGATGAGCTAACCGCTCTCCAGAAAGACGCACGCGCCATTCTTGCGAGAATGGAATCTGAGGAAAGGAAAAAAACCGGGATAAACTCTTTGAAGATAGGATACAACCAGGTATTCGGATACTATCTTGAGGTTACCAGACCATATCTGCATCTTATCCCGGACTATTTTCAGCGGAGACAGACACTGGTGAATGCGGAGCGTTTTATCACGCCGGAGCTTAAGGAGCTTGAGGCGAAAATTTTATCAGCGGAAGACAGGATTGTTCAACTGAATTATGAGCTGTTCTGCTATGTGCGGGAGCAGGTGGCAAGATATGCGGATACTATCAGGAAGAATGCGCGGGAGCTTGGCAGGCTGGATGCTATAATGAGCCTGGCAGAGATTGCGGCAAGGCGGGGCTATCAAAGGCCTGTGGTTGATGATGGGGACAGGATAGAGATTCTTGCTGGACGGCATCCTGTAATAGAGGCGTTGAGGTCCTCTGAGCAGTTTATACCGAATGATATTTATCTTGATTCCAAAGACCACCAGATATTGATCATCACGGGTCCTAATATGGCAGGAAAAAGCACTATATTAAGGCAGACCGCATTGATAGTGCTTATGGCGCAGATGGGCTCGTTTGTTCCGGCTGAGAGCGCGCGGATAAGCGTGGTTGACAGGATTTTCACCCGCGTTGGCGCATCTGATGTTTTAGTCCGGGGGCTATCTACATTTATGGTGGAGATGATAGAAACTGCGCAGATATTGAGATACGCGACTCCGCGTTCGCTCGTGCTTCTTGATGAGATTGGCAGAGGGACATCAACCTATGACGGATTGAGCATTGCCTGGGCAGTTGTGGAATATCTGCACGACCAGGAGGAGCATCGTGCCAAGACATTGTTTGCAACACATTATCACGAGCTGGTTGACCTTGAGAGCCTACTTCCACGCGTGAAAAATTATCATATAGCTGTGAAGGAATGGCAGGACCAGATAATTTTTTTAAGAAAGATGGTCAAGGGAGGAACATCCAGAAGTTATGGTATTCAAGTTGCAAAGCTCGCGGGGATTCCGGAGCCAGTGATTGAGCGCGGCCGTGAAATCCTTGCCAATCTTGAACTTGCGGAATATGACAAAACAGGTAAGCCGGTCTGGAGCAAGACAAAAAAGCAAGAAAAAGGCAAAGACAGGAAAGACCAGTTGTTTTTATTTTCTGCGCCGGATAATCCAGCGCTTGCTGAAATAGAAAAGGAATTGAAGGCGCTGGAGCTGGAAACGCTCTCTCCGCTTGAAGCCCTGAATATCCTGTGGAAATGGGCAAAAAGGCTCAAAGAGTAAAAAATATGGATAATCTTCAAGCATAAAAATGCACGCTTGGCATTTTGCTCGGTGCCTATTTTGCTGAGCGCATGGACTGAGGGATTTGACAGAAAGCTAAACGCGGATATAATATGCGCTAAATGGGGTGGTAATAAAATATAATCCTGGGTTTGCGATTTATCAGGAATTATCCCGCCACGGCAATCTTATACCGGTTTATGGCGAAATTCTCTGGGATATGGAAAGTCCAGTCGGAGCGTTTCTCCGTTTGGACCAGTCTGAGTATGCGTTTTTGCTGGAGAGTGTAGAAGGCGGAGAGAAGTGGGCTCGGTATTCGTTTCTAGGTTCTGAGCCCAAGCTGATTTATCGGTCTAAAGGAAAAAAGGCTGAGGTCATAGAAGGCGCGAGTTTTCAGGAGATTGAAGGTTTTTCAGACCCGCTTCTGCCTTTGAAGGAAATCCTGTCTAATTATCATCCGGTTTCAGTTCCTGGCTTACCGCGCTTTTTTGGAGGCGCGGTTGGTTATCTTGGTTATGACCTAGTAAGGTTTTTTGAGAAACTTCCTACAAAAAATCCGGATGATATAGCCAGCTTTGATGTTCATATGTTCATCACGGATAAGCTCATCATCTTTGACCGGGCAAAGCATACGATCAAGATCGTGGTGAATACTCATATCAATTCTGGTGGGTCCTTGCGTGAGGAATACGAGCGTGCAATTCAGGAGATTGAAAGGATAGGAACCCGGCTCAAATCTCCGCTTAGCTTTCCAGAGCCTCCTATCAGCAGGGACACGCTTGGTTTTCAGAGCAATTTTTCCAGAAATGACTTTGAGAAGGCGGTTAAGAAGACCCTTGAATACATCCGGGCTGGAGACATTATCCAGGCGGTTATCAGCCAGCGGTTTCGCGCGCCAGCGAGGGTTGAGCCGTTTCATCTGTATCGCGCGCTTCGTTATATCAATCCAAGTCCTTATCTATTTTTTTTGAAAATGGGAGGAGAATATCTGATTGGCGGGTCTCCAGAGGCTCTGGTGAGAGTTGAAGAGGGAAGAGCAGAGGCAAGGCCTATTGCTGGAACAAGACCACGCGGAAAAACTCCAGAGGAGGATTTTAAGCTAGAGCAGGAATTGAGGAAAGATGAGAAGGAAAACGCAGAGCATATTATGCTGGTTGATTTAGCCAGGAATGACCTTGGAAGGGTTTGTAAAATAGGTTCTGTCAAGGTAACGGAGCTTGCGGTGGTGGAGAAATACAGTCATGTGATGCATCTGGTAAGCAATGTTGTTGGCGAGGTTGAAAAGGGCAGGGATGCGTTTGATGTGCTAAGGGCGGCATTCCCTGCTGGAACTCTCACAGGCGCGCCCAAGATCAGGGCAATGGAGATTATAGAGGAGCTGGAGCCAAATCGGCGCGGGATTTATGGTGGAGCTGTGGGGTATTTCAGCTTCAGTGGCAATATGGATATGTGCATCACTATCAGGACGATTCATATCAAGGATGGTATGATCAATATACAGGCTGGCGCTGGCATAGTTGCGGATTCTGTTCCGGAAAATGAATACCAGGAGACTGTGAACAAGGCAAAGGCAATGATAAGGGCAGTGGAGATGGCAAGACGGGGACTTTCTTTAAATGAGGATGAAAAATGATCCGGGTAATAAATAATAATTACGATGCCATTTTTGGGCGAACACACGGGTTCTGCCCTACAGAGGAAAAATAAAATGCTCCTGATGATTGATAATTATGATTCCTTTACCTATAACCTGGTTCAATATCTGGGTGAGCTGGGAAAGGAGCTCCTTGTCAAGCGCAATGACCAGATTAGCCTCGGGGAAATTGAGAAATTGCATCCGGAGCGTATCGTGATTTCTCCGGGACCAAAAACACCTGAGCATGCTGGCATCTGTGTTGAGCTTATCCAGCATTTTGCAGGCAAAGTTCCGATCCTGGGGGTTTGCCTGGGGCATCAGGCAATCGCGTATGCTTTTGGCGCAAAGATAGTTCAGGCAAAGAGATTGATGCACGGCAAGGTCTCGGAAATTCAGCATGATGGCAGGACCATTTTTGAGGGACTGAAGAATCCTTTTCGCGCAATTCGGTATCATTCTCTGGCTGTGGATGAAAAAAGCCTGACAGAGGATTTTGAAATAAGCGCTCGGTCTGAGGATGGAGAAATAATGGGAATTCGTCATAAGCAATTTATTCTGGAAGGCGTGCAATTTCATCCGGAGTCAATTTTGACCCAGGATGGCAAAAAATTACTTGGAAATTTTCTCAATCTTTAAGATTATAAGAGAAGGGAACAAGGCAATGATTAAGGAAGCGATTGAGTTATTGGCAGATGGACAGAGCCTGGACTCGGATGCAATGAGTTTTGTTATGGAAGAGATTATGAGCGGAGAAGCCACTCCTGCTCAGATTTCCGCGTTTCTAATGGGCTTGCGGATCAAGGGAGAGACAGTTACAGAGATCACTGCGGCGGCGAAAGTGATGAGAAGCAAAGCTAGAAAGATCAAAGCTCCTCCGGATGCTATAGATACCTGTGGCACTGGCGGAGACCATTCGCTTACTTTTAATATCTCCACTGCAAGCGCTCTTGTGGTTGCTGGCGCAGGCATTCCTGTTGCAAAGCACGGGAACCGGGCCGCAAGCTCTGCTTGTGGCTCTGCGGATGTGCTTGCAGAGCTTGGAGTGAATATAGAAGCGGATATAGACACGGTTGAAAACTGCATTGCGCAGTGCGGGATAGGATTTTTATTTGCGCCCCTTCTTCATTCAGCAATGAGATTTGCGATTGGACCGCGTAGAGAGATGGGGATACGAACTATTTTCAATCTGCTCGGACCGCTTAGCAATCCTGCGGATGCGAGGTATCAGCTTTTAGGGGTGTATGATAAAAAATGGGTTAAGCCTCTGGCAGAGGTGTTGAATCAGCTTGGGTCAAAACGCGCTTTAGTGGTTCATGGCTCAGACGGGCTTGATGAAATTACCATAACAGGACCCACTTATGTTGCGGAGCTAAAATCTGGCAGGGTTCAGGAATATGAGATTTCTCCGGAGCAGTTTGGGTTTGAAAAATCTCGTCTTAATGACATAAGGGGCGGAGATAAAAGCTTGAATGCGCAGATTCTATGTCAGGTTTTAAGTGGAGAGCCAGGTCCTAGGACTGAAATAGTGCTCCTTAATGCAGGCGCGGCAATTTATGTGGCAGGGAAAGCAGATAGTATCAAGGATGGGGTCAACATTTCAGAAGAGGTGATAAAGTCTGGCAAAGCTAAAGAGAAGCTGGACCAGCTAATCAAGCTCTCCAGGGGTTCTGGCTGATGAGCGAATTTCTGGAAAAGGTTATCTCTTCAAAAAACAAACGCCTGGAGCTTCAGAGGCAAAAATTCCCGGTTAAGGAAATGGAAAAGCTTCTTGCAAACGCTCCGCCGGTAAGGGATATTTTCAGCTTTTTGCTCAAAGATGCGCCAGGACAAATCCCGGTTATTGCAGAGATTAAGCGGAAAAGTCCAAGCGCAGGGGCAATCAAACTGGATTTAAATCCAGGAGAACTTGCCAGAAGTTATGAACTTGCAGGCGCACGCGCGGTTTCGGTTTTATGCGAGGAGGATTTTTTCGCAGGCTCTCTTGAGGATTTGCAAGAGGTAAAAAAAGCCTGTGGTGTTCCTGTCCTGTGCAAAGATTTTATTATCTCATCGTTTCAGATTATTCAGGCGCGGATTTCTGGCGCAGACCTGACGCTTTTAATAGTTTCAGCGCTGGATTCCGGGAAGCTGAAAGAGCTTTATATTCTGAGCAAGGAATTGATGATGACACCACTTGTTGAGGTTCATAATCAAGCTGAGTTGGAGATTGCGCTTTCTCTGGGAGCGAGATTGATTGGGATAAATAACCGGAACTTAAAGACACTGGAGGTCAATCTTGACACCACTAAAAAACTACTTCCGCTGATTCCAAAAGACCGGGTCGTGATTAGCGAGAGTGGATTTAAGAGCAGAGCGGAGCTGGAGGAATTCCAGGCGCTTGGCGTGAGCGGATTTCTGATCGGCGGGTCTATTCTCAGTTCTGAAAATCCTGAGAAAAAGCTGAGAGAGCTGGTTTATGGTCAGGGTTAAGGTCTGCGGGCTTAAGCGTGTTGAGGATGCGCTTTTAGCGGTTGAGCTGGGAGCGGAGATGCTCGGGCTGAATTTCTGGAAAGGCTCTGCGCGTAAAATTGAATTAAGCGAGGCAAGAGAGATAGCGAGTGTGATAAAAGGGAAAGCTAAAATAGTGGGAGTATTTGTGAATCAATCCCTGGAGGATGTTCTTGAGATTGCGCAGGCAATTCCTCTGGATATGGTTCAGCTACACGGGGAAGAAACTCCTGGCTATTGCAATCAATTATCCATTCCAGTGATCAAGGCGTTAAGGCTTGGAGAGGAATCGGATTTGCGGAATCTGGATTTGTATCCTAAAGTTCTGTGGCTGATTGATAGCAAAACAGAGAGATATGGCGGAAGCGGAATAAGCCCGGACTGGGCGCTTGCGAGAAAGGCAAACAAGAAGGCAGGGAAAATCATTCTTGCTGGTGGCTTAAATCCGGAAAATGTTGCGCAGGCGATTCAAATTGTTCAGCCCTGGGCAGTGGATGTAGCGAGCGGGATTGAAATCTCGCCCGGGGTCAAGGATAAAAATAAGATGAGGAAATTTTTTGAGGAATTGAAAAATGTTGCCGGATAAGCAGGGGAAATTCGGGGAATTCGGTGGAAGGTTTGTTGCAGAGACCTTGATGCCTGCTCTGATTGAGCTTGAGGGAGCGTTTGAAAGATATTTTCCAGACCCGGATTTTCAGGCGGAGCTAAATTTTTATCTTAGAAATTATGTAGGCAGACCTACTCCGCTTTATTTCTGCGAGCGGCTTTCGGAAAAAATTAAAGGCGCGAAGATATATCTCAAGCGCGAGGACTTATGCCACACAGGCGCACATAAGATAAACAACACGGTTGGACAGGCACTGCTTGCGAAAAGAATGAACAAGCCCAGGCTTATTGCAGAGACTGGCGCGGGTCAACACGGGGTTGCTACTGCTACGGTTGCGGCTTGGCTTGGACTTGAGTGCGAGATTTTTATGGGTGAGGAGGACATTGCAAGGCAGAGCCTGAATGTTTTTAAGATGAAACTTTTAGGCGCCAAGATGAGAGCTGTATCCAGCGGAAGCAAGACATTGAAGGATGCTCTGAACGAGGCGCTCAGGGACTGGATCACAAATGTCCGGACCACTTATTATCTTCTGGGCTCTGTTGCAGGTCCTCATCCTTATCCCAGAATTGTGAGAGAATTTCAAAAGGTGATTGGCGAGGAAACCAGAAAACAAATCGTGGAGCAGGAGGGTAGATTGCCGGATGTTATTTTAGCGTGCGTTGGTGGAGGCTCAAACGCAATGGGGATTTTTTATCCGTTTATTGAAGACCGCTCTGTTCAGCTAATTGGCGTAGAAGCGGCTGGAAGTGGCTTGCGGACAGGAAAGCATTCTGCGAGCTTATGCGCAGGCACAATCGGGGTTCTTCACGGTTCAAAAAGTTATTTGCTCCAGGACAGGGATGGTCAGATTCTTCCAGCGCATTCCATCGCGCCTGGTCTGGACTATCCTGGAGTTGGACCTGAGCATTCCTGGTTAAAGCAAACAGGGAGAGCGAAATATGTGGCAGTAACTGATAAAGAGGCATTAGAGGCTTTCAGGCTTCTATGTCATTATGAGGGGATTATTCCAGCGCTAGAAAGCTCGCACGCAGTTGCGTATGCGATAAAGCTGGCGCGGAAAATGGGAAAAGATAAAGTTCTTGTTGTGAATTTGAGCGGGAGAGGAGACAAAGATATTTATATTGTGGCGGAGCATTTAAAAGAAGAAATTTAGCTATTTGCGGACAAAATGGTCCGCGTCCTTAGAATAGACAATGAACAGGATAGAAAAAAGATTCAAGGAAATACGGGCAAAGGGTCAATCAGCATTGATCCTTTATATCACTGCTGGGGACCCAGATTTAAGGAGCACGGAAAGAATCATTCTGGCTCTGGAGGATGCGGGCGCGGATATTATTGAACTGGGGGTTCCGTTCACAGACCCGACTGCGGATGGTCCAACCATTCAATCTGCGTCTATGCGCGCTCTAAAAAAACCAATTCATCTGGAAGATATTTTTGCAATTGTGAAACGCGTGCGCGAAAAATCTGAAATTCCGATTCTGCTGTTCAGTTATTACAATCCGATTTTCAAGTCTGGAGAAGAGAGGGCAGTAAGGCAGGCGCAAAAAGCAGGTATTGACGGAATGCTGATAGTTGACCTGCCCCCGGAAGAGAGCGAGAATTTGAGAAAACGCTGTAAGGAATACGGGCTATGTCTTGTTCACCTTGCCACTCCCACGAGCGACCATAGCCGGCTCAGGCTGGTAGCTGAGGCGTCCAGCGGATTCGTCTATTATGTGTCTGTCACTGGCATCACTGGCGCGCGGAAAAAGTTGCCTGAGGATATTAAAGAGCATCTGGCGCAGATAAAACAGGTCTGCGACCTGCCAATTGCGGTTGGCTTCGGCGTATCCACTCCTGGACAGGCTAAAATGCTCGCGAGACTTGCGGACGGGGTTGTGATCGGAAGCGCACTGGTCAGCATTATAGAAAAATTCGGCAAATCCAGAAACCTGATTCCTAGGGTTAAAAAGTTTGTCTCCGGGATCAAAACCGCAATGCTTAAGAGATGTTAAGTCCGGAGTTTTTCAAAATTGTCTCAAATTTTCTAATCCCTGCGCCTGATTTGTGTTTGTCAGTTTAAAAATCTCTGCTATCTTTGAGGAGATGATTAAGGGGATTGCCTTTGACCTGGACGGCACTTTAACCAAGCCGGCTATAGACTTTGAAGCTCTGCGGAGGAAGATCGGAAACCTGAAAACCGGGATTCCGATTTATGAGCAGGCGCTGGAGATGCCAGAGCAAGAGAAAAAAAGAGCGCTCACAATTCTTGAAGAGACAGAATTGAGTGTGGCAAAAAAGGCAGAGCCTAATCCTGGGGTTTATGAGCTGATAAATTATCTTTCCCAAAAAAAACTCCGTAAGGCTATTTTTACCAGAAATTCTCGTAAATCCCTGGACATAACTTTATCTGTTCTAAATATCTCCGGGGAATTTTCGCCAGTTGTGACGCGTGAGGATGTTCCTCGTCTTAAGCCTGCCCCGGATATGATTTTCTATATTTTGCGAGACTGGAATTTTTCTCCAGAAGAGGTTCTGGTTGTGGGAGATTTTGTTTTTGATGTGATGGCTGGCAAGGCCGCGGGATGTAAAACCGTTCTGGTCAATCATAATCAATTGTTTCTTCCTGGGCTATCCCCTTTCAATTTTAGAGTGCATAAGCATAATGCTGTTCCTGATTATCAGATATTCAGGCTGGAGCAGATTATCTGCATACTGGAGGACTTGAATGGTCAAGGACCCTGTGCTTGCTGAGCTTAAAGCTTCTGTTCTCCGCGTTCGGGATGGAATTATTCTGGCAGGAATCGGCACGCTTGTGTCATTTCCGCATATTTATGACCAGGCATACTCACTTTATCCTAGGCTGTTCACCCAGCCAGCAAGTCCAGAAAAGATAAAAGCGTTTATTCTAGGAGAGACTATCCTGTATTTTTTTGCGCTTCTAATTTTTGTCTTAATTGGAAACCTTGCTAACCGAAGAGTAGGCTTAAAACCTTTCAAATCCCCGGGCGCAAAAGAAATCATTTATGCGCTCGGGCTTGGAATAGTCTTCATCCCTGTAAGCTATATTCTCTATGACCATCTGGTTTTAGCCCTGGTCCCTGAATCTTATGCCCGAAAATGGTTTTTTGCGCTCGCATATCCGGTCTCGTTCAGTTTGCCCCAGGAGTTGTTTAACCGCTTTGGATTATTGAGCCTGGTTGTATGGATTTCTGGCAAGACCAGAAGACAGAGGATTCTTGCAAGTATTCTGACAGCAATTCTGCTTGCTGGTCTGGGATACCATGATTTTTTAAGGCTGGTGGATACCCAGCTCAAACCAACAGAAACCATATTCCTGATCGCTGGAACTTTTATTATGCAATGGATTGGCAACGAGCTTTATCTGAAAAATGGCTTCTTCCCCGCGCTCGCTTTCCGCTTCGGTCTGTCTCTCAAATTCCCGGTTTATTTTTTACTCTTCTTTAATTAGGCATTACTAGATTTTATCTGAGATTTTTATTTGTTATGTGATTATTATCTCCAGTATGCCTTGTGCGCAGGATTAGAAAAACTCCGAGCAAGCCCGTAATAAGAAGGAGCATTGAGAAAAGGATAAAGATGTATTTAAGAGAAAGTTTTTGTCCAATGATCCCAGCGATCCAGGACATAATGGAGCCTGCGCCGAAGTTCATAAAATAGAACCATCCGTAAAGCCTTCCTAACACTTTTGAGTCTGCGTAGTGCGGAAGGAGCGAATTGACAATGGGCTGGTTAGCGAAATAAAAGAACGCAAAGGTCATTGCAGAGAACAGAAGCGGGAATCCGCTCAAGAAGCTCAACGAAAAGAGAAATGGCGCCGCGAGCAAAAACACTGTGGTAAAGAGTTTTTCTCTGGAGTATCTGTCTGCAAGTCTTCCTCCAATGAGCTGTCCCAGCATACCCAGTACCAGGACAGCGGTGGTGAAGGTTCCAGCCTGAAGTATGCGAGAGAAGCCCGGGATAAGCTCTGGAGGAAATTTTTCATTGAAGTAAGCTGGCAGAAAAGTGGTGAACCCCCGATAGCACATTCCATTTAATATGGACATCAGAAACAGGATGATGACAGGTAAAATCCAGAAGGATGTGTTAGCAGAAGCAGATGGATTCTTTTGAGCGGGATGAGCATCCTGCAATTCCAGCCCGGTCTCCAGAAGAGGAAAGAGGCTGAGAAGGACTGGGAGCAATCCCAGCAACATAAATCCATTGCGCCATCCAAAAGCGCCTGCTAAAGCGCTTGCGACAAAAGGCGAAAGAGCCAGTCCAAAATTTCCTGCCATTCCGTGTATGCCCATTGCTGTTCCTCGCTTCCGAGTGGAATGGGACAAAAGGGACATCCCTGCAGGATGATATATTCCTAGAAAAGCTCCAAGGATTCCGAGCCAGAGAGTTAGCTTGAAAAAACTCTGGGCAAATCCCAGAAAAATCAGGCTGAGTCCAGAGCCGAGCAGATAAATCCAGATGGTTTTTCTTGGTCCGAGACGGTCAGCCAGAATTCCGCCTAGAATCTGCGTAATTCCGAACAGGAGGCTGAAAATAAAAAACGCAAATCCGATTTTATCATAGGCTTTTTCTCTACCGAGCAAGTCTTGCGCAACCATAAGAGAGACTGCGGGGAAGCTCAACTCAGCAATATGAAGAATCCAGTGGGATGCGCTGGTGAGAATAATCGGCTTGCGCTCGCTGGTGTTCTTGCTCAAAGATTCTCCCTGGCAAAAAACTCTGCAACCTGGTTAAAATTATGGGTGATTGGAATTTTGGGCAGGCTGTTAAGGAATATCCTGCCATAACTTTTTTTCTGAAGCCTTGGGTCAAGCACGCAAAGCACTCCGCGGTCATTGCTTGAGCGGATCAAGCGTCCAAGACCCTGTCTCAACATAATCACTGCAGAAGGAACCTGATAATCTAAAAAAGAATTGCCTCCCTGAGAATTGATGTGATTGATTCGCGCCTGAATCAGCGGGTCTCCAGGCGAGTCAAATGGAAGCCGGTCAATCACAACCAGACTTAAAGAAGGTCCCACAACATCAACTCCCTGCCAGAAGCTGGTTGTCGCAAATAAAATGCTTTCCTCAATCTGCCGAAACTCTCTTAGCAATTCCGAGCGCGGCTTGTCTCCCTGACAGAGGCACGGGTATTTCAATCTTGGATAAAGGATTTCATAAAAGGCTTCCAGATTCTTATAACTCGTGAAAAGCAAGAAGGCTCTTCCCTTGCTAATGTTGAGAAGCTGTTCCAAAAGATGGCAGGATTCCGAGACAAAGGATAGATTGTCTGGATGCGGGAGATTTTTTGGCAGGAACAAAAGCGCCTGTTTTTCCCAGTTGAAACTGCTTTTTAGTAGAAGCTCAGACGCCTTTGCGGCCTCATCCAGCCCCATACGGCTTTTGAAATAGTCAAAGCTGGGCTCTTTCTGCCTGAAGGTGGTAAGGGTCGCGCTTGTAAAAATAATGGTTTCCAGATGCGGGTAAAAAATCTCACGCAAAAGCGTTGCGACCTGAATTGGGGATGCGCGAAGGATGGTGCTTTTTTGCTTAAGCTCGGAATAATAGACATATCCGGTTTCATTCTGCCGTAAAAGGAAATCCATATTACCAGCAAGTTTTGCCGCACGGACTGAAAGCCCGAGCAGGTCTGGCGAGTCTTTTTTGTCCGAAAGAACAGAACTGACATAGCCCAGCTCTCTCACAAGTTCATTTCCATATTTAAGAGCTTGCGCAGGCGCATCATCTATTTTAAAAACTATCCGTTTGTCATCACCACTCGCTAGATTCTCAAAATGTTTCCTCAAACCGGAAAACAGGGATTCGGAAAAGTTTTCTATACGCGCCACGCATCCGCTTATGGTTTTGTGCTCTGGTTTTTTCAAGCCTGACAAATCAGCCATCAAGTCCCTGCACAACTCCTTGAGCATCCTGTCGCTTAAACTTACTCCAAAGTAATCCGTAATGATGTCCTCTAAAAGATGCGCCTCGTCAAAAATCACTGCGTCATAGCGCGGAATAACCTCTCCAAAATCATCCTTGCGCAATGCTAGGTCCGCGAAAAATAGATGGTGATTCACAACAATGATGTCTGACTTTTGCGCCCTGCTTTTTAAATCAGTAATGAAACAATCCTTGAAATGAGCGCAAAGGCTTGCTGGACAAAGCTCAGAATCAGAGCATATTTTTTCCCATACCGGATGCCCCTCTGGTAATTCCACAAGCTCCTCTCTGTCTCCAGTCTCTGTCCTCCTAGACCAGGAGCGAATCTGCTCAACTAAATTAGCATCCGCAATAAATTCCATTTTCGGCTGAGCACAGAACTTATGAAACCTTCTCCAGCAAAGATAATTTCCTCTTCCCTTCATCATCACTGCCCGGAAATTGAAATGCTTGCCTAGCACAGGCAGGTCCTTGTAAAAAATCTGCTCCTGAAGGGTTTTGGTCCCTGTTGATATTATCACGCGCTGTCCATAAAGCAGAGCAGGAATAAGATATGCTAAAGTCTTGCCAGTGCCTGTTCCTGCCTCAACCATCAGAATTCCGCCATTCTGAAGGTTATTGAGAACAGCCTCAGCCATACGAATCTGCTCCTCGCGATACTCATAGCCAGCTAGCTCCTTTGCGAGAAGACCGCCCCTGCCAAGGAACTCCGAAATTGCTTTATGAACATCAATTATTGCTCTGGTCATCTTCTAATCTTCCGAAAGACAAAGAATAAAAGAGGAAAACTGACTCGCTGTTGATATTTTAACCTTTCAATCTTCTTAATACAAGCCATCCCCATATTCCCAAGATCAAAGTGCCTGTTATGCTAATGAAGCCAGCAGAGATAGCGAGTTGATGCTGAAATCGGGCAAAAGCTCCGGATGAATTAACAAATGGGGAGAAAAACACTGCGCCAGCTAAAACAATCAGCAGAACAAAAAAAACCACCAGCCAGATTTTCTTCAGCATTTTCCCTTTTTATAAAAATTTTTCACACTAGTTATTTATTCCCTATTATCTTCTAAATTATGTCCAGGTTCAATTTTTATTTTTTCAGCTGAGGGATGGGCTGACTTTGAAAGAGCTTCAGGATAAAGCTCAAAGTATTTTTCAATCAGCTGTTTGGCAATGGGACCCGCGCCAGAAGACCCGTGCATACCGTGTTCAACCAGAACGCTGATTGCTATCTCTGGATTGTCCGCTGGAGCAAATGCGACAAACCATGCATGGTCGCGAAATTTTTCCGGAATTTGCTCCTGTGCCATTCCCTCAAACCTTTTAGCCTTAATCACCTGCGCGGTGCCTGTCTTGCCAGCAATAATTACCTTGTCCGAACGCACGCTCCAAAAAGCTGTCCCACCCGGCTCATTCACCACCCCGGTCATTGCTTCCTTCAGCAATTTCCAGTTTTTCTCCTTGAAATTCAGCTTGGCGATTAACTCAGGCGAAAAAATCCTGTCGGCTCCCCCTTTGCTACTTTCAATCTCTTTGACCAGCCTGGGTCTATATAGCTCACCCTCATTTCCAATCACCATAGCCAGAACCGCGGCTTGAAGCGGTGTTGCCAGTATATATCCCTGTCCGATTGATACACTTATTGTGTCTCCAGCGTTCCATTTTTGCTTCCGAACCTTTTCCATCCAGCTCTCGCTCGGGACCAATCCCGTGCTTTCCGGCTCAAGACCGATCCCGGTTCTGATGCCAAGTCCAAGAAGATTTGCATATCTGGCTATACGGTCAATTCCAAGCCTTGCGCCCAGCGTGTAAAAATAAACATCGCACGACTCTACAATTGCTCTATGAAAAGAAACAAGCCCGTGTCCATTTTTTCTCCAGCACTTGAACGGAATTTTTCCAAGAAAATATACCCCCGTGCATCTAACTGTAGTCTCATCGGTAATCAAACCCTCTTGCAGTCCAGCCATTGCCAGAACCAGCTTAAATACAGACCCAAGCGGATATGTCCCCTGAATCGCCCGGTTATAAAGCGGATGCGTCTGGTCAGTCATCAAGTTCTGCCATTCTTCTGGGTGAAATGGATTGACAAAAATCTCGGGATAAAAAGTCGGAGAGCTTGCCATTACTAACACTTCCCCGGTTTTGGCAGATAGCATCACAACCGCGCCTGTTTTACCTTTGAGAAGCTCCTGAGCCAGCTTTTGTAAATCAAGGTCAAGAGAGAGAATAACATTGTTGCCAGGCACAGGAGCTTTGGCATCCAATCTCAATCCCGGAAAAATCTCCGGACCGCGCTCCCTTCCTCTAGCATCAACCACTTTATATTGCCAGCCCTCTAACCCCTTTAGCTCTTTCTCCAATAACCTCTCCACTCCAGCTTTACCAATATAATCACCTACCTCATAACCTGCATAGCCAGGAAGTTTCAATTCCTCTTGAGAAATCTCTCCAAGATAGCCAACTAAATGACACGCAGTGTCTCCCTCTGGATATGAGCGAACCGGCTCCAGTTCTATGTCTACTCCGGAAAAATCCCGAAGGCGTTCCTCAATCCGCGCTAGCTCCTCCCAGGTTAAACCCCGTTTTATCTCTACCGGCACATTGCGAGACCAGGATTTTTTTATCTCAATCTTTCGTTTAAGCTCCTCCGGAGTTAAATTCAGAATAGGCGCAAGCTCCTGAATGCTTTTCTCATCTATGTCCGCAGGGATTACCGTGATGTTAAATCCGAGCTTGTTGCCAGCTAAAATTTTGCCCTTCCGATCCAGGATCATTCCACGCGGGGGTAAAATCCTTATGGTCCGAAACTGATTCTCAGCCGCAACTAACCTCCATCTCCTTCCTTGAAGCACCTGCAACTGCCAGAACCGAAATAACGCGAGAAGAACTACAATGATGACCGCCAGCTGGAAAATCCTTAATCTTCTCTTTAGTCTCTCCTGCTCAAACTCGTCTATGTATCTCTGCATCTCAATGTCTTCTCGGCTTAACCTGTTCCGGGATCAAATCCAGAAAGCCCTTCAGCCTGCTGAAGAGCGCGAAAACCAAAAGCGCTAAAATAGCATTTAACAGGACCTCCAGCAACATATAACCCAAAGATTGAGCCCGGATAAAAGCTCCTCCCACAAAAAGCTCCAGGCTAAGAACCAAGACCAGCTTGTAAAAAATTCCCATAGCCAAAGCAAAGCCGAACCTGCCAAGCCCGGTCACAGGAGCAAACCTCGCACGCAATATCCAGCAAAGAACATACAGGCTCATCCCTGCAAAAAGAAACACTCCGCTCAATGCTCCGCTTACAGCTCCTTGAAGCCAGGCAAGAATAAAACTTAATAAAACCCCCTCTGGATTGCTCTTGAAAAACCCAAGCCAGATGAGCAAGCCAAACACCAAGTTCACATCTATTTTCCCTTGAAATACACTATAAAACAAAGTGGCTTGAACAAGTATAGCGAATAATCCAAATACAATGCCAAACGCAAAAGTCCTGATTCTATCTTTGAGCATCGTTTTCCTTCCCAGTCAGTACGAGCACCTCTTCCAGATGAGAAAAATCCACGCTCGGCTTCACAAGACACTGGAGCGAGCCGGAAAAAGGGTTTTGCTCTATTTTTTCAATTGTCCCAACCTGGATGCCTGCTGGAAAAATACCTCCCAGACCGCTGGTAAGCACAGTGTCGCCCCGAAGCGGCTTTGCCTCCGGCGAAAGATATTTGAGCAAAAGCTGGTCCTCTCTTCCTGTGCCCTCCACAATCCCCCGGTCGCGAGTGCGCTCAATCACCACGCTGACCCGGCTGGTCGGGTCAGTGATCAAAAGAACATTGGCGAATCTCTGCCCGCTTGGTCTACCAGGCTCATTGATTATCTGCCCAACCAAGCCTTGAACGCTGATCACCGCCTGCCCTTTTCCCGCACCATCCTTTAAACCAACATTGATAGTGACCATTCTTGCATACACGCTCAAATCCCAGCCAATGATCCTTGCTGGAAGAGAATCCTTGCTCAGTGACTCCTTGAATCCAAGCAGGCTCTTCAGGCGCTCATTCTCTCTCGCCTGCGCCTGCATCCGCTGGTTCTCAATCAGTAGAGACGCTATTTGTTTCTGTAGAGCAAGATTCTTCTGCTCAACTCCGCTCAAATAGATATATCTTCCCCATAGCGCCTTTAGACCGCGACGCGTATAGCTGTAAGAGCGCTCCGGATAGCTTATAAGGGTGGACACCGCACGGGCAAACGGGCTTGCTGTGGCGCGCTCCGCTTGATAAGATTGAACCGAGACCAGAATCAGGCTGAACAGCCAGAGGCTTATCGGCAAAAACAATCCGCGCCAGCGTGGATAGATATTGAGCATTTCATTTATTACGGAATTCGGAATTGGGAATTCCGAACTCCGACTCCCCCAATTTAATCAATCTCTATTTCTCTCAACAACTCCAGGTCGTTTAAAACTTTGCCAGCGCCGAGCGCCACCGCACTCATCGGGTCCTCCCCACGCATCACTGGCAATCCAGTGACCTCTCTTAACAGCAAATCTATATTCTTTAGCAGAGCGCCCCCGCCCACGAGCACGATCCCTTTGTCAACAATGTCGCTGGCAAGCTCCGGCGGGGTCTTCTCCAGCGCGGTCCGGACAGAATCTATGATCGCCTGAATCGGCTCTTCCAGCGCCTCCCGTATTTCAACAGAACTCACCTCAACCGTCTTCGGAATCCCGCTCACCAAATCCCGTCCTTTAACCTCCATCTTCAGCTCTTCAGCCAGCGGATATGCGGACCCGATATTGATCTTGATCTGCTCCGCAGTCGGCTCCCCGATTAAAAGGTTATATTTGCGCTTTATGTATTGAACTATTGCCTCGTCCATTTTGTCCCCTGCAATACGGATGGACTCGCTCAAAACAATTCCAGATAAGCTGATCACAGCAACCTCAGTGGTGCCTCCGCCGATGTCCACGATCATATTCCCGCTTGCCTCCCTGATCGGAAGCCCTGCTCCAATCGCCGCCGCCATTGGCTCCTCTAAAAGGTGCACCTCGCGCGACCCAGCCGCCTTTGCAGAGTCCCTCACCGCGCGTTTTTCAACCTCTGTTATTCCAAATGGCACGCAGACAATAATCCTTGGACGGATCAATGTCCGGCGCTTGTGAGCCTTGCCGATGAAATAAGAGAGCATCTGCTCAGTGATCTCAAAGTCAGCTATCACGCCATCCTTGACCGGACGAACCGCGCGGATAGAGCCCGGGGTCTTGCCCAGCATCTGCTTTGCCTCTGCTCCAACCGCCAGCACCTCGTCCCGATTCGTGCGCGGGTCTCTATGAACCGCAACCACGCTCGGCTCGTTTATAACAATGCCCTTGCCCTTGACATAGACCAGGGTGTTAGCGGTTCCCAGGTCAATGGCAAGGTCTGAGGAGAAAAAATTGAACAGCGAACTCAGCGCCATCTACATCTCCCTGTTTTTATAATTTTATTTATAATATCAGTATTGGTCAATTTCTTCAAATAACCTGCTCCATTGGTCGTATCAAGTATTTTTTTTCAAGAAATAGTATGATTGATTTTTTTGATAATAGGACAGATAGAGCATAAGAGCTCTAAAAATCGGTTTTTCAATTTTGTCCCAATCCTAAACTTATGGAGATGATTTTTTAATCAGGGATTAGAGTGTTAGTATATACTATTATGACTTTTCGGAATTTAAGAGATTTTATTCAGGCGCTTGAGAAAAAAGGCTGGCTCAGGCGAGTGAAGGCAGAGGTGTCTCCGGAGCTGGAGATCAGCGAGATTTATAACCGGGTGGTTAAGCAGGCGGGACCTGCTCTGCTTTTTGAGAAAGTGAAAGGCTCTGCTTTTCCGGTTTTGATCAATAGTTTTGGCACTGCGGAGCGAATGGCTTATTCGCTGGGAGCAGAGACTCTGGATGATGTTGCCAGGAGATTTGAGGAACTGGCTAATCTTCAAGCGCCAGAAGGCTTGATTGAAAAAGCAAAACTGATTCCCAGGCTAGTTGAAATAGCTAAAGTTCCTCCTAAAAGCGTGAGCAGGGCGGTCTGTCAGGAGGTTGTTATAGAGAATCCGGATTTAAGAATTTTGCCTGCGCTTAAATGCTGGCCTGGTGATGGTGGTAGATATATCACTCTTCCGGTCGTGATTACAAAAAGCCCTAAAACAGGCATCAGGAATCTTGGTATGTATCGGATGCAGATTTATGATGATAAGACCACAGGAATGCACTGGCATCCGAATAAAGGAGGGGCACAGCATTACAGGGAGGCTGAAGAATTGGGCAAACCCCTTCAGGTGGCTGTTGCGCTTGGAGGACCTCCAGCGTTGATCTATTCTGCAACTGCTCCAGTGCCAGAGGGGATTGATGAATATCTCTTTGCAGGATTCTTAATGGGAGAGCCGGTTGAGATTGTTAAAGCAAAGAGCGTTGACCTAGAGGTTCCAGCAGAAGCAGAGATAGTTCTGGAGGGATATGTTAAACCCGGTGAGCGAAGATTAGAGGGACCTTTTGGAGACCATACCGGTTTTTATTCTCTTGCTGAAAACTATCCGGTGTTTCATCTGACAGCAATTACACATCGTAGAGATGCGATTTATCCAGCAACTGTTGTGGGCAGGCCTGTGATGGAAGACTGTTTTATGGCAAAAGCCTCGGAGCGCATTTTCCTGGTGTTTTTGAAAAAACTTTTTCCGGAAATTGTTGACATCAATCTGCCAGTGGAAGGCATTTTTCATAACTATGCATTCGTGAGCATTGACAAGCGATATGCAGGGCATGCTTATAAAATTATGTATGGTCTCTGGGGACTGGGACAGATGGCTTTTACCAAATGGATCGTGGTGTTTGATAAAGAGGTGAATGTTCAGGATTTATCTGAGGTTTTATGGAGACTGGGCAATAACATTGACCCGCAGAGGGATATTATTTTTGTTAAGGGTCCGGTGGATGTGCTAGACCACGCATCAGCCAGGCTCGGGCTTGGGAGCAAGATTGGAATAGACGCTACCCGGAAGTTTAAGGATGAGGGTTTTGAGAGGGAATGGCCACCTGAGATAAAAATGAGCAAGGATGTCAAGGAGCTGGTTAGCAAGCGCTGGAAAGATTATGGGATTGATTAGGAGCTTTTTCAAAAAACTGACACTGGTCTTCAAAGACATCAAACTGGCGCATTCCTTATTTGCGCTTCCCTTTGCGCTTCTGTCAGCGTTTCTTGCAAAAAATGGCATCCCTTCTGCGCGCGAATTTGCATGGATAATTCTGGCAATGGTCTCTGCGCGCTCTGGCGCTATGGCAACAAATCGCGTTCTGGATGCTGAGATTGACGCAAAGAATCCACGGACCGCAAGCCGCGCTCTGCCTTCAGGCAAACTCCGAAAGATTGAGATGTGGCTATTCATTGTTATCGCTTACGCTCTTTTTATATTTTCAGCTTATAACCTTAACCGGCTCTGTCTTCTTCTATCGCCGGTAGCTATTTTATGGATCAGCTTTTATTCTTTAACCAAACGCTTCACGCGTTTAAGCCATTTTGTTCTTGGGATGTCGCTCGGGATCGCGCCTATGGGCGCCTGGCTCGCAATTGACCCCAGTCTTAAGTTCCAGCGGATACTTGCGCCGGCTTTCATATCCGCGGCGGTTCTCTTGTGGGTGGCTGGCTTTGACATCATTTATTCGTTTCAGGACATTGAGATTGACAAAAAGCAAAACCTTTTTTCCATCCCGCGCTTTCTTGGAATTGCAAAATCTCTCTGGCTTTGCAGAGGGTTACATCTGATCAGCCTGCTTCTTCTGACCGCTCCTTATGTTTTACTCCAGCTGGGACCGATTTATCTGATGGGCTTGGCAATCATCGCAGGGCTTTTCATTTACGAGCATAGCCTTCTAAAACCTGATGACCTGTCTAAATTAAATGTTGCGTTTTTCAATATGAATGGCTGGATCAGTGTCACATTTTTTATTTTCGGAGCCATTGATATACTTGTAAGACAATGAAAAGACTGATTGTGGCAGTGAGCGGAGCGAGCGGGATGGTCTATAGCCAGAGGCTTATATGCTGGCTGGTTAAAAAAGGATATCATGTTGATTTCCTGATCAGCGCTCCTGGGAAAAAAGTTTTTGAGATGGAGCTTGGCAAAGCGGCAAATGACCAGGCAGGATGGCGTAAATTTTTTAAAGACCAGAAGGGCTTGCTTGTTTATCATCAGAATGATGATTTTAATTCTCCTCTGGCGAGCGGTTCAGGGGCAAGAGATGGAATGATTATAATTCCTTGCTCAATGGGTATGATTGGAAGGATAGCTAACGGCATTTCATCCAGTTTGATTGAACGAGCCGCTGATGTGATGCTTAAAGAGGGAAAGCCATTGGCGCTGGTTTTCAGGGAAACGCCCCTGAGTTTGATTCATCTTGAGAATCTTACAAGGCTGAAAAAAGCTGGAGCGATTATTATTCCTGCATCGCCCGGGTTTTATCATAAGCCTGAGACTATTGAGGAACTGGTTGATAGCCTTGTTGGAAGGGTGCTTAAGCAAATGGGAATTGAGAATGAACTGGAAAAGGAATGGCAGGCAGGAGTGCCTGCCCACCTAAAAAAGGAGTGAGCAGATGGCGGAAACGGAAAAGAAACCGGAATATAGTTTTGAGTTTAAGTGCTCGGATTTTGAGATTGTGTTCAGGGGTGACCTTAATTTTGTCCAGAATCAGCTGAGAAAGTATGAGCCAAAGGTTCTGGTGAAATTGAATCAACTGGTTCCTGGCGGGGAGCCGCCTTTGCCCCAGCAGTCTCAACCCCAGCCCAATGCTCCTGCGCCGCCTCCAGCGCCTAAACCTCATTTCCAGGATAATCGGAGAAAATACCGGGACAAACGGGGTGGCTACCGGGGCAGGCGTGAGGAGCAGTATTCCAAGGATAAGGAAGAGAAGAGCCTGAGCAGGGAGCCGGATTTTGTGGAGAATCGGGGCGGGCAGATGGCTGAGGCGCAGACGCAGGCTGATGATATAAAAAAGCCTGAGATAGAGGCTCCGGAATTACGCTTTTTGCTGGAGAGGTATCATCCCCGGACTTCTCACGACCGGATAATGCTTTTTTCATTTTATCTCGGGGACAAGATAGAGGAATTCAGCGCCTCAGATATTCAGGCGTGTTATCAGGTTTTAGGGGAAAAGGCTCCAAGCAACTTGAGTGTTGTTTTGAATAATGCTTCTCGCTCCGGGTTCCTCTCCAAGGAGGAAAAAGCTGGTAAGACCAGATTTCGGCTGACATTTAAAGGCAAACGCTATGTAGAAAATGGATTAAGATTGGACTGAGTAATGAGAGCGAGACTAATCCTGTCTTCATAATAATGGAGGCAGTACGCTCACGCATTCAATTTTTCTTATCGCCTTATTTACTCCGGCGGTTTTGTTTCATCTTCTTCGCGCGTAACCATCACTTCCAGGATTACTCTGGGGCTGGCTCTTTTGACCAGGAAGATGAGGTTTTTGAACCGGATGAGTTCCCCGGCTCTTGGGATTCTCTGGAAGAGATTAAGGAGAAATCCAGCTAATGTTTCATAATCCTCTTTTGGTAAATTCCATCCGAAGATCTCATTTATACGGTCAATCTCCATTCTTGCATTGATGAGCCATTTGTCAGGCGCTATCTGTCGGAAAGATGCTTGCTCCCTTGCGTGCTCATCCTCAATCTCTCCAATGATCTCCTCTAGGATGTCCTCGCGAGTGACGATGCCGACACATCCTCCGTATTCGTCAACCACCACTGCGGTCTGAAAGTTTTCTCTCTGCATTTTTGCAAGTAGTTGGTCCGCTGGCATGGTCTCGGGCACAAAATTCACCGCTTGAATCAGCTCTGAGACTTTTTTAACAGGGTCTGCGCTTGCGAGCAAGTCTGTTAATTTAACCAGACCAATGATATTATCAATCCGCTTGCGATAAACAGGATAACGAGAATATGGATGACGGTTCGCAAGAGTCAGCGCCCTCTCCACAGTATCCTGCTCCTCTAATGCCCGAATTTCCACGAGCGGGATCATAACCTCTCCGACGCTGGTCTCGCTGAATTTGAAAATCCTCCGGATCATCCTCTGCTCGTGTGCGGGCAGATTTTTTCTCTGTCTGGCGCTTATGAGAAGATACTTCAATTCGCTTCTGGCAAGAAACGGCTCAGATTCACCTTTGGAGCCCCCTAGAATCCGGCTCGCCCATTCTCCCAATTGTGCCAGAACCCAGACCGCAGGATAGAACAGATAGGAAAATAGCCAGAGTCCAAGCAGGGATTTGCCAGCAACACGGTCTGCGTATTCCTGGAAATAGATTTTGGGAACCATCTCTCCGAGCAGAAGCAAAGTCGGAGATAATAGCAAAACCGTGTAAAGCTCCCCGAGCTCTCCGTATTTTTTGTGCATATAAAAAGTTACCAGAGTAGAAGACGCGACCACGCAAAGATTGGTTCCAAGCAGGTGAGTCCCGATCAGCCATTGCGGTTCCTTGAGAAAGCTTGTGATAACATTGGCTACCCTGCTTTGCTCTCCATACCTTTGCTTGAGCAGAGTCTTATTCGCGCTGATGATGGCTATCTCAGAGCCTGAGAAAAATCCCTCCAGCAAAATCAAAATCACCACTATAATTAAGAGCGTCCCGATACTGCTAATCATCCGCCCTCCGAACCTCTATTTTGCTTATCTTCCGATGCTTGATTTCCTTTACCTTGAAGACAAATCCAGAGCGCTTGATCTCTTCATCAACCATCGGCACTCTTCCAAACTCATTGAGCAAATATCCAGCAATGGTTTTTATGCCGGGAGAATGAAGCTCTGTTTCCATTAACTTATTAAATTCTTTAAGCTCCATACTCCCAAACACTTCCCATTTGCCCTCACCAATTTCTTGAATCTCTGGCTTCGCAGGCTCTTCCTCCGCACTCTCTCCAAAAATCTCCTCCAGAAGGTCCTCCAGGGTAACCAGCCCCAGCCATTCCCCAAATTCATTAACCACCAGCGCCAGATGAATTCTCCGGCTGAGAAAGTCCCGAAGAAGGTCATTGAGTTTTTTCTGGGGAGGGATGCAAAATGGTCTCCTGACCAGGCTCTCTATGGTCTTTGGTCCCGGAGAGGTTTCCACACGAGTCAAATCCTTGGTGCTGATAACCCCGATAATATAATCCGGGTCCTTTTGATAAACCGGCACCCGGGAATAACCGCTTTCTAAAAACCTTCGCTTGAATTCCGCAAAATCCAGTTCCACAGATAAACTGAAAACCTCCTGTCTGGGAGTCATCACCTCTGCCGCAGTCATGTCCCCAAACTCAAAGATATTCTTCAAAAGAACATACTCGGTCTCGTCAAGAATCCCCTCCTCTTCTCCCATCTCCAAAAGCTGTTTAAGCTCTCCCTCCTTTAGCTCTTCCTTTGACTCTCCGATTTTAACGCCAGCTAAACTCAGTATTGCCTCGCTTGCTCGCCGGAAAAACCATCTTAGAGGAAAGATAAAGCGATAGAACCAGTAAAACGGCTCAGTGATATAAAAAGCAAACCGAGAAGAAAACCTGAACCCAAGGGTTTTTGGAATAATTTCTCCAAAGACCAGAAGAAGCGTGGTGCTGGTCAACATTGTTAGAAGACTGATTTGAATGGCATTGTATTGACCGCTTGAGCCGTTTTTTAGAAAAAAGCGCGCAAAAATGGACGCGATCAGAATGGAGATCAGGATATTGACAATCTCGTTTCCGATCAGTATAGTTGTGATCAGCTTTCTGGGCGCGGAGAGAAGCTCTCTCAATTTTTGCGCCACTCTTAAGCTCCTGCGCTCCAGCTCCTCAAGCGTGCCTCTGCCAAGAATATTGAAAAAAGTGGTTTCTGCTGAGGAAAAGAATCCGCTGAGGATTATCAGGATAAGCACTCCTAACAACCGGATTTGAATGCCGAATTCCATTATGTTATCTGCCTCTCTTGAGAAGGGAAATGCTCAAATTTCAACCTAGGATGCTTCACCTTCCTGGCTTTTTCATCCCGCAGGATCACTTCTGCTTTTTTTCCTTTTTTAATTCTACCCACGCGGCTGATTGGCAAATCCAACTTTCGGCTGAACTCTAAAATTTTTGACCGAGATGATTGCTTAGCAGTGAAAAGCAATTCGTAATCCTCTCCACCTGTCAAAACCAGGCTTAAAGCATTTTCATCATCTAACGGGTTTCCCTTAAAATACTCCTTAAAATCTTTACTAATTGGCAATTTATCCAAATAAACCTCTGCCTTAACTGTGGTTTTTTTTCCGCTTTCCTCTAAAATGTGCCCTAAATCTGAAATAAGACCATCGCTCAAATCAATCATAGAATTCGCTATTTTCCCGAGCATAATTCCAGCTTCCACTCTCGGGTCTGGGTCAAAATGCTTTACCAGAAGCGATGAATGGTGAAAATCTGACAAATCCAGTTCTCCTGTCTGACTTTTTTTCAAAAGCTCAAATCCAAGCGACGCATCTCCGAGCGTGCCTGTTACCCAGATGTCATCTCCGGGCTTAGCCCCGCTTCTTAAAACAGGCTTTTTATGCGCAGGCTTTCCAAAAACCGTTATGCTCAAGCACAATTTCTCAGAGGCTGTGGTGTCCCCTCCAATCAGCTCAACCTTATGCTCCACTGCAACCTCCAGAAAACCCTCCATCAACTCGTCCGCATATTCCAGCTCAGTGTCCTGCGGAAAGCCAATTGCGACCAGCGCGTATTGCGGAATTCCAGACATTGCCGCAATGTCAGACAGATTCACGGATAAAGCCTTTCTGCCTAGAAGACGAGGCGGATGAATATCCTTGAGAAAATGAACATTCTCAATCAAAAGATCGCAGGTAATTAATAAAGAGCCTTGAGACTTAATCCAGGCTGAATCATCACCAATTCCAGCCAGAATCCCGGACCTGCCTTGCAAAACCCGGCTCCTGACCCGGTTGATCCATCCAAACTCACCTATGTCTCTAAGTTTCAAATTCTTATGTTCTATTATATTTTTTTATCTTTATTTTCACATTATTAAAATTTGCTGGAATCAAATCTCAAGGAGAGCAGAATTAGCATCTTTATTTTTTATATCATTCCAAGTATTTCTTTCCCAGAAAACCCCATCATAAAATCCTTGAATAGTAGAATCTCTGTCTGCCATATCCAATCTCTTCATAGCATAAAGGCAGTATTCTTTATCTATTTCTACCATAACAAATTTTCTTTTTAACTTCTTTGCAACAACACCAGTAGTCCCTGAACCAGCAAACGGGTCAAACACAATATCTCCTTGATTAGAGCTTGCAAGGATAATTTTAGCGAGAAGTTTCTCCGGCTTTTGTGTCGGATGTGGAGTATTTTCAGGCATTGACCAGAACGGGATTGTAATGTCCGTCCATATATTTGAAGGATATGTTAATCTATATTTTCCATCCCTCTCCTCTGACCAGTCCTTTGGGCTCCCATTTTCACGATAAGGCGCTATTACCTTTCTTTTTAATTTCACAGCATCCGCATTAAAAGTATATTTATTAGAAACCGTGCAATACCAAATATCCTCAGAATTATTCTTCCAGTTCTTTAATGCCCCTCTTCCCTTTTCTCTTTCAAATGTTATCCTGTTTCTAACTATAAGGTATTTTTCACAAAGTAAATGAATCGCTGAAGAAGACCTCCAATCACCACATATATACACAGACGCAGTGGGTTTGAGCAGTCTTATCATTTTTTGAAGCCAGGAATCCATCCATTCCATATACTGCTTTACAGGCATACTCTTAAACGAACGAGCATTAAAAGTTTTCTCCAAGTTATACGGCGGGTCTATAAAAAGAAGGTCTATAAATTTTGAAGGCAAAAACTTTATAACTTCAAAAATATCCTGATTGATAACTCTGTTAAGTATTTGCGCAAGCGAAACAGGACCATTTATGGTTAATAATTCTGAAAAATAGCTCTCTTTCTCTTTATCTGTTAATGTTATGGTCCTGTTCCGGTGCGCTAATGTCATATTTTTACCTTATTCAAAGCGCAGTCATTTTCAGGACTTTTTTCGTTTTCTCTTAGCCGGTTTCTTTGAACTCGCTTTGGCTGAGCGAGCCTTTTTTGATGAAGAGCAGCACCCTGATAGAAGTCAATTCCTGGGATTGACATTGTGTTATCTCCTTATTTAAATTTGTAATTTTTTGAATTATTACATATATCTTTTCACATGAATATCTAATTCAATCATTTTTTCTAAAAGAATATCTGGATCCTTTACGCCAGATAGATTTATTTTGGTAACTTCTTTTGCCGTAAGTTTTCTAAAATAAGCCAATTTCCGTTCTTGTGAAGCATTAACTTCTTTTATATATTCAGGATGCAGTATATTAACCTCTATTTTGCCAAGAGATTCTCTATATCTACTCATCCGATGTCTCTCTTCCTCTTCAAAAGCTAACTGCTCCCAATTAAAACCGCGAGACAATTTTCCTCTAGTTTTAGTAATCTCATCATCCTTTTGGGGTCTTATTATTGGCTCTTTAGGTCTAGAAGAACTTACTATATCTCTTGCTGAACCTTGTTTAGGCTCCCCTGGAAACTCCTTATCGCCTTCGCTTGATGCAATTGGCATACTTAATTTTACAAAGTCCGGCAATTCAGCCAATGCTTTATTAAACGCTTTCCTCAAGGTATCATACATTTTCTGATCAATTACTTTTTGATGCGCCTCACAAAGCCTTTTGACCTCATCAGCAAGGATCTTTTCAATACTTTTCACTGTATTAAGCCATACCGGAAAACTTTTATGTTTTCGTATAACGCCAGACCGAGTAGTTGTTGTTTTCAAAAAATCACAATCTATTTCTCCATTTATTTTTCCTAAATTCCAGGGTTCACAGCTAAATTCATCCAAAGTAGTGATGTCATCTATTACTTTTCTATTTTTTATACAAACTGAAATCTTGCCGGATTTAAATGTTGGACTTGGATTTATATATAGATTAAATTTTATATTTCCAAACTTGGTTGGTTTAAGTGTTATATAAAATTGTTCCCCCTTATAATGTTCAGGACTAACTATCATTTTATTTTTATCATCTATTATTTCTAAATTATATTTTTCCTCTAATAATTCCATCCTTAATTTTACCTTGAAATAGTCATTCAACTTATTGAGTGTAAATAAATAGGATGTATCCTTGCTAAGTCCAAAAAGATAAACATCTGTGCCTGGGATATCTCTTTTTCTTTCTATTTCTTCAGATATATTATAATCTAAAGTGCCTTTTTTAATCGTCAATGTAAAGGTTTTATCCGAATTTTCCGCACGCGACACTATTTCACACTTTTCGGCAATTGCTTGATAACCTAAAATACCGATCCCTTTTTCCCCTACGGTATCCGGATCATATTTTTTAATAGATTTGCCTATGTTCTCAGCAACTCTTTGCAATTCAGCATCATTCATTCCAAATCCATTGTCGGATATTTTAATATAATTCTGTTTTTTGGTAGGTAAATATATGAGTATATGAGTAGCTTTAGCATCTCTCGCATTGGTAACAAATTCGGTTAATGCTGCTCTTAAATCATCATAAACTTGCCCGAGCAATTCTATGATATTTAATTTATCACCAATTTCCAGTTTACCATGTATCATTTATTTCCCGCTAAATTTATAAGTATTCATTATGAGCCAATCCTTAAATCTCTCTTCCTCAAAAATTGAATCAAGCAAAGCTGTAATATATCCAACATCAGGGCCTGATAATATATTTCTTAAAAGGTCTCTTTCTTCCGCCTTTCCATTTTTGAAATATTCTAGCTCTTCATTTAGTATAAATAATAATCGTTTAATAACTTCTGCTTTACTTATTGCTTCTTTGTTTATGCTTTTTTGATTTACCTTAGATTTTTGCTTAAAGCAATCCAGGTTTGTAGCAGTGTATAACTTTTGGAGATTTCTACCTGAAGGGAAGTGAGTTCCGCTAAAATACTTTTTAAGAGTGCTATATGGTATGCCGATTGAATTTGCAAATTGCTTTCGCGTGGACCACTGCTTTTGGTTAGCAAACCATTTAGCTAACGCATCTTTTATTTCTTGATTGTTCATAATGTTATCTTACAATATTTTTTAAAAAATGTCAAGCAAACTTGCCTATGTCGCTAAGATTCGAATTTTGAGGATTTTTCTTTGCGGCTCTGACCTGCTTGATTCCGAGTTAGGACTTTTTTCGTTTTCTCTTAGCCGGTTTCTTTGAACTCGCTTTGGCTGAGCGAGCCTTTTTTGCTGAAGCTCTTTTTTCCTCAGGGAACTGCTTCGCTGACTTTGTTTTCATTCCGTTCCTCAAGCTCCACTTAAGGACATCTTGCATTGTCTTGGCAAAATAAAAATGTATTTCCTTTCTCAATTCCTCCGGAATATCCTCTAGGTCTTTTCGGTTCCGCTCCGGAATGATCAGGTTATGGATTTCGTTCCTGAGCGCGGCAAGCGCTTTTTCCTTTAATCCGCCAATCGGGAGCACTCTTCCGCGCAAAGTGATCTCTCCGGTCATTGCTACATCCTTGCGAACCGGGATTCCAGTCATTGCGCTGATTAACGCAGTCGCCATAGTCACGCCCGCGCTTGGACCATCCTTTGGAATGGCTCCAGCAGGCACATGAATATGCACCTCCTTGTCCTCAAAATAGTTCTGGGAAAGCCCGAATTCCGGCGCGATTCTTTTGGCAAAGCTCAAGCCAGCCTGCGCGCTCTCCTTCATCACATCCCCGAGGTGCCCTGTCAGGATCAGGTTCTTCTTTCCCTGAACAATGCTGACCTCAATCCGGAGAATGTCTCCCCCGGTTCCAGTCCAGGCAAGTCCGGTCGCAACTCCAACCTCATCCTTCTCCAGCTCCTCCTCTGGCAGGAATTGAGGCGGTCCAAGAAACAGATGAATATTATCAGGTCTGAGTCTCACCTTTTTCTTTTCCCCTTCAGCCACTTTCCTCGCAACTTTACGGCAGATGGTTCCAATCGCTCGCTCCAAATTTCTAACCCCGGCTTCGCGAGTATATTGAGCAATAACCGTGCTTACCGCTGAGTCGTTGAATTCAATATGATCATCAGTAATGCCGTTTTCCTTTTTCTGCTTCGGAATCAAATAGTGGTTAGCAATCTGGAGTTTCTCCTGCAATGTGTAGCCCGGGATCTCTATAATCTCCATCCGGTCGCGAAGCGTTGCTGGGATCGGGTCAGCCAGGTTGGCTGTGCAGATGAACATCACTTTGGACAGGTCAAATGGGAGGTTGATGTAATTATCCCGGAAGCTGAAATTCTGCTCCGGGTCAAGAACCTCCAGAAGCGCCGCAGTGGGGTCTCCCCTGAAGTCCATTCCGACTTTGTCAATCTCATCCAGCATAAAAACCGGATTATTTGAGCCAGCTGTCTTGATCCCCTGAATGATCCTTCCGGGCATAGCGCCCACATAGGTTCTCCTGTGTCCGCGTATTTCCGCCTCATCCCTTAGCCCTCCTAGACTCATCCGGATGAATTTCCTTCCCATTGCCCTTGCAATGGATTGTCCCAGGCTGGTCTTTCCCACTCCCGGAGGTCCCAGGAAGCACAGGATAGGACCCTTCATCTGCGGATGAAGTTTTCTCACGCTAAGATACTCCAGGATTCTCTCCTTGACCTTCTCTAGGTCATAATGGTCTTGGTCCAGAGTCTTCTTGGCGTTCTTGATGTCCAGATTATCTACTGTGCTCTTACTCCAGGGCAACTCCACAAGCCATTCCAGATAACCTCGCACCCAGCTCGCCTCCATCGCGTCCGGATGCATATATTCCAAGCGCTTTAACTGCTTATTCGCCTCTTCCTCAACCTCCTTGGGCATCCCAGCTTTTGCGATCTTCTCCTTGAATTCCTCCACCTCCGCGGCTTTATCATCAACATCCCCTAATTCCTTCTGAATCGCCCGCAACTGCTCTCTTAAAAAATACTCCCGCTGGGTCTTTCCCATCTCCTCTTTTGCCTGGTTCTGAATCTTGGTCTGGATTTCCAGCAACTGCATTTCCTTTGTCAGAATCTCGTTCAGCTTCCGAAGACGAGCAATTGGGTCTATCTGCTCCAGAAGCCTCTGCGCATCCTCAACATTCAAGCCGATATTAGCTGAGACCAGGTCAGCGAACCTTCCCGGGTCCTGAAGGCTCTCCAGAACCATAAACAAATCCGGAGAGATCATCCTGCCCATCTGCATCATCTTCTCCAGATTCTCCTTCACCGTCCTCATCAGCGCCTCAACCTCAACCGTTATCTCCTTAGCTCCCGGCTCCGAAAGAACCTCTATCCGCGCCTTGAAAAACGGATTCTTCTGAACATATTCCTTGGAGCGCGCCCGGGCCAAGCCCTGGACAAGAATCTTCAAACGCTCGTCCGGAAGCCTCAGCATCCGCATAATGGTCCCAGCAGTACCCATTTCAAAAAGCGATTCCGGCTCTATGTTTTCCTCCGTGGCGTTCTTCTGAGTTGTGAGGAATATCATTCTGTCTTTACTCAGGCTCTCATTAACCGCGGCTATTGAATTCTCTCTCCCAACATAAAGCGGGATGATCATAAAAGGAAATATAACCACATCCCGGATCGGAAGCACCGGTAGAATTTCCGGGATCTTAAAGGTCTGCTCCCCTGACTCGGACGGATTCTTGATCTCGCCTGATTCCGGCTGTGCCGCAGTTGAACCCTGCTTGTCTTTGGTTTCTTGATCAGACATCTTGCTCTATAACTCCTTTTTATTCTATTTTAATATCCCTGCGTTGCCCTCTACGGTCTTCCACTCTGGGAAATTCTATGGTCAAAATGCCGTTCAGAAGCCTCGCTTTTCCCTGCGAGGTTTTGCAGGGAACCACAATTTCTATTTCCCTGTAATACCTGGCGCATTCCCTCTCCAGGCATAGATACGCCTTTCTCCCGGGCTCCTCCTCCGCGTCCTCAAATCTATGAGCCTTGATATAAAGCTTGTCCCGAATAATATAAAGCTCCACATCCTCTTTCTTGACTCCGGGAAGCTCAACCTCTATCACAAGCTGGTCTCTGGACTCAAAAATATCCACTGCTGGCTCGCACACCCGGTCCTCACCAATAACGCGCTCCATAAATTCTGAAAAAGTCCGATGAATATGATAAACCATATAAGCCCCCTTGCTTTTAACAATTTATACCAACTACCCGGGCTTGTCAAGATATAGTCTCACTTTTTTAAGCCCGTCCTCAATCTGAGGGTTGACCTTTCACGCGAGGTATGCTATCAAAGTCTTATCTCGGAAGAGAGCCAGAGAGGCAAAAGCTATACTTGTTGAGTATGACTGGAAGAGCCAGATTCCCTGGGCAACGATTGAGATATCCTGGAAATAATCGCCTGGGCAGAAGGCGCAAAAAGCATCTGCCTGGCGCAGAATAAAGGAGAAGAAATGGGAAAAGAGGTTTATGAAAAATTAGCGGAGAAGATTCTTTGTAAAGGCTCTAAAATCATTCCGCAACTTTTTGAGATGATTGCGGATGAGACTGACGCGAAAATTTTGCTCGCGCTTCCGGGAACAATTGCAGAGGTCAAATCCCGGACCGGTCTTGATGACAAGGAGATTGAGAGCCGTGTTCAGGAGCTTTTCAAAAAGGGTCTGGTGTTCAAGTCAAAAAAGCCAGAGGGACTGAAATATCGGATGTGCAGAGACCTGGGACAATTCCACGATGCGTCAATTCTCTGGTCTGGTGCGACTCAGGAGTTCTACGACCTCTGGCAGAGATATATGGAAGAGGAATGGCCTGCGTATAGCGTGTTTGTGGAAAAATTTTTAAAAAAGCCATTTACGCGCGTGATCCCGATTGAGAAAACTATTCCAGCGCGCAATCAAGTTCTATCCTCGGATTCGGTTCAGGAGATCATTGACAAAACCTATCGCGTGGCTCTGACTAAATGCACCTGCAGGCTTATTGCGCATAAATGCGATAAGCCAGTAGAAGTCTGCCTTCAGGTAGGCAAAGCCGCGGATTACACTATTGAGCGCGGAACCGGCAGAGAGATAAGCAAGGACGAGGCGAGAAAAATTTTGCATCTGGCTGAAGAAGCGGGCTTGGTTCATATCACGGTGAATAAAGCGAGCGAGTTCACTTTTATCTGCAATTGTTGCGGGGATTGCTGTCAGGTTTTGCCTCTTTTGATCAAGGAAGGAAGAAAATTATGCGACCCGAGCAGGTTCCAGGCAAAAGTGAATAAAGAGGATTGCAATGGATGTGAGATTTGTCTGGAGAGATGCTGGTTCAAGGCGATTCAGATGAAAAATGAAAACGGAAACTCTTTTGCGGTCATCAATCCGGAAAAATGTATGGGCTGTGGCCTCTGCGCCATAAAATGCCCTACCCAGGCAATTCAACTGATCCAGGTCCGGGAAAAAGAATTTGTGCCCGCGTGATGTAGAAGCGAATAGCATTCGCGGTTCTGTTTTTCATTACACGGCGAAATTTGACAAATAATCTGTTTCCCTTGATAATATTTTCTATGAATAAACAAAAGTCAGGCGCCCAGAATTCCCCTGAATTAAAAGGTGTGAGCTTTGTGGTTGATCAGCGGGGAAAGAAAAAAGCCGTAGTAATTGATCTATCCCTTCATCGCAAAGCCCTGGAAGAACTGCTGGAGGACCTTTACGGGCATCAAAAGATCAAGGAAAGAAGGGGGGAGAGGAAGCTCAGCAAAGCGGAATTTTTAAAGGGCTTGAAGGATGACGGCCTCTTATGAACTGGTTCTAACCCCGCCTCCGGCGGGGCTTTGATAAAGACCTCCGCAAAATAGACCGCAAGTTAATCCCCTGGATGGTGCGCAAAATCCTGACTCTGGAAAATGATCCTCGCCCCGCCCAATCCAGAAAACTCAAAGGCGCCGATGATGAATATCGGCTCCGGGTTGGAGACTATCGGGTGTTTTATACCATTGATGACAAAAATAGGATCGTGACTATCTATCACCTGGCGCACCGCAAAGAAGCCTATCGGCAAAGATAAAATCGCGGGCATAAACCTCAAATCCAATTGAACCGCAGAGTCGCAGAGCGCGCAGAGAATTGTTGGGTTTAAATGTGCGAGCGGCTTCAGCCGCGATTCCTTACTGTGCCGGCGACTTCGGTCGCCCCAATGCCACGGCAAGCGCCAAAATCATAGCCAATTTTCTCTTTACTTTCAATACCTTACAAAATTTTGCCCATCTAGAATTATCTGTAATTTTTTTCTTGACAAATAATGGGGGGGGGGGTATAATTGCTAAAAATCAGAAGGGAGAAATATCTATGAAGCCGAAGAAAAAGGGACTTGGTTTGGAAATGAAAATTTTTGAAAGCTTGGACGGCAAACATTCCTACTTGGTTTTTCGCACCTTAAGCGGGTCATTTCATGTTTTTGTAGAGGTTGAGGCGAAAAAAGCTGCCTTGGAATGTGGCGCAGAGAGAGGTAATCAACGGCAGATGTGGCAGAATCTTTGGCGGAGAAGATAATTTTGCCAAAAGGAGTAGTCCAATGAAAGTATTACCTATCATTTTATTTTTATTATTATCGCTATTCACATCGGGATGCAAAGCTCCTGGTCAGCCTGCGGAAACGGTTAACAAAATTCCGGAGCCTGCTCAGCAATCTCCAAAAACCTATCTTGACTTAAGCTGTCCGGCGGCGGCCGAGATCTTTGTTAAGCACATGGCTTATGGCAGTTCAAGCGGCAATGAACTGCAATGGGAGCAATCCAAAAAAGAATGGAGCGAAAAATATGAGGGAAAGTGGATTAAATGGATGTTGACTGTCAAGGAAATTGGCGAAGCCTATGGGCTTTATCTAAAAGCTGAATGTGGCGACGGAAGCGGGCCGCTGAATTTTTTATATGTGGAATTCAGTGGTGAGCCGAAGCAGGAGCTAATTAAATATAGCCGTGGCGATCAAATAGAAATTGAGGGCAGAATTGCGGGTTGGGACCCAGATCCACTCTTTTTTCATGTCTATCTCAAAGATGCCGTTATTTTGAATCCAAAATAAAGATGGCACCTCAAATTATTATATTATAAAGGAGGATATTTCTATGAACCTGAAAGCGGCAACATTACTTGCAATAGTCGGCACATCAATAAATTTTTTATCATCATTCTTGATCTATTTCTGTTATCACTCATAATCTAATTTATTTAATCCGCTGAAGCCCATTATTGAGGCAGGCCTTTTTTCTATTTCTGCTGGTATTGCAGATTTATTAATTCTCTTATTTTTTATTTTTTTATACCGCAAACAAAAGTAGGAGGTTTAAAATGGACGACAATATAGATGATCTTCTGGAAATCAAGCAAAAATCTCCAGCTCCTGGAGGAAATGATGGTTTAAATTCATCTGATAATAAAAGCCAATCTCCTGATTCCAATAGCCTGAATGATTTTGTATCATTTCGGCTGATGATTACTCCCGTCTTAATCAAAATAATCTTCTGGTTTGGAGTTGCAGGATTTATAATCGCCGGCCTCTTAAGCCTGCGGAGGAGTTTTTGGACGGGACTTGTTTTTATTATTCTATCGCCTTTGGTTTGGAGAATTCTTTGCGAACAGATTATTCTCTTCTTTCGAATCAATGAAACCTTGACCGAGATAAAAAATAAAATCAAATAATCCTTTTCGCGATTATCCTCGTTCTCTGCGCCTCTGCTTTTTAGGAAGGGCGACTTGCCAACTCGCCCGTACGCGCTCCGCGCCTAACAATTCTTTGCGTGCTTGGCGTCCTTTGCGGTGAGGACTCTTTTCCAGATTGATTTGGATTCCATACAGAGATAGGTCCAGGTTTTGGGGCTATGCTCGTAGATGCGAGATGAGATTGCGCGATAGAATTTCTCCCGGATCGGCCGCAAATATCTCAATTTTCCGTCTTTTCCCGGAAACATTTCTCCACAAAGGATTCTGGATTCGGGATGACGGGATTTGATGATGGGCTTGAGAGAGGGAGGGAAGCGGAGCGTGCCGAGGCTGGTCCATTTGACCATTTCTGGCTTGACCTGCTGAAAAATATGTTCAATCAGGTCAAGATAGGCGTTGATGCCATATTCCGGCAGGATGGGGTCAAAATGGAATCCGATGCGCCAGCCCTTTTCGGTCAAACTTTTTGCCGCATTTAAACGCGCCTCAATCCCTGCTGAGCCTTTTTCTTCATTTTGCACCGCAAGTTCAGGATTCACAGACCAACTGATGATGATATTTTCCGAGGGCTTGAATTCCAGAAAAGGAGAGATGCAATCAGTTTTGGTCTTGAACTCAAACACAAAGCCTTGCCGATTAGAAAAGAATTCAATCAGCGTTTTTGCATAGCCAAGTTCTGGTTCTAGGGCAAGGCTATCAGCAAGCTCGCCAGTGCCTAACCTGATTCTTTTTTCAGGATGAGCCATTTGCCATTTTTCAATCTCTGCAAACAAATCCTCAAGATTGAGATAAACCTGAATTGGATAAGAATTGAGATATGCCTGAAGAATGCAATAAGAGCAATCAAGAGGACAGCCCACAACCGGGCTTAAAATCCAGTACCCGCACCGGACATAGCCTTTAGTACAGGGGCATTGCTCAAAAAATCTACCGGAAAAGTTAGCGAGAAAAAGGCTCTGCTTGCCCTCAGCAACAGGATCAGAAAAGCGTTCAAGATATTGATTCGCATCCCTCACATCTTTGACTTCTAAAATCTGCTCCGGCTGAAACCGCTGGATTAAATCAATAGCCCTTTTGTTATGCCGAACTTCGCTTGCGCAAAAAATTCTCTTAATCTTCATCCATCTCAAACAATTTTTTCCAGAGAGCTGTCTGACTTGCCTGCAACATCTGCTCAAAAATTTTACTCACCCCAGTATCGCTCTCAAGAATCATTTCCAGCTTATATTTAGGCTCCTCAAAATAATCAATCGGCTCCAGCTTGATTTCCGGGCTGATTTTCAGCTCAAGGAGAATTTTTTTGTGCCGAGCTGAAAGCTTTTCATATTCCGGGTATCTTAATTTTTTCAAATTCCGGAGCAGTTTTTCCAGCTTTTGATTCGCATTCAGCTTTTTTTCTTTTAGAACAGATGCCGCTCTGATGGATTGAATCAAGCCCTCAATTGAAGTCCGGTCTCTTTTAATAATCTCCTCTATCATCTCCAGAATTTGGCGCAATTGACTGGCAGTGGGCTTTAGTTGAAGCAAAAAGCTCAATGCTCCCTGCTCTTTTTCCGCGAGATTCAGAAACCACGCAATCTGTTTAAGGCTGAGCTCCTTTTCCGTGAGGTATTCCTGCCAATCACGCGAAATCCCGTAAAATAAATTAAGTAAATCAATTCCGCTCACGCTGATGCCGATTCCTGCTTTCTGAAAATACTCGCAAGCAATCTCCTGATCGGAAAACCCTGATTCCCTGAGCCTTGCAACCGCTTTTGCCTGCTCAGCCAGATTAAGCCCTCTGGTTAACGCATTTTCAAAAAAAGCAAATCGGAAAGCCTCTTTCTCGGTTAAATCCTTCTCTTTCCAGACAAGGGCAAAAGCAGATGATTTTCCCAACCTTAGCATCGCATCTCTTCGCAGGAATCCAGAAAAAAGCTGATACCCTTTTTGGGTTTCCCGGCATAGAACCGGAGCGGTTTGTCCAGTTAGCTGGAGCGATTTAATCAAAGGGTCTAAATTGCGAAAAAAGCTCAACCGGTATTGGTTCTCGCCTTTAAGTTCCAGAAGCTGGACTTGAACAAGCGCGGGAGTGATTTTCATTTTACCGAGCAAAAAATTTTATTTGCTTGTGTCTTTAGCTCGCGCCTTCATTTTAGTTGACAGGAAAAGCTCATCTTTCAAACCAGTATTGAATTGCGCATCCGTGATCTGGAACTTCAATTTTTGTTCCTTGAAAAAATCCAGATAAACGCCTGAAATCTCCTGGTATGAGTCCCCTAACCTCTTCTCCTCCAAAAGATTGAACTCTCTCAGCATCTTCCCGCTTTTGTCAAACGCCTGTATCTTCCACGCGGCAAAGGTATCCTTTCCAACCCAAGTGATAATTTTCGCCCCATCCGGCAAGTCCGGATTCTTTAACAGGCTTTCAACCTTCCAGCAATTCCTTCCATTAACCTTTTCCTCGCCCACAAGCCTATGCTCCGCGGCAGTAAGGTCAATCGCGAAGATTTTCATTGAGAATCCGAACTGGTCCTCATACTTTTTCCCCTGCTCGTCATTCAGCTCCTTATATTGATTGATCGCAGGAAGGTAATACCATTTCTTATCCGGTTTATCCGGCGACAGATAGTCCCAGGTGAGAAAGCTGATTCCTCTTGCAGGCTCAGGCTCCTCAATGACCACAAGAGTCGCAATCATCTCCGGATAGTTTCGCTGGAAAAGCTCCAGGCTTATTTTCTTGGTGATGCTGGCTTTGGTCTTTTCTATCTGAACCTTGAGAGAGGAGTCGGAAAATTTCTTCCGATGAACAGCTTTTTCCAGAATTTCTCTGCCATCAATATTCTGACCTGAGCCGACCCCAGTCAGAAACAACAGACAAGCGATAATTAAGGCATTCAATTCAATTTTCATTTTCTTTATCATCCGCGGAAATATGTATTTGAAACTGCTTGAGAACTCCTTTGAGAACCTCGGACTGCTGATTGAGCACCCCGATATTTTTGTCTAAATCCGATACGCTCTGAGCGTTTCTCTCAGCAATGCTCTTTACCCTATTAACTGCTTCCACGATCTTCTCGCTCGTCAAAGCCTGAGCACGCTGTGTGTTCAGAATAAATTTGATCATCTGCTCAACATTCTCCATCGCCACCTGCACCCTTCTAGCTTCCTCATTCTGAATCTGCGACCGGGAAAGAACCATCTGGTTAACCTGCTTGATCTCCTCACTGGCTTTTAGCACCATATCCACGCCCTTGCTCTGCTCCCGCGTGCTCACTGCAATCTGATTAATCAAATCCGCAATAGTGCCCATCTCCTTGGTCGCAATCTGAACACTCTCAACCTGCTGGTCCATTGCCTGGCTAATTTTCCCTGCACCACCCAGCGATTGCTCCACGCTCTTCATAATCCGCTCCAACGCTTCTCCAGCCTCATAACTCAAATTCACACCTGCCTCAACCTGCTCATAGCTTTTACCCATTACTGAAATAACTTTCCGCGTGCCTTCCTGAACCTGCTTGATGATCTGCTCTATCTCCACCGTGGAGTTCGCCACCCGGTCCGCTAAACTCTTAATCTCGTCAGCCACAACCGCAAATCCCTGCCCCTGCTCACCTGCCTGCGCCGCTATAATCGCCGCATTCAGCGCCAGAAGATTAGTCCGATTAGCCACCTCCCGAATCACCTTCAATATCCGCTCAATCTGGGTCGCACCCTGTCCCAGATTCTCAAGCACCCCCTTTGCCTGGCTAACCGTGTCCTCTATGGCGCTAATACCCTTGATGGTCTCCTGAACCGCTTTCACGCCCTGCTCCGCGCCCTGTTTCATCCGCTCAAAAATTTCCCGATTCTGCTGGCTGATCCCGGAAACCTCCGTGATGCTTGCCTCCATCTTCTTAACCGCCCGACTGGTCTCAGCAGAACGACTGTTCAACTCATCCGCATTCTGTGCAATCTGCTTGATCGCACTGCTCATCTCATATATGGAGCTTCCGCTTAACTCAACTGATTTGCTCAACTCCTCTATGCTTCTCCCCATCTCCTCAACCAGATGAATCATCTTCTCCGCACGCTCCGTGGTCTCGGTTCCAGACCGATGAAGAATCTCAACATTATCGCTTACTTCCTTAATTGCACGATTGACTTCACGGATGTTATGGCTAGCCGCCTCAACCGCCTGAATCTGCTCCTCTGCGCCCCTTGCCACAGTGTCCGAGCTTTGCAAAATATCGCTAATGACCCTGCGTACCTGCTCATACGAATCGCTTACGCGCATAATAAGCTCCCGCAGATTGAGCGTCATCCCTTTCAATCTTCCTGCCAGAACCCCTAACTCGTCATTGGAGATAATGTTGAAATCAACGCTCATGTCCCCCTTACTCACTCGCTCAGTCTGCTCCATCATCTTTGAAAGAGGGTCAGAAAGGTCATAGGACATCAGGCTGGAAATATAAAACCCGATCCCAAGTATCACCAGCCCCACCATACCCATAATCGCAACCATCCTGTATCCCAGACTGAAGAATTTATCCCAGTCATATACCATTGCCAGAAAAACCGGCTGATTGTTATACTCGCTGACCTCAGTCACAAACAGGCTGAGCCGGGAGTTGTACCGAAGGGAAAAAGTTTTGCCCGAACGAGCTTGAATTTTCCGGACCAGAGACCCTGAAAGCCCTTGGTCATAACCAGTAATAGGGTCCCGTCCCTGGCTATCAAACAGGAAAAGGTTCACGCCAAGTAATTTTGCAGTGTCATTGAGCTCGCTCTGTATCTGTTCCAGCGTCAGGTGAGAATCCTGAAAAACCTTTTGCATCCGCGTAAGCTCCTGAATATAGCTCTTCTGAACAACTGCTGATGTCTGGAAAAAACCCAGCGCAACCAGTGCCGCAAGACCTGAAAAGATCACCGGAATAAAACTCAGCCGGATTTTTTCTGTCAGATTGAGAAAGCCTGTCTCTGCCTGGCTTAAATGATATCCAGTCTCATACTCCAGAATTTTCCCAGCATTCATCCAGATGATTCTCCTGCAAATATAAAAATGAAACACAAGCGCCAGAAATCCGCCCAGAACCGACACAATCAGAACAAATACAGCTTCCCATACAAAGAAAATCTCTCCAGCAGGAAAAAGCATATCTATCAGCAGAAAAATCCCGCAAAAAAACCAGAGAACCATTACCAGGAACGGAACCCGGATCGGAAATTTCACCAGCTCCTCCTGCGCCAGAAGCGCCTGAGGTCCTAGCTCATCCGAACCAGCATTGTTCTGAACCATCTCGTCAAAAATCCGCGTCTGCTTTAGCCAGCGATAAAAGAAAATCGCCTCAAAGCCTATCACAAAAACAGCATTGAAAAGCAAAGCCGGACCCGCTTTAACAAGATGCCCTAGCCCAAGGTCTGTGATCAGCCAGAGCAGAATGAGCATCGCCATTACCTCTGCGCCACTCGCAACAAAACTGAACAACAAACTCTTCCGAAAAATATCTCTGGAAATCAAAACCTATTCCTCCGTTTATGCCGTAATAATAACATAGCTTCGTCAGATAGGCAATTATAAGAGAAACAAGGGACTCTGTCCCTTGGGTGCAGGGTTACGACCCTGCCTGGCTATTAAATTGTCAAAGACCAATTCTATACATTGCCGGGGGCTGGTAATTAGCAGGTTTGCAAATATAGGACTGCAGGCACTCTTGAGAGGGCGGCAGGCACTCTTGCCTGCCACAAGGGTCGCAGACCCTTGACCCAATTTTGGGGCTTCTGCGGCACCAGCCGTGGCTGAGAGCTAAAGAAGTGCGAGCGAGCATGCTCGCGAAGGGGCAGCGACCCTTGGGTGCAGGGTTACGACCCTGCCTGGGTATTAAATTGTCAAAGAGCAATTCTATCAATGCCGGGGGCTGGTAATTAGCAGGTTTGCATTTCTAAAATGCTTCTGCTGTTCCGCTTACTCCACTGTTGAAGCCCAAGACCGGAATCGTTGACCTCCATCAAGCTTGCGCCCGAACCGCAAGATGTTTTGCTGTGAACCGATCCTGAATCTAATGGTCCTTGAGGCTTGAAAACCGG
>Ga0078972_1001100_pt2 | contig 99770 bp, 93 predicted proteins | sample YelNatPaOPGAMG01_FD_67568 | JGI IMG/M metagenome (GOLD analysis project Ga0078972, IMG submission 67568) | Hot spring thermophilic microbial communities from Obsidian Pool, Yellowstone National Park, USA - OP-RAMG-01 (SPADES assembly) (version 2) | ecosystem: Environmental > Aquatic > Thermal... | reverse complement strand
GCTAAACAAGATCCAGGTCAAGAGAAGGGGATGCCATCTCGAGATGGGCCTAAATGGGGTGTGAACCAAAGGATCAGGATGGCGGCTCTAAGGAGGATCCCCCTTACACGGTGAAGATACGGTGGATCTCGTCGCGAGATGGAAACTCCCATACCTACCTGGGGATGAGTGTAGAGCGGAAGGTTCAGGATGAGCCCGCCCGTTTCGAAAGAGGGGCGAAGCTTCGTCTGTGGGCATGGTTTTTGACTGGAGATGGACTCTCCCCCACAGAAAAAAAGTGAATGAGGAGCCAGTCTTTTGGATGCGTGACTGGTTTTTCAGTTAAGATTCTTAGGCACTTTGAGACTCATGGGAAATTTGGGGAGCTGAAGCCTCAAGGGAGCCTTCAAGGGAGTCTCCCCGGGAATTTCATTTGGTCGGGGTGGTCTACTTTGTCTTAGAGGCGTTGGATCTCGAGGTGGCAGTCGAGGGTAAAGTTACAAAGGGGGAGAGGGGTGAGCGATGTTTGTGGAATGTCTTGGAGATCTTGTCGACTCCTTGACCTTTTCGAGGGTGGAAGGTAAAGTGAACGGCGAGTGTAGTTTTTCGAAATCGGGAGGGGAGTCATGGCCAAGAGAGTTCTTGTTGCTTATGACAGCAGGACGGGCAATACCGAGAGGATGGCTCAATGGATCGCTGAAGGTATCCGAATGGGCGGCCATGAAGCGGATCTCAGGAGAATAACGGAGATAAAAAAAGAGACGGAGTTGGAAGGCTACGATGGTTATGTTTTCGGCTCTCCCACCTATCACAGGGACATGATAGGGACAATGAAGACATTTCTCTTTTTGGCCCACAGAGCTGGGTTGGCCGGCAAAGTGGGAGGTGCATTTGGCTCTTACACTCATAGCGGAGATGCCCCCAAGATCATCTTCGATACCATGGAACACGTATTCAAAATGAGGATGGTGAACCTGGGCTCCCTGAATCTTTTGGAAAACCTTCTAAATACTGGAGATGGTATGAAAGCCTGCCACGATTATGGAAAGGCCTTGGCAGCCGCTTTGGACTGAGGCCAACTCCGAAGGGTTCGAGGGGACCTATTGATTTTGGTGCCCCAGGTGCCCGCACCTTTCCCTTCTTCGTGAATGAACGGGGCGGAAGGCGGCCCTGGGCCGAAATCTCTGTGAAAGGGCCTTACCCATTAATGATCTTGCCTCTGCACCAAGGACCCCTTCTCGCCACCTGCCCGGATGGAGAAGGGGAAATGGCGGATCCGGCCAGGCCCTCACCCTGCCTTCTAGGGGATCAGAATCTTCTCAGAAGAGTCTTCTTTCAAGCCAGGAAGCCGTTGAGAGCACCTTGCCACTTGGAGACTTGAAGGATATTATGGCCTGATACAGTGAGAGCCCTGGCCTCCTATTGGCCTTTGGGCCTCTTGGAGCACAGAGTAAGATGACCGAGGCTTTCTCGTACTTCAACAAGGAGGCTCAAGATCAGGCGAAGACAAAGGTGGCTTTGCTTTCCCTTTTTTCCAATGGGGCTTTGGTGATTCTCAAGGTTTGCGTAGGCCTTCTTACAGGGTCCATCTCCGTTCTTTCTGAAGCGGTTCACTCGGCAATGGATCTTTTGGCATCTGGAATAGCGCTTTTCGCGGTGAGAAAGAGCGCTGAGCCCGCTGACTCGAGCCATCTCTTCGGCCATGGAAAGTTCGAGAATCTTTCAGGGGCAGTGGAGGCGATCCTCATAGGGTGCGCTGCCCTTTACATCATCTGGGAAGCAGTTGAAAGGCTCAAACATGGAGGGGAACTCCAGCACTTGGAGGCAGCGTTGGCCGTCATGGCACTGTCAGCGATTCTCAACACAATCGTCTCCAGAAAGCTATACCTCACAGCCTCCAAGACAGACTCGTTGGCCCTCGAGGCAGACGCCCTCCATCTCAAGGCTGACGTTTGGACTTCTCTGGGAGTGATGGGATCCATGGCTGTCATCTATACATCGGATCTTCTGGTCCAGGATCCCCAGGCAAACGCCAGATTTCACGCTCTGGATCCTCTAGTGGCTTTAGTTGTGGCGGCGATGATATTGAAGGCCTCTTGGGGGCTCCTCAAGCGGTCCACAGATGGGCTACTGGACAAGGGACTACCAGAGGGGGAAGAGAGGCTCATAAAGGAGATCCTCTCCAGGTACGATACCAGCTTTCTCGAGTTCCACGAACTGAGACACAGGAAGAGTGGCCCCGAGAGACATATAGACCTTCATCTGGTTGTGGCCCCGGATGCGACCGTGAAGGATGTTCACGACCTTTGTGACGAAATAGAGAAGGAGATGAGGGAGAAACTCCCCAGGACAAACGTCCTGATCCATGTGGAGCCGTGCAACAGGACGGACTGTCCCAAATGCAAGGCAATAAGGAGCTGTCAGACGGTGAAGCTCTCTCCCGCTGAAGGGGAAGCTTTTGGGGAAGGTCCCTCGTCTCGGCCCCAAAGAGGCAGCGGGGGTGGTGGAGCTAGAACCAACTGAGAAAAGTTGGAACCGGAGAGACGATATGGAAGAGAGAATTTGGCACAAGCACAAGTGGCCAGAGGGAGTACCTTGGGACATCGAGGTTCCGGATGCTCCCCTTCCCGCACTTCTGGAAGAGACTGTCAGGGACTATGGGGATCTCTCCTATACCATATTCCAGGACTCCCATCGGACATTTCGGGAGGTGAACGAGCTCGCGAACAAGGTCGCGCATTTTCTCATCTCGAGGGGGATAAAAAGGGGCGACAGGATCGCTATCTTCCTGCCCAATCTCCCCCACTATCCTGTAATATTCTTTGGCATTCTGAAAAGTGGGGCTACTTGCGTCACTTGCAATCCCATGTACACAGCAGGCGAGCTCAACTTTCAGCTCAAGGACTCGGGGGCAAGAGGAGTGTTCGTGATGGATCACCCCCAGTTCTACGAGACTGCTTGCAAGGCTGTAGAGGGAAGTGAAGTTGAGTTCGTGGTCTATTGCAACGTCAAACCCTTCCTTCCGCCCCTGAAAGGTCTCCTGGGGAGTATTCTGGGAAAGATCCCAAAGGCACGAGCCCACCTCCCCGGTCATATTTCATTGGAACAGGCAATAAACGGGATGCCTGCTACCAGTCCCAATGTCCCAATCGATCCAAGGGAGGATCTGGCCCTGATCCTCTACACAGGGGGAACCACTGGGGTGCCCAAAGGAGCCTGCCTGACCCACAGGAATTTCTGGGCCAACATCATAGCATTGGAGGAATGGATGAGGATAGAGCCCCCCTCAGGTGGAAGGCCCCAGAAGTTGGAGAAGGGCAAACACTGCTTCATGGGGGTGCTGCCATGGTACCACAGCTACGGATTGACCCTCACAATGCTGAGCGCTGTGAGGCTCGCTGCGAGGCTAGTGTGTGTTCCAGATCCCAGAGCGGGAAATCCTCCCTTCACGGAGGTCCTGAGGCTCATTGAACATCACAAGGCAACCCTCCTCCATGCGGTGCCCACCCTTTACAGTGTCCTTCTCAATCACCCCTTGGTGGAGAAATTCGACTTGAGTTCGCTAGTAGCATGCGCATCCGGAGCAGCTCCTCTCCCAGTTGAGCTTGCAAAGAGGTTCGAGGAGAAGACTGGGGCTGTGATATTCGAGGGATACGGGCTATCGGAGACATCTCCCGTCACACATGTCAATCCCACGGACAGAAGCCTGAGGAAGTTCGGATCAGTGGGGCTTCCATTGCCTGGGACGGATGTGAAGATACTCGATGTGGAGACGGGGACAAGGGAGATGCCCTTAGGAGAGGATGGAGAGATAGCCATCAGTGGACCTCAGGTCATGAAGGGTTACTGGAACAGACCCGAAGAGAACGAATTGGTCTTCAGGAACATAGAGGGGAAGAGATTCTTCCTCACAGGCGACATTGGCCACATAGACAAGGAAGGTTTCACCATCATAACCGACAGGAAAAAGGACATGATAGATGTGGGCGGGCTCAAGGCTTACCCGAGAGAGATAGAAGAGGTTCTCTACGGACATCCGAAGGTGGCCAATGCAGCGGTCATTGGGGTGCCGGATGAAAAGTCGGGCCAAGCTGTGAAGGCCTTCATACAACTCAAGCCCGGAGAGACAGCGACCGAGGAGGAGATAATCGAGTATTGCAGAGACAAGATGGCTGGCTACAAGAGACCGAAGTACGTGGAGTTCAGGGAGACCCTCCCCATGACCACAGTGGGGAAGATCTTGAGAAGGCAGTTGCGTGACGAGGAGTGGGCCAAGGCCAAGAAAGGGAAAAGTGGCAGTTAAGGAGGATCGAGATCGTGCCACCAGGTCTTTGGATCCTGGTTTTGACAGGCCCGAGCAATGGACCTGGCGGTCTCTGTCTTGAGGGTGGCCCCTGTCTTCTCTATCCACTTTTCCAGTGAGGAGCATCCCTGAGCCCTGTACTCCAGAGCCTGGATGAAGCACTCCAGGAGATCTGCATCCCTGGCTATCTTCGCCTCGAGGCTATTCTGGTCATCCCACAGCTCATAGAGGTCCTTCAGGGCATCCGCTACCTTTTCGGGAAGAGATTGGAGCTGGTCTCCCCAAGCCCTTTTCTGGGCCTCCCTCGAGTCCAGATACCTGTCGTTGACCCTGTGGAGATCGCCTATTCTGGCCTCGGGCAAGTCGTGGATCAGGCAGATCATGGCCGTCTTGAGGGGATCCGCCCCCTCAAGACGCGCCAGGATGTATCCCAAAATGGCTGTCCTGAAAGTGTGCTCAGCAACGCTCTCCGGATCCCGGATGCCTGCGACCCACCAGCCGCTCCTCCTCATCCTCTTGAGCAGACCGACCTCGTAGAGAAATTTTGCGAGCTCCTCCATCATTTGCTCTCCGGTTCACCTCTCATGGGGGCTTCAAGAACTCCTTCAACCTTTTCTTCATCTCCCTGAGCTCTCCCTTTGATGGGAGAGAGAGTTTTATGGGGCCCTCACCCCTTTTCCTTATCCCAGCAAGATCCGGCCTGAAGGTGGGGTGGGAGAAGCTCCCGCTCACCCAAATGGGAGCAACGAGGACTGAGGAACTCCCCTCAGCCCCGGATCCTATCTCTGGCTCGAGCCTGAAATCCAATGATCGCCTTATGAGGTCAGCCTCTCCCGCAGCCATTATCCGCACCCCCTCGCTATCCATGGATCCCCTCGACACCTTGATGATCCCACGATGGAACAGGAGTTTTGCCGAGCCCTTGGAAAAGTGGGTGCGGGCATCTCTATCATCTTTCTCCTTTCTTCCCAGAAGACCGAAACTCCTTATCATTCTCGGGATGTCCACTCCGTGGATAGTCCCCGATGAGATGCGAATATCAGCCTTTCCTTCTATGTGTCGGAGCATCTCCTCGAGGTCTTGAGCCCATGGCCCCCTCAGTTCCCATTCGCTATCCATCGGACCACTCAAGAAGCCCGTCTTCGCGAAGCCTTGGAGAAGGGCTCCCACATCCACCCCCCTTGTAGCGAGCTTGAGGGTCAAATCCCGCACGGGTGCCTGGAGATTCGCCTCGAACTCGCCCCTTACCACTCCTCCTCCTATTTCGGCTTCGAACTCATGGATGGAGAGGACCCCATCCCTTAAGGAAAAAGAGAACTTCACCTTCTCGAGCAACTGGCCGTTGAGCCTCAATCGGTCTAGCCGTAACACTCCCGCCAATGGCACCGATATCAGTTGTGGCAAGGGGGACTTATTGGCATCCCTATCAGGGGCGAGTTCCTCATCCTCGGGCTTTCTCCCCCTCCATAACCCCTTTTTGGGCTTGGTGGGAAGAGGATCCCAATTGAATTCCTCTGCCTTTAGGTCCAACCAAATTTCCCTCTCGGGATCTTCCCTGATACTCGCTGAGCCAGTAAAAGGTAGCCCATCCACCTTACCACTCATGTGGGAGATCTCGCCCTGGCCACGGCCCAGGGCAAACTCACCCTCCAGATAAAACTCGCCCCATCTGATGGAGCCCAGATGAGGCATCCTCAGGTTCAGCTTCGCCAAAAGGTCTTTGAGGGAGGATACGCTTCCATGGAACCTTCCAGCTACCTTCAATCCCTGGGAGGAGGGAACTAGCTGGCCTTCCATCAGGAATCTGATCCCTGGGGGGCCATGGAGCTGTAACTCGAAAGTGGATGGATTGAGACCGTGTGCCTCTTCTTGACCTTTGAGTTCGCCCCGTACCTCCACCTCCTGACTCCCCACCTTCCCCAGGAGAAGAATTTCCTTCTGGGGCTTTCCTTCCAGGCCCACCCCTCCTGCTTCCCGCATGGAGAGGGAGGGGAAGCTGAGGCGAGCTCCTCCTGCCATCTCTACCCTTATGTCCTTCAACTCTATCCTGGATGCCCCCAGGACAGAGGGAATCCAATGGCTCCATTCTCTCTTTTCCCTTGCGGGGGAGGTTATCCTCTCCTTCAATGGTTCCTCTTTTGGGAAATTCCCCTCGGGTTGATGCCCCCTCAAGTCCTCCTTTGGAGAGAGAAAAACTTCAATGCCCATTGCTTCCAGGAAATCGAATCTTGTCCTTCGGGCCACAATGTTTCCCAAGGAGGTTCCCAGTTCCAGTTTTCTGATACTGAGGGAGTAAAGATCGCCCTCACCCTCCATGGAAAGACCCCCAATGAGCAATCTAGGGGAGGGAAGAAGGGTGCCCTGGAGTTCTCCTTGTATCGTTATCTTGGCACCTGTGGCCTTCGAGATCTTGCGCTCCAATATTGCCCTGAACCACGAGGTCCATGGACTCATTCCCTCGAGGGGCTCCTTCAAGCTCCTTGCCAAGCCTGGTAGGATCAGCTCCCTGTGGCGTACTTTCTCCTCCAACTGGGATTCTCTGATGGCTTCCAGGATCCCCTGTGGGGTGAAGGTCTCGTATATCATGGCCATGTCTATGGTATTTCCCCTGGTATTCACAAACAGCACGTGAAAGGGTGCACTTGTGGTCGAGAGAACAGCCAGGAGGACCTCTTGAGTTATGGCGGCATTCCCCGTAACCAGAACAGGATCCTCGGGCCCAGGGCAATTGACCTCGTAATTTCCTTGAAGGCCCTCCACTGGGTGCTGTGTTATCTCGACAGATGGGAGGATCTCTCCCAAGGAAAGGACGAGCTCAAGGGGATAGACCTTCTCGGGATCCAGATGCTCGCAATCGCCCACTTTGGCCTCGCCCCTCTTGAGCTTCTCGAGCCACTGGGCGCAAGAGGAGAGACCGCATATTTCGCACTCCTTTCCCCCCAGATACTTGGAAGGATCCACTGTGTCCACATAGAGATCTGCCTTGAGTGCCATCTCAGCCGGAAGATCTCCTCTTTTGCCCGAAGCTTCTATCTCCTCAGATGGAGCCTATGCTAGGGGACTCAACCACAAACTCAAAAGGCCATATGGGCCATGTCATTGGCCTTAGCTCTTTCCTCGCATGGTTCAACGAGATGATCTGCTCCCCCCTTTGATTCGCAATCTCAAGTGTCCGGGACTTCTTGAGCCCTCGATAAAAAGAAGTCCTCCGGGTCCCTAGGCCACCTTTCCTCCACGGCCTCCGACCTCTCACTTTCCCAGGAACAAGTTTCTGGGATTGTCCACCAGCATGGTCCTTATCTGCTCGTCCGTCACTCCCTCTTTTTTGAGCATTGGGATTACGTTCTTGTGTATGTGGTCAATTCTCCAATTTTCGAAGGCCTTCAGGTACTTTTCCGGCACTGCTATGGGTCGGCCCAGCCAATAGTTGACCGTGTCATGGGATAGCATGATGCGGTTCGCATGACCTTCGCGGCACAGGGCCGCTACGTTTTTCACTATCGCCTCTGTGGGTGTGATGACCTCTAGGCCTATGCGGTCGAAGGCTATGTAAACCCCCTTGGCCAAGATGGCCCTGTGGTAGTCTATGTCCTTGGAATTGGACACATGGCCTATCATGATTTTCTTGGGATCAGCTCCCTCCCTGATCAGGAGGTCCGCCTGTTCCACACCTCCCTTGGGGCCCTCGGTGTGAGTGATTATGGGCACTCCCGTTGCCTTCTGGGCCTTCGCCGCTGCTTTCAGCACAGATGCCTCGTACGGAGATATCTCAGGTCCTGTCCCAACCTTTATCACCCCTGCCTTGATCCCCGTTTTACCTATCCCCTGGGTTATCTCCTTTATGAAGACCTCCGAGATGAGCTCGGATATGTCGGCTCCCCAAGGCACGCGGGTTCTCCAATAGGCGGGGGAACCTTCATGTTCAGTATAGAGCCCCGTGGAGCAGATTATGTTCACCCCTGTCCTCTTGGCCAATGTCTTGTAAAGGGTGGGATTTCGGCCACCAACGTCATTGGGCGTAGCATCCACTATTGTCTTTATGCCCACAGCCTTTGCCAATTTGAGCACCCCCAGGTTTACCTTGAGGGCCTTCTGCCAGTCTTCAGGATAGAGAGTGGCATCCGAAAACCAACCGGGGTACGCGAAAACGAAATGCTCGTGCATCAGGGTGACCCCGAGGTTCTCCGCCTTAACGGGTCCCAAAACAGTATTGACCATTCCCGGCGAAAGGGCCTTGAGGCTAGAGGTCCCCGCCATCTGGGATGCGATCCCTTGGCCCATGGCCAAGGCCATGAACAGGATCATGGTTAGGGGGAATCTGAGCTTCCTTGTCATGGGATCGCCTCCTTTCCATCCATCTCGGTTTGAGTTTGCCTTTTCATGTCACACCTGGAGGAAAAAAGCAAGCCCAAAGAAAAGGATCCTCGGGTGCGTGTGAGGGGAGTTTTGGGATTGGCTACCAGGCGGGATTGCTCTCCCAAGCGGGTGAGTTAGGCAAGGCACCTGTAGCCTCGAACATGTTCCGAGCCAAACGGATACGGGAGGCCCTGTCCTCTTCCTGCCAAGTGCATGCGCCTTGGCCCTCGAGCCCCAGGAGGACTAGGGAAGATCGAAGTTGGAGGAAGCCATGGAGGAGGGGAGGGGGCTTCGCCCCCTCTCTTTGTCCTCATCCGGCGCTTGAGACCTTACTCGATACAGCCTCTCTCCTCCAATTCTCGGGTCTCAGTTCTCTCACGGTTCTGCCAGCTCGCCACATCTCCGAATTGGCCATCCGAGCCAACTCCAAGTCAAGCTGCTTCCTATAGTCGGGCTGACTGTTCTTCTCCAGCACGATTCTTGCCTCTGTTCCGTCTTTCACCCTTTGGTAGAGCTCTCTGAAGAGCGGTGCCACTGCCTCCTTGAACCGATCCTTCCAGTCCAAGGCTCCCCTCTGAGCAGTGGCACTGCAATTGGCATACATCCAGTCCATCCCCTTCTCGGCCACGAGCTTTATGAGGCTCTGGGTGAGCTCTTCCACTGTCTCATTGAAGGCCTCGCTGGGACTGTGCCCCTGACGTCTCAATTCCTCGTATTGGGCTTCCATTATTCCGGCCAGGGCTCCCATCAGGACTCCCCTCTCTCCCGTGAGGTCGCTGTAGACCTCCTTCTCGAAGGTCGTTGGGAAGAGGTAGCCTGAGCCAATGGCAATGCCCAGTGCGAGGACCCTGTCCAGGGCTCGCCCTGTTGCGTCTTGGAAGACAGCGAAGCTGCTGTTCACACCGCTTCCCTCGAGGAAATTGCGCCTCAGAGAGAGGCCTGATCCCTTCGGAGCCACGAGAATGACATCTATATCTTCCGGGGGAACTATCCCAGTTTGGTCGCGATAAGTCACACCGAAGCCGTGGGAAAAATAGAGGGCCTTGCCTTTGGTGAGATGGGGCTTCAGCCTTGGCCAGAAAAGCATCTGACCGGCATCCGAAAGGAGAAACTGGATGATAGTTCCCCTCGATGCAGCTTCTTCCAAACTGAAGAGGGTCTTTCCGGGAACCCATCCATCCCTCAAGGCCTTTTCCCAGGAGGGGGTTCCCTCCCTCTGCCCCACGATGACCCTTATGCCATTGTCCCTCATATTGAGGCTCTGCCCTTGGCCCTGAACCCCATATCCCAGGACACAGACGATCTCGTCCCTCAGGACCTCCTGGGCTTTGCTCAGAGGAAACTCAGCTAGGGTCACTACCTCCTCCATTACTCCTCCAAAATCTATCTTGGCCATTTTCCAATCCACTCCTTTCCTTTTGTTTGACGGGCCCTGAGGCCCCAATGTATCCATCTCCCATTTGTTGCCTCGATGAGGAGACCCCTGGGGGCTCTTCGCAAAATCCTGGCCCCGAACTTCTTGGCCCTCTCCAATGCCTCCCTTTGTCTCTGGCCCTCCACATCCAGTTTCACGAGGATCATCTCCCTCACCCTCGGATTGTGAACATCCAATGGGGCGTGCACCACCCTTTTCACCTCCACCAGGTTCCTGAGCTGCTTCACTATGCGCTCCATGGTCCGGGCGTCTCCCCAAGTGGTGCAAGTGATCATCGAGGTTCCTGGCTCCTTGCTATGGGCTGCTGTGAGGGCCTCGATGTTGTAATTTCTCGCACTGAAAAGGGAGGCAACCCTGGCCAGAACACCTGGTCTGTTCTCAACCGTTATGGAGACCACATAAGGCCTTTGAGACCCTCTTTCCTTTTCCTCCCCCATTGGGACCTCCAGGACAACTATTGGACCCCCATGAAAAGGCGATCAGCTCCTTCCCGAGACCCTTGCCTTGGTGCAAGAGGGAGATTGCCCTTCTTTCCCCATGATCATCTCGTCCAGTTTCCCTCCAGGGAGGACCATGGGGTACACCTTCTCCTCAGGGTCCACGAGGAATTCCATTATCACCGGCCCTTTCTCTCCGAGTCCCTTTGTCAGACATGGGACCACCTCATCTGGAAAAAGGGCACGAAAACTCTTTATCCCATAAGCTTGGGCGAGTTTTTGAAGATCCGGCCCTCTCTCGAATATGGTCTCACTGTAGCGGCCCTCGAAAAGGAGAGATTGCCATTGTCTGACCATTCCAAGGGAGCCATTGTTCAAGACCACTACCTTGACGGGAAGGTCATAGGAGATGAGGGTCCCCAGCTCCTGCATGTTCATCTGGAAGCTACCATCTCCCGAGATGCACACGACCTCCCGAAGAGGGAAAGCGACCTGGGCCCCTATTGCTGCAGGGAGGCCATATCCCATAGCTCCCAACCCCCCTGAAGAGAGAAGGGTCCTAGGTCTCCTGAAACTGTAGTTGAGGGCAGTCCACATCTGATGTTGGCCCACATCCGTGGAAATGATGGCCTTCGCCGAAGTGAGCTGGCTCAACTCCTTTATGACTTGCTGTGGCTTTATGACTTCTTTGGGCTCAGGCTCATCCGGGCCGGATAGGAGGGCATGAGCCCCGGAATTTATGACCCCAGCCCCTGAACACAAGATGGGTCTTTGCGCCCTGGCAATTGCCTCGGCAGCCCTCCTCACCTGGAGAGGGTGCCCCGGCCTCCGCGAGGGTCGTTTGTGGGAAGGCGATGAGCGCCGAGAGGTGTTCCTGTCCTGGGATGCGAGAACATCCCTAGGTATGTCTATGAGTACAGGACCTGGCCTTCCCGTCGTAGCCACCATGAAGGCCTCTTGGACTATGTCGGGAAGCTCCGCCAGTGAACGGACCAGGTAATTGTGCTTGGTGCAGCTTCTCGTTATCCCGACTATGTCCACTTCCTGGAAAGAGTCTCGGCCCAATTGATGGGTTGCTACCTGTCCGGTTATGGCGATGAGGGGGACCGAGTCGCAATAGGCGCAGGCCAAGCCCGTGACCAAATTGGTGGCCCCGGGGCCAGAGGTGGCGAGGCAAACCCCTGGTCTTCCAGTAGCCCTGGCATATCCGTCAGCTGCGTGGGCCGCTGCTTGCTCGTGTCTCACCAGAATGTGGCGTATCTCGGGGAATCTGGTGAGCTCGTCGTAGAGGTGGATGACCGCTCCCCCCGGATATCCGAAGATCACATCCACCCCGTGTTCCCTTAGGAGCTCGAGGAGAATTCGCGATCCCGTCTTCACCCTTCACCTCCAAATGTTGTTTTTCGCGAAAATAAAAAGGCCGCGGGCATTTCCTCTGCCCGCGGCCTGTATCCGCCTCATCTGTCAATGGTCACGGATCAGGCAGCGGGCCCTCCTTTACGACTATAAGGACGATGCCGATAACTCGAGGGAAGACTGCCTTTTCTTCCATGACCATCTCTTGGCCTGCCAGCTTGTGGTCTCTCATCTCATTCTCCCACAACACAATCCCATGAAAACAAACCCCGCTGATTTTGTCAATCCCTTTTTTCAGACGGGCTCCAATATGATCTTGTGCTCCACCAGGGAGGTCGTCTTGAGTTTGGCTCTGAGGAATTTCTGCTCCCCGAATATGCTCTTGAGGTAAAGTTCCTCTCCCCTGGGCTCTATCACGTCGACGGCCTCCATTACCAGTTCCTCCCTTTCGCCTTTGAGCAAGTAAGCATTTGCCTCGCACATGATTCAGCTCACCTCCTTTTTGAGAAGGCCCACTAACTCCTCTATGAGGTGGGGAAGGGGCTCGGCCTTCACGCCCACTACCTGGACCCTTTCCTGGGTCATAGGGACCAAGAGTTTGAGGGCCGAGGAGCCGGAGATCGCCTCGGCCATGGCAGGTGTGAGCTCTCCCATCATAGAATGAGCCATCACTATTGCCAAGGATCCAACCACCACGTCCGCTCTGCTCACAGTCCTCACAAGGGCATTCTCCCCCGTAGCCCCCCGGTTTGCTCCGGCCTTGAGCATCGCTGCTGTGGCAATGGCATTGGTACCCAGGGCTATTATCTCGACTCTCTCGGCCAGGCTCTCCCTGAGCTTCTTGACTATGACGCTTCCTATACCACCGCCTTGGCCGTCAACGACGCAGATCCGGAGCATCTCCCGTGTGTCCTGAGATTTTAAAAGTCATGACGCTTGTCTGATCCCCGAATCATGCGACACCGAGGTTTGAGCTCTTCTCCGGCCTTCCTGGGAGGCCCTGGAGAAAATCCTCTCCCGGATGAGGCCCCTCGAATGGGGAAGTATCCCATGGCCAAGAGCCAAGTGTCAAGAAAGGGGCCTGGATCTCTAGCTCACTCATCTCTTTCCGGTACCTCGAGGTCGAAGGTCACACCTTGCTCCTTCGAGGCCAAGTGGGCGAGATACATTTGAGCTCACCCCTACCCTGTGAGGGAGCCTTTGGGTCCTCTCACTTGATCTCCCTTTGGGGGAGGAGCGACTCCGGGCCCTTCTTTGGGTTTTGTCCCTTTCCAAAAGCCATATCGCTTTGTTTTGGCCAGGTGTCAGGGGGCTGCGGGCCTGGATAAGGGGTGAGGAGAACGCCGAGGGTCATCTTGACAGTCAGGGGGGAGGGTGGTAAAAAAGGATCCAATCGAGGCCACGAAGGCCTTTAGGACCAGAAGGTCCAAGGGACTCGTGGCCTTTTATTTTTTTGGAGGGCTTCTCAATGCACATCCCGGACGGGTACCTTGGTCCTCTGACATATGGAGGATTGTGGGCTGCAATGGCCCCCTCCTGGCTTTACGCCTCGCGTAGGGTGAGAAGGGAGGTCACCTCGATTCATGTTCCATACTTGGCCATGGCCTCAGCTTTTTGCCTGGCAGTGATGGTTGTGGCCTTTCCCCTTCCTGGAGGAACGACAGGCCATCTTGCCGGATCTGGCCTCGTGGCCGTGCTCCTTGGCCCATGGGCGTGTGTACTGGCCATCTCCGTGGCTTTGGGAATTCAGGCTCTGGTATTCGGAGACGGGGGGATCACGGCCTTGGCGGCCAATTGTTTCAACATGGGTCTTGCGGCAGGCCTTTGTGCCCACTGGGTTTACAGGCTTTTTTCAGGCCCTGAAGGCACTAGGAGAGTGGGCACCATCCAAGCGGTGGGAGCTGGCCTCGCAGGTTACGTGGGTATCAACGTTGCGGCCCTCTTGACTGCCTTGGAGCTAGGGATCCAACCCTTGATCTCTCACGGATCTCCCCAGGCTCGTTACTTTCCTTATGGACTGGAGGTAACCCTGCCTGCTGTGATGATACCTCATCTCACCGTATTGGGGGCGATGGAGGCAGCCATGACAGTTATAGTTGTCGGATTTGTGAGGAGGCTCAAGGTCCTTCCCGTTGTGTTACTGGGCACATTCCTCCTAGCAACTCCTGAAAAAAGCAATGCTCACGAGTTCTGGATAGAGGGGAAGGGGGAAGAGTTCCTCCTGGTATTTGGTCATGGGACCAATAGGGCCGATTTCGACCCCTCGAATGTCAAGGCTATCAAGGCTTGGGGGGCTAAGGGAGAAGAGATCCCTGTAACAGCGGAAAAAAGGGAAAAAGCGCTCCAATTGAGGCCTGCTGGGGAGGCCTGCGTGATTTACTCGGAGATAGACAATGGTTACTGGTGCAAGACCATCTACGGCTGGAAGAACGTGGGGAAGAGCAAGGCGAGCAGGGTCGTAGAGGCCCTGAAGTCCTTGAATTACGCCAAGAAGATCATCTGTGGTGGGGATGTGGCCACAAGAGGTGTGGAAGGGGCTATCCTGGACATTGTCCCTACCCTTGACCCCTCGGGGCTCAAAAAGGGAGACAGCCTCACCCTCAGGGTTCTCTTTCGAGGGAAGCCCTTGCCTGGAGCAGAGGTGAGCGGAGGCGACCACCAGAAGATAGGAACTACAGACCCTGAGGGAATCGTCAAGGTCCAGATAGGGGAGGGAAGCAACGTGATAGCAGTGACGACAAAACAGCGGTTGGATGGCGACCCCGAGGCCGATTTCCTGAGCATCACGGCCACATTGAGTTTGGAGGTGGGAAGATGAAGTCCTCTCCGAGGGGTGAGGTCCCGGGCTCCCAAAAGCTCCTCCATGGGGTCTTCCTTTTGGCCTTCCATCTCATTCTCTATGGGATCTCCATTTTTTCGCCACCTTGTGGGTTTTGTCACACGATTCACTACTCAGTGGAACCCAAAGGAATGACCGTCAGGGTCTTTTACTCGCCGGATGACCCCGCAAGTTACGCTGAATACCTTTGGGTTTTTCTCGTGGGGGATAGCCCTCTTTGGGCACACCATGGCGGTGTGAGCCTAGCTCTGGGGCCAGGTAGTCCCATTGAGGCCAACTCTCCCCTGACCCTACCCCAGGGCGGTTTTGTGGTCTCTAGCAGATTCGAGCACGTGGAGTGGAGGGAGTGGGGAAGATTCGAGCCCGAGAACAAGGACTCCTTCACCTTTTTCAACCTAGGGTTCACCTATGGCCTCACTCCGTGGCTCATGGGCAGTCTGTTTATCCCGTACAACGTGAAACGCCAGGACACCTTGGGCACCTTGGAGGGAATAGGCGATGTGAAGCTGAGTTTCAGCCTTGGGTTCAACTACAATCCGAGGAAGGGATTGAGTCTCAATTCCATGGAAGACACCGCAACCACCATCGAGGGAACGGGCACCACCTACTTCGCCTTCATGGCAGGGGCCACCTTTCCCACTGGCAAATGGAAAGAGAAGCTAGGAGGGGAAATAGATCCTGGAATGCAGCCAGGCTTTGGAAGCCCCTCCCTGAATGTGGGCTTCGCTGCCTCGAGGCAGATCTGGGGGCCCTTTTCCATGACAGCTGATGTGGCATATGATGTTTTCACGGAGAGGGAGCACTTCAAATTCGGAAACGAATTTCGTTTCAATGTGGCAGGAGTTTACGAGCTCTGGGGCAAACCAGAGGCCTTCGTGAACAAGATAGACGGGATCCTCGAGCTCAATCTCTTGAATGTCGCCAGAGACGAAGAATTCGGCGAGAAACTGGATGCAACGGGTGGGACGATCCTCTACATAACTCCGGGCCTGAGGTTCTCTTTTCCCAGTATCCAGAACATGAACCTAGGAGTCGGTGTGAAGCTCCCCATAGCCAAATGGCTCAATGAGAGGAGAGACCAGCAGGGCGCAGAAGGCCTGGAGAAGTTCAGGGTGATCTCAACCATATCCATATACTTTTGAGACGGAGTTTGATGGGCGTCCCCGGGAGAGTCCCCGATTTTCTCTTGGCCCCACCCCTCGAGGATCCAAAGGAAAGGATCCTGGGGAGGGGCCTTTCTTTTATGGAGAGGGCAACGAGAGGTCTCTCCAAGCTCCTGAGGGATACCTACGTTCAGTGGGATACCTCATCAAGAGAGGGGCTTTTGCAGAAAACGGACCCGAGGGTGAAGATATTGGGGCTGGCCTGTGCTGTGGTCCTAGTGAGCCTGAGGCACTCCCTAGGCTCGCAGCTCTTCGTGGCCATCTCCATCCTCCTCCTCGCGTCCTTCTCAAAGGTGGGTCTCTCTTCAGTCTATCCCAAGGCTCTGGGGCTGGCCTTCGTCTTCGGGTTTCTGATCCCAGCCCCATCGTGTCTGAATCTGTTTTCCGAGGGGGAAATCATCCTTCCTCTACTGGTGAGGGAGAGCCCAAGCAGCTTTCTCTGGTTCCAAGTTCCGGAGACTGTGGGAGTGACCAGGGAAGGGCTTTCTTCCATTGGGCTTCTGTGGTTCAGGATCTTCAATTCCCTAACTTGCACATTCCTCCTCGTCAACACCACCCCTCTGAGCGACATCCTCAAGGGGCTGAAGCATCTCAAGATGCCGGACTCCATTGTGGTCGTCATCGTCCTCACGTACAGGTACGGGTTCATCTTCCTGGACCTCATGGAGCAGATGCACAGGGCGAGGCTCGCTAGGATAGTTAGAGGAGGGAAAAATTCGGAGACCAGGAGGTGGACTGGGGAGAGATTGGGTTTCCTTTTCGGTAAGGCGCAGTTGCGTTGCGAGCAGACCAATAGGGCCATGGAGGCGAGGGGTTTTTCTGGAAGGGTCAGAGTAGAACCTTTGGGAAGCATGGAGAAGGGGGATAGATGGAAGCTGGCAGTGCTCGCCATATGGGCTGTGATGGCAGCATCCGTTGTGTGAGCCCCGAGAAGGCCATAATGGAATTGGTGGGGGTCTCATACGAGTATTACGATCGCTTCAAGGCCCTTGAAGAAGTGGATCTCACCCTCCAAGAAGGGGTGAAGATGGCCATTGTCGGGGCAAACGGCTCAGGGAAGTCCACCTTGTTGCAGGTGATGGCGGGGATACTCTTCCCCAAGAAGGGGAGAGTCCTTTTCAGGAAGAGGCCTGTGAGCGAGACTAGCCTTCGGGACCCTGGTTTTCGTCACTTTTTCCGTTCAAGGGTGGGATATGTGTTCCAGGACCCAGATGTACAGCTTTTCTGCCCAACAGTGATGGAGGAACTCATGTTCGGGCCTCTCCAGCTCGGTCTTCCCCACGAGGAAGCCAGAAGTAGAAGTGAGGAGATCTTGGAGATGCTCTCTCTGGAAGGGCTGGCCCAGAGGCCCACTTACATGCTGTCTGGAGGAGAGAAGAAGAAGGTCGCCGTGGCCTCTGTCCTCACCATGAACCCCGAACTCCTTCTTCTGGATGAGCCAACAAATGGGCTTGACCCGAGGACCCAGAGCTTCTTGGTGGATCTGATCTTTTCCCTCCATGAAGTTGGGAAGACCATAGTGATAGCCACCCACGACCTGAGTCTTGTAATGGAGCTCCATGCAAAGGTGGCTGTGCTCACTGAAGACCACAGGATCCATAAGGTAGGAGACACAGAGGAGATAATCGAGGACGAGGCCTTGCTTCTCAAGGCCAACCTGATCCACGAGCATACCCACAGACACGATGGTGAGAAGCACAGCCATCTCCACGGTCACGCCATGCCATCCATTGTGTTTTTCGCCGAGCTTCCCGATGGGGCCTCTCCCAGAGAGCAGGCCAGGGCTATGGGGAGGCTGTACGAGGAAGCGGGGGTCTCCAGGATCATATCACGCCGGGATCTTGTGGCCATAAAATTGCACGTGGGCGAGAAGGGAAACAAGACCTACGTGAAGCCAGAACTTATATCGGAGCTCGTGAAAAGGGTGAAGGCCTCCAGGGCCTTTCCATTTCTCACGGACACTTGCACCCTTTACAGGGGCCAGAGGGAGAATGCCATAAAGCACATCCTTCTGGCACACGGGCATGGGTTTTCCATAGAGAAGGTTGGAGCGCCCTTCATAGTTGCTGATGGACTTGTGGGCACGACCGAGATGGAGGTCGAGATCCCAGGGAGAATGTATCAAAGGGTGGGAGTTGCAAGGGAGATTCTCAATGCCGATGCGCTTATCGCTGTGTCTCATCCCACAGGCCACCCTGGGACTGGAATGGGCGCCTGCTTGAAGAATTTAGGTATGGGTCTCGCATCCAGAGCTGGGAAGATGAGGCAGCATTCTGCCATAAGGCCAGAGGTGCAGGAAGCGAGGTGCCAAAACTGCGGAAAGTGCAGGAGGTGGTGTCCTCATCAGGCGATAGTGGAGAAAAACGGTAAGTCCTTCATCCTCCCCGAGAGGTGCATCGGCTGCGGAGAATGCATAGCTCTCTGCAGGTTCGATGCTGTGAGCTTCGATTTCGGTATAGAGTGCGCTGAGCTCCAAAGAAGAATGGTGGAGCATGCCCTAGGGGTACTTCGGGGGAAGGAGGGGAAGTGCTTCTTTTTCAATGTCCTCGTGGACATGACAAAGGATTGCGATTGTCTAGGTGAGGCCCAAAGGAAGATAGTCCCCGATATGGGCATACTCGCCTCTCAAGATCCCGTTGCCTTGGACAAGGCAACCCTGGATCTGGTAAAGGATAGGAGGGGCTTCAATCTGGGAGAGCTCAGCTATCCAGAGCTGAATCCCATGGTCCAGATCCTCTATGCTCAAGAGCTAGGAATGGGCTCCACGGAATACATCCTCGAGAGGATAGAGGTGGAAGCCAAAATGCCAGCCAGCACGTGAAGGAGCCTCCATGGAGGGAAGCTCCTCCTGGGCTTTAGGGGCCGAGGACATTTTTTTCCATCAATTCGACGATTCTTTCTTCCTCTATTCCCCAACCCTTGAGTGCTTCCAGCGTGAGTTCCCTGCTAGGGGGAGTTGGAGGTCTCTGGACCTTGGGCTTCGTCCTGCTGAATCGCGGAGCCGGGGCAGGTTGGACAATTCCCTCTATGACCATGAAAGCCCCCCTTTGAACATTGTGGGGGTGGTTTGGAGCCTCTTCCATGGACAATACAGGAGCGAAACAGGAGTCGGTTCCTTCAAGGAGCTCGCACCACTCCTCCCTGGTCTTTGTCTTGAAAATGGCCCTCAGCTTCTCCTTCGCCTGTGGCCAGGCGGATCTGTCGAACTGGCTTTGGGCTAGAGAGTCATCCAAACCCAATCTCTCGAGGAGTTCCTTGTAGAATTTTGGCTCAATGGCCCCTATGGCCACGTACTTTCCATCTGCTGTCTCGTAAACATCGTAGAAGGGTGCCCCTGTATCGAGGATGTTCTCGCCCCTTTTCTCGCTCCATGCACCCATGGCTTTGAGTCCGTAGAACATGGTCATGAGGGAGGCGGATCCATCTACCATTGCGGCATCCACCACCTGGCCCTGACCCGAGCGTTGGGCCTCGAGAAGCCCGCAGACTATTCCAAAAGCCAGGTATAGGGCTCCACCTCCGAAATCCCCGACGAGATTGAGGGGCGGAACTGGCGCCTGGTCCTTTCTTCCAAAGCAATGGAGGGCCCCGGAAAGGGCGATGTAGTTTATGTCATGGCCTGCTGCCTGGGAAAGGGGGCCTTCCTGCCCCCATCCAGTCATGCGACCGTAGACCAGCTTGGGGTTCCTAGTGAGGCAAACTTCTGGACCCAGGCCCAGTCTCTCCATCACGCCTGGTCTGAAACCCTCGATCAGGGCATGGGCCTTCTCCACAAGCCTGAGAACAAGCTCCACTCCCTCTGGCTTGGAGAGGTCGACCGGCACTTGGATGCGACCTCGGGTGAGAAGATCGTATTGAACGGGCATGGGTATGCCTAACCCTGAAGGCCCCAACCTGGTTATCCTCAGAACCTCGGCTCCCATGTCCGAAAGAAGCATGGCGCACATGGGCCCGGGTCCTATTCCCGCAAGCTCCACTATCTTGATACCCCTCAAAGGACCCATTTCCAGAGGGCCTCCATCTTCCAAAGAGCCATCATGAGATTCAGCCTTTGTCCCACTCCTTCCAGTCCATTCCCGCTCTCTTTTCCCAACCCGGCTCGAATTTTCTCGTGAAAAAGCCCTCCAATTTCTCCAGTAGCCTCCTCCATCCCGGAAGATACTCGTACTTGAGAACGTCCTCCAGGAAGGGGACTATCTCAGCCATCATCTCCTTTGGAAGATAGGCCCTGGCCCCCATCTCGAAGGATTTCTTGAGGGCTTCCGGGTTGAGGGCGTGAGCTGTCAGCATGGCAACGGGCAGCTTCCTGTCAACAGCCCTCTGGAGCAGATCGAATCCATTCACTCCCATTATGTCGAGCACAACCAAATCGTATGTCCATCCCGATAACATCTGGATCGCGTGCTCGTAGGTGGAGGCGGTCTCCACTATGCAATCCGGAACACTGTCCGAAATCACATCCTTCAACGTCTCGAGCACGTCAGGTTCGTCATCGACTATCAGGATCCTCTTGCCGCTCAAAATGGAGCCCGCCATGCCTTCCCCTCCTTGATCAATTTTTCCAACCAACCCATTTGTCCCTCTTTTAATCCTGTGCCTCCAGCCCTTCCAGGAAAGCAGCGACGTTCAAACCCAATACCCTGTGGTTGTATCCTCCCTCTAGGATTCCGAAACGGCCAGCTCCCCATCGCCGGGCGGCCTGCGCCACCATCTGGCCAATGGTCTTGTAATCTTCCGTGAAGAGCAATCCTCCCCAGTCATCCCTATGATAGTCGAATCCCGCCGAGACCCCTATCAAGTCGACACGTTCCCCCTCGAGTGCCTCCTCGACTTCTTCGAGATATGCCTTTCTTTCCCTCGATGAAGGATTGAAGATCCTGACCCATCCCTTGTCGCCCAGGATGTTCACGGTTCCGTCTCCGAAATGGAGGTCTATGTCCAGAACAAGGGCTGTGCGGATGAGCCCCTCCTCCCTCAGCGAGAGAAGGGCTATGGCCATGTTATTGAAGTAGCAAAAACCCCAAGAAGAGGAGCTCGATGCGTGATGCCCCGGAGGCCTTATGAGGCCGAAGCAAGGCTCCTCGAGTCCTATCCTCGCTGCCTGAATGGCGCCTCCCGCAGCAAGGGCTGCTATGTCGTAAAGGCCTCTAGAGGCGACACTCGCTATGTGAGAGGAGCTGTGGGCTAAGGCTATCTGTTGAGGGGTGGCTGGGATGGCATCCAGGAACTGAGCCCTGTCCTTTATCTCCTCATAAATGGCCTCCATCCTACCCTCTTCTGCAGCTGGGTCATAGGTGTAAACTTGGGTGAAGACTGGGCTGTAAACTACTTTCATATGTGGCCTCCTCACGAGAAGGCTCGAAATCCGAGCTCTGGGAAAGATACCTGAGGACCCAGGCCCTGATGCCAGGAAAAAAGCAAGCCTCACTGATCTCCATCAATGAGCGAAGTTTAGTTAAAGAGACTCCTCCATGTCAACACGGGACTCAGCGCAAAGATGGGGACTCGCAGACTCACCCATAGCCACGAGAAATTTCCGTGGCGGGCGAGGGGTGGATCCCTTTGGCAGGATTGTATTCTGGATGGACCATTTTTTTCTTGACAAGGGAAGGGATCCCGTGCTAAGAAGGACCAAAACGCGGGAGAGCAGATCCGTGGTAACCTTCGGTCATGTCAACTGGTGCTGGCGCAACTTGAAAGGGGGGAGGTGCGCCTTTTAGCTAGGTGAGAGATAGATGGGCTGTGGGCGCGCCTCGAGGGCCCACAGCCGAGGGATTCTGGATGAGGCCGTGGGCCTTAGGGCACACGGCCTCATCTCTTTATAAACCAATGAGGGAAATGGAGGGCAAGAAGATGTTGGAAAGGGCACTGAGAAAAGCAATAGCTCGAGAGGACTTGGATGAAAACGAAGCCTTTGAGGCCGTGGCTCAGATCCTGGCTGGGGGAGTTTCCCCAGTCAAAACCGGGGCCTTTCTCACGGCCCTTCGAATGAAGGGCATCTGCACAGGGGAGCTTCTCGGTGCCACGAGAGCTCTCAAGAAGTTGTTCAATCCTTGGTCGGAGCTCAGGGATGGTTTTCTGGCCATGGACAGAGAGGAGATAAATGTGGATGAAGAGACCGTGGAACGTACCTCCCTTCCTGGAAAGGGAGGAACAGCCACGTTCAATGTATCGACGGCCTGTGCACTGGTTGTAGCAGCCTGTGGGGTGAGGGTTGTGAGACACGGCAATTTGGTGCCATCCGATTACGTGGGTACAGAACATGTCCTCAGGGCCCTAGGGGTGGAACCCGAGATAACCCCTGCGGTGGCGAAAAGATGCCTCGAGGAGGCAAATGTGGCCTTCGTCTACAGTCCCATGGTCCACCCGTCAGCGAGGCTTCTCTACCAGGTGAGGAGGCAACTGGGCTTCAGGACCCTTTTGAACCTAGCTGGTCCCTTGGTGAATCCCTGTGGGGCCAATGCCGTGTATCTCGGGGTGTACGACCCCAGGGATCTCTTGATCTTCGCTACAGTCCTCAGATCTCTTGGAACAGAGAAGGGAATAGTGGTTCATGGAGAAGGGACTCTGGATGAGGCGAGCGTGACGGGGCTCACGAGAATCTGCATACTGAAGCCTGGGGGCTTTGAGATCCAGGAATTCCAGCCAGAAGACTTGAACCTCAGAAGGGCCTCTCCATCCCAGATAAAAGGGGGAGACGCCCGAGAGAACGCTTCCATCATAAGGGCTATCCTCGAAGGAGAAAGTGGGCCCAGAAGGGATCTCGTTGTCCTGAACGCTGCCTTGGCTTTGGTGGCATCTGGAGCCGAGACCAATATCCGCGATGGAATGTCTAGGGCTTGCGAGGCCATAGATTCGGGAAGGGCCCTGAGAGTCCTGAATGGTCTCGTTGAGCTGACCAATGAAGCGCCTTGCCTTCGCAAGGTGGATCTCTGAGGAGGTGCAAGGTCTGGGAAAAATCGGTCTTTGAAGATCCGATTCCCATAAGGCCCTGAAATCCCGCTCGAGGGTCAGGAATTGCTCGGGGAAGGCCCTTGGCTTTTTGGGGTCTTCACTCATTCTCTTCCGTTGGGGCCAAATACTGGATCCTGTAAACGGAGTTCAGGGTCTCTATCCAGGTGAATCCCCCAGATTCGCGGATCCTCTGGACTGGGCTTGTCCTCAAAAGGCGGCCTTTTCCCAAATAAACGAGGTATCTCTCCCCCACTTCAGGGGGCGAGTATTCCCAACCCCCTATGGGATCTGAAAGTTTGTCAGGGCCACCCTCGAGACGGGCTAGGGAAATCCTCCTCGCTCGAATCTCTTTGGTCCTCTTGTCGTTCACTTTCGTTATGTCCATGGTCCCAAGGCCTCCCCTGGTGAACTCCCAAGATGATCGTTCCATGCCGGACGACCTGGGGCTAAAACTTAAGGCCCCAGCCAGAAAATTTCAACCTCGAAAAAGCAATCTCCGTGCCAATTCATCCCCGAAAAAACCTGTCTTTTCCGGCTTTCCGCCTCACAGTATTTGCCCGGGGGAAAAAGAATACAAGCCCTCCTGGAGGAGCCTTTTGGGAGAAGAGGTCCTCGCCAAAGGAGTGACAAAGTCGTAATCACTGCTTGCCAAAACCGAACTCCCCTCTCAAGCCCTCCCAGAGGACCTGCCTCTCGAGTCTCTGGGATCTTCAGGAGGTTTCCCTCCGATATTGTGTCCAATGCTTGACACGGAATGTGAGCTCGGGGATACTTTTAGGGACCTTTCACGCGCATTGAGCCCCATATTCCAGAGCTTGTGAGAAGGCTATGGAGTGTTCCTACACCCCTAGGGAGTTGAGATGGGCCATAAGAAGAGGCGATTGGAGAGGGCCAACTGCTGGGTGCTGTCCAGGCCACACCCAGGCCAATTTGGTCATTGTGCCAGCAAGATATGCCTTCCACTTCCTCCTTTTTTGTCAGAGGAATCCGAAGCCTTGTCCCGTGTTGGAGGTCTTGGAGGAAGGGAAGTGGGAGCCGAGGCGCACTGCCCCAGGTGCGGACATTCGAACCGATCTTCCCAAGTACAGGATATTCCGCGACGGTAAAGTGGAGGAGGCTCAAGGGATAACGGAGATTTGGAGGGATGACCTGGTGACATTTCTCATCGGGTGCAGCTTCACGTTCGAGGCGGCCCTGATCAAAGCGGGGATTCCCGTGAGGCACGTGGAAGAGGGAAAGAACGTTCCCATGTACATCACCAACATCTCCTGCGAACCAGCAGGGCCGTTCCGAGGACCTTTGGTCGTCACGATGAGGCCCATCCCAGGGAACATGGTGAGCAAGGCGATTCTGGTGACATCGAGGTTTCCCGCGGTTCACGGCGCCCCAATCCATGTGGGCGACCCCCTGGCTCTGGGGATAGAGGATCTGAACAAGCCAGATTTCGGAGATCCAGTGACGGTGAGGGAGGAAGAAGTCCCTGTTTTCTGGGCCTGCGGGGTTACTCCCCAGATGGCCCTCTTGGCTTCTGGGGTGGATCTCGCTGTGACCCACGCGCCAGGTCATATGTTCGTGACGGACTTGTTGGACGAGGACTTGGCCTACTTTTAGGGGAAGGGCCCAAGGAAAGGACCTCTTCTCTTTTTTCTGGGCTCAACGAGAGGGAATCCAAAACGCGAAAGGAGGGGTTCACATGAAAAGGACGACTTTTCTGGGATTCTCGGTTCTTCTCGCTCTTTGTCTTTTGGCTCCACAGGTCATGGCTCCGGGGTCCGCTCGGGCCCAACAGGAGATAACCATAGGGGTCATATACCCCCTGACAGGTGGGGCTGCCTCAGCGGGAAGGGAGCTCAAGCTGGGAGCTGAGTTGGCGGCGGAGATAGCGAATGGTCTCATGCCGGATCTGGAAATGGACATGGCGAAACAGGCTGGCATCAAGAGCATGGGAGGGGCCAAAATAAAGCTCATCTTCAAGGACCACGAAGGCAATCCCACCCTGGGAGCGGATCTCGCAAAGAAGCTCATACTGGACGACAAGGTAGTGGGGATCCTGGGCTGCTACCATAGCTCGGTCACGAAGGCCGTGAGCGCCGTGTGCGAGCAGTACGGTGTTCCCATGATAAACGATTCTTCCACCTCTCCTGCATTGACCCAGCAGGGCTACAAGTGGTTCTGGCGCACGACACCTCACGATGGGACCTTCACCAAGGATCTTTTCGAGTTCCTCAAAGGTTTGAGCGAGGGAAAGGCCAAGGGTGTGCCCCCTGTGCCCAAAAGCGAGCTCATGACCCTAGCCGCTGCATGCGAGAAGACCGAATGGGGCTCTGCAGCTTCAGCCTTGCTCGAGAAGTATGCGAAGGAATATGGCTACGATCTCAAGAGGAACATCCTCTATGCGGCCAAAAGCGCGGATCTGTCAAGCGAGGTTCGCTCTCTCATCGCTGTGAAGCCCGATGCCATGCTCTTCGCCTCCTATACCTCGGATGCCATTCTCATGGTGAAGACCCTCAAAGCCGAAAAGGCAAAGCCCAAACTCATTTGGGGTCAGGATGCTGGGTTTGAAACCCCGGAGTTCAGGAACACTCTGGGAGATGACATTGTTGGGATTCTCACGAGGACAGTCTTCTCCCCCAAGCTGGGACAAGTGAAGAAGATTTCAGGACAAGTGAACGAGCTCTACAAGAAAAGGACCGGGTACGATTTGAGCGATGCCTCAGCAAGAGGCTTCACAGGGGTCCAGACCTGGGTCCATGTGCTTGAAAAGGCAGGATCCACCAAGCCCGAGGCAATTCAGGCTGCAGCGAATGCCATCCACATACCTGGAGATCAGCTGGTGGTGCCCTGGAAAGGTATCCAGTTTTCCACATCCGGTGAAGAGTTGGGGCAGAACATGCTGGGCTCTGGGATCATAGGCCAGTATCAGAAGAATCAAGCTGGAGAGGTGGTCCTGGAAATAGTTTATCCTTTCGAGCTGGCCACTTCGCAGCTCATATATCCGTTCAAAGGCTTTTGATTCCGGGAAGGGGGCATCTTGCCCCCTGTGCCCTATCTGACCAAGGATCTGGTGTCCTTGGGCAGAAAGGGCTGTATTTTTTTGCCAGAGGTTGCTGGAATCCCCAACGAGGGAGTCTCAGGTTCGAGGAGGTCGAAGGTTGGCCACAGATGTATTGGTCTCATCTCTGGTTGCTGGTCTCATGATAGGGATGGTTCTCTCCCTTGTGGCCTTGGGGCTCACAATCATCTTCGGAGTGATGGACATAGTGAACTTCGCCCACGGGGAGTTCCTCATGGTGGGCATGTACACAGGGCTCCTTGTGGCCCAGGGGACCGGGATGGAGCCCCTCATGACCCTCCCCATTGCAGCGGTGGTGGGGTTTGTCCTAGGGGTGATGTGCTACTTCTTCTTCGTCAAGTTCCTCCTGAGAGGGCCTATGGTGGCGCAGCTCTTGGGCACTTTCGGTCTCATGCTGTTTCTCAGAAATCTTGCTTTGCTCTTCTTCGGCTCGGAAGACAGGGCCATCCATCACGGCCTCCTGGTGGGGAAGAGTCTCTCCATAGGGATGGGAGTGATGATCCCCGCTACCAAGTTGGCTGCTGCGGCCCTTTCCGTTGCCTCCTTCGGCTGCGTCTGGCTCTTCATCAACAGGAGCAAGACGGGAAAGGCCCTCCAGGCCACAGCCCTCAACGCCCAGGGAGCCAGGTACGTGGGAATACCCACTGACAGGATGAACGGACTTGCCTGGGGCATAGGAGGGGCAACGGTGACCATAGCAGGAGCCCTCCTCGTCAACTTCTGGGCTGTGAACCCTTATGTGGGCCTTCTTTTTACCATGTTGGCCTTCACAATAGTGGCTTTGGGAGGATTTGGCAGTGTCCCAGGTGCGTTCGTGGCTGGGCTCGTAGTGGGGATCATAACGGAGTTGCCGGGCCTTTGGGACTTCGTCTCCATTAGCTTGGACTTGAGGTGGATGAGCAAGGTTCCCATGACCTCGTTCAAATACACATGGGTCTACCTGGCCTACTTCGTGATAATGCTCGTGAGCCCCAGGGGACTTTTCGGATGGAAGCGCTGAGAAACGCCTTCGATTTTTCTGACTTTCCCAAGAAAGATCTCGTAGTCGCAGCTTGTCTTGCCGCAGTGCTCCTGATATTCCCCCTTTTCCCCCATTCCTCCTTTGCCATGGCGACAATGATACAGTTCCTCATGTTCTCCATATATGGAATGGGATGGAATGCCATTGGCGGCTATGGCGGACAGGTGGATCTCGGAAAGGCCCAATATGTGGGCATCGGGGCGTACACCACAGCCGTCATGTTGCTCAGGTGGGATGTGCCCTTCTGGCTCTCCATGCCCATAGGCATGGCCATAGCAGTGGGGTGGTCCTTTGTTATCGGCTACCCCCTTTTCAAGCTCAAGGGCCATTATTTCGCCATAGCAACTATCGCCACTTCCCTCGTGCTCAAGGACCTTTTCGAGGTGTGGGACCTTGTGGGTGCTGCCAGGGGCCTTCACATCTCTCCTGCTAAATATCCTCCTCCTGATTTCCTGAGGCTCATCTTCAGGGAAGACATCTACTACTACTACGTGATCCTGGGGTTCTTCTTCCTGGCCATTTTGGTCATAAACTGGTTCCGGCATTCGAGATTGGGTTTCCAGCTCAGGGCCATAAGGGACAACGAGGATCTGGCAAGATCCCTAGGGATAAATGTGCATTGGGCCAAGATCAAGACCTACGCCTTGGCAACGGCATTCGTGAGCGCGGTTGGCTCCTTCCACGCTGTGTACATAAAGAACATAGAGCCAGAGGACACAATGAGCCTGGATATCTCGGTGCTCATAGCACTCATGGCCATGCTAGGGGGCGCAGGCTCCCTCTGGGGGCCCATAATAGGTGCCTCGATCCTGATACCCCTCAAGAGCTACCTGAAGGAGTGGCTGGGAGCCAAGGCAGGCCTGATAGGGATCGATCTCGTCATCTATGGGGTGATCATAATGCTGGTTTCGGCCTTGGAACCGAGGGGTATTTGGGGGATTGTGGAGAGAGCTAGGAGAAGGAGCAGGTGATGCCGCTTCTCGTTGTGGATAGGGTCACGAAGGACTTTGGGGGGCTCAGGGCCAACGATCAGATCTCCTTCCAGGTGGAAAAGGGAGAGCTCGTGGGTTTGATCGGGCCCAATGGAGCCGGCAAGACAACCCTATTTCACTGCATAGCGGGGCACCACCGTGTGACCTCGGGGAGGATAATCTTCGACGGCGAGGAGATAACCCATCTGGATGCCCATCGCATCGCGAGGAAGGGCCTCGCCAGGACCTTCCAAGTGTATGCCGCCACAGGAGACCTCACGGTCCTGGAGTATGTGATGGTTGGGGCATTCATGAGGACCAGGTCTAGGAAGGAGGCGGAGCTCAAGGCGCGGAAGGTCTTGGAGGAGTTGGGCTTGGAAGACTGGTCCGGGAAAATGGTTGCGGAGATACCGGTTCCGGCTCAGAAGCTGGTGACAATGGCAGTGGCCGTGGCAACGGACCCCAAGATGCTCCTCTTGGACGAGGTCGCCGCTGGGCTCAACCCCAAGGAGGTCGATGAGGTCAAGGAGAAGATAAGACATATCCACTGGGGTATGGGAATAACCGTGATGCTGATCGAGCACGTGATGGCTCTGGTGATGGGAATCAGTCAGAGGGTGATAGTGCTCGATGCTGGAAGAAAGATAGCTGAGGGCTCTCCAGAGGAAGTGGCCAGAGATCCCAATGTGATAAAGGCTTATTTGGGAGAGAAATACGGGTGAGGCTTCTAAGGGGCAAAGGGAATTCAGCGCGGAGGCTTCTTGAGAGATGGAGCAATGGGCCTTAGAGGTTAGGGAAGTGGAGATACGTTACAGGGGACTTCCAGTGGTCCAGGACGTATCCATCCAGGTCAAGAAGGGAGGGACAGTCACCATCCTCGGAGCAAACGGTGCTGGGAAATCGTCCCTTCTCAGGGGAATCATGGGGGCACAGAGGATATGGAAGGGAAAGGTGATGCTGGAGGGGAGGGAGATCCAGGGGTTCTCCACTGAGCAGATAGTCAAATTGGGCATAGTTTACGTGCCAGAGGAGAGAATGCTCTTTGGCCCCCTCTCCGTTGAGGATAACCTGAAGCTGGGGGCCTATCTCCTCGAGGACGAAAAGCTAGTGAAAGAAAACCTGGAAAAGGTCTACGGACTTTTCCCCAAACTGAGAGAGAGAAAAGACCAGGCGGCTTCAACCCTATCGGGCGGCGAGCAACAGATGCTCGCAATCGGAAGGGGATTGATGTCCAATCCCAAGGTGCTGATGCTCGATGAACCCTCATTGGGGCTTGCTCCTCTTCTGGTCACTGAACTGTTCGATACAGTGAGAAGGCTCAAGACCTCTGGGATGACGATACTTCTCGTGGAGCAGAACGTGAAAGAGGCCCTGGAGATAGCCGACTACGGATACGTGCTCCAGGCAGGAAGATTGGTCTTGGAGGGAACGAAAGAAGAGCTAGTCTCCTCGGATATGGTGAAAAAGGCCTACCTCGGCCTGTGAATCTCCTCTGGCGTGGAAAAGACGAGTCCACGAGTCCCCATTCCACTGGCCAGGGGGCCCTATGGGCTGGTTGGGGCCATGGCCTCCGTAATTGGAGGATTCCCTTTCATGGAGGAGCCCCGAGGCTTTCCCTCAGGCACTCCAACTGGTTCCAAGTCTCTCTATAGATATCATGGGCCTCATCCAGGGAGACTTTCACGAATCTCATCGTGTCCCCTGGTCTTGCCTGGGCCACGCGGGAGATGTCTGGCCATATGATGGTGGCTATCTTGGCGTATCCCCCTACGGTTTGCTCCACCAGGAGGACGATGGGTTTGCCGTCAGGGGGGATTTGGACAGATCCCGGCATGCTGGGCTCCGAGATTATGCTCTGGGGCGCTTCAGGCTTTCGGGGGACTGGGGGTCCGTCCAGACGGCAGCCCATCCTGTCCGACTGGGGCGTGACCACGAATGGAGACGAGAAGAAGATCTCCAGGCCTTCTCCGAAGTGGTCATCCTGGGGTCCAGGGATGGCCCTCAGCTCAATCTCCCTCTGCCATCTTGGCCTGAGCTCGGGGCGTAAGGTGAGGGGCTCGGATATTCGAACTTCCCCTAGCCTCTCCAGTACATCCCCCCTTGCCAGAGGTCTTCCACCCAATCCTCCCATTCTCCCCGGCACATAGGTTGACCTGCTCCCCATGACCTCGGGGACGTCGATTCCCCCACTTATGGCTATGTATGCCCTGAGTCCCTCGACCATCCTCTTTATCCAGAGAACATCTCCTGGCTTCATTCTCAGGGCAGTCCAGCCTTCCACCTCCCTTCCATTGAGGGTCATCAAGGCCCTCGCACCCGTGACACAGACCCAGACATCCTCCAGGGCCTCCAACTTGGGGCCCGCGAAGGTGGCCTCCAAAAGAGCAGCCCCGGAGGGATTGCCCACAAGCCAATTGGCAACCATAGCTGAGATTTGATCCAGAGCGCCTGAGATTGGAACTCCCAGGGCTTGATATCCATATCTCCCGAGATCCTGGACAGTTGTCATGGGCCCTGGGTCTAGAACCTTAAGGCAAGCCACTCGAATTCTCCCTTTTCAGGATTTCCTGGAACTCTTCCGGGGTTATGGGACGGAACTTTATGAAATCCCCAGGCCTGTATAGAAAAGGCTCTGCCCTTTCGGGGAAAAAGAGCCTCAGGGGAGTCCTCCCTATCAACCTCCAGCCGCCCGGGCTCGCTATGGGATAGATCCCTGTCTGGTTGGCAGCAATGGCAACGCTTCCTGCTGGGACCTGGACTCTGGGTGTGGGCAGTCTAGGGGTAGCGAGGACTTGGGGGAGCCCCCCCAAGAAGGGGAATCCCGGGGTGAATCCCATCATGTAAATCTGGTAGAGGGGAGCGCTGTGAATCTCGATCACCTCTTCCACCGTCAGGCCAGTGTAACTGGCCACGAATTCCATGTCTGGACCAAATTCTCCGCCGTAACAGACGGGTATCTCCACTTTCCTGGGAGGGGGAAGCGTGGCCTCAGAAGTCGCCAGATCCAGTTGGGAGACGATCCTCCGTATCTCATGGGGTCGAATTCTCATGGGATCGTAGACCAAGAGGATGGATCTGTATGTGGGGATTACCTCCAATATCCCGGGGATCCCCTCCCTCTCGATGGCCAGGCTCATTTTCCTCACGGCTCTGTTCACATGGGGATCTATGCCATCTCCCAGTTCCAGGAGAAGTCCCCTGTCACCTGCTATTCTGTAAACGGGCGCTGGATAAAGAGGCATGGGACTCAGATCTGGAAAGAGAGGGCCATGGGCTTCACTCGCACACCTTCTCTCTCCAAGGTCTCCTTTATGGCTCGCACTGCCTCGACAGCTGCTGGATTGTCTCCGTGGACGCAGAGGGTTTGTGCTTCCAAGGGTATGAGTGTCCCGTCTGCGGCAACGACCTTTTTCTCCTTGGCCATGAGGAGAGCTCTCTGAGCCACTAGAGATGGGTCGTGTATCACTGCTCCCTTTTCTTTTCTCGAAAGGAGATTCCCTTCCCTGGTATAAGCCCTGTCGGGAAAGGCCTCGCAGGCCACCCTGAGCCCGGCCTCCCGAGCGCATTCTCTCATCCTCTTTCCTTTCTCTCCGGCCAGAGCCACGTATATGAGGCCCGAATCCACGGTGGCTACAGCTTCAGCTATGGCCCTGGCAACCTTCTCGTCTTCCACTGCCCTCAAGTACAGGGCTCCATGGGCCTTGACATGGGTTAGACGGACCCCAGCAGCTCTGCAAAAAGCCCAAAGAGCACCTATTTGATAGATCACGTAATTCCTGATCTCCTTTTCCGAACACTCCATGAATCGTCTTCCAAATCCCATGAGATCCGGATACCCAGGATGCGCCCCCACAGCCACGTTGTTCTCCTTGGCCAGCTGCACTGTGCGCTCCATGACCATTGGATCCCCCCCATGCCATCCACAGGCCACATTGGCGGATGTGATGTAGCGCATGACCTCCTCGTCCATGCCCAACTTGTAAGGTCCATAGCTTTCTCCCATGTCGCAGTTGATGTCTATCTCCATTTTCCCTCCTCCTTTGGCCGTAATCCCGAAGCAGGTCGATTTTACTTTGACTCCCGCTGACTCCTCAATATCTGGCGAGGAAGTCACGATCGCGGATGGCGTGAAAGGGTGTATCTCGAGAAGGAAAGGTGCTATAAATCGGTTGACAGTCAGTGACTCGATGGCTTCCTTGAGGGGAGGGAGACGGCGTGGACAGAGCCATTGAATTCCTTTCCCATCACTGGCTCGAGGCAACGTTGGGGGGAGTCCTTTTCGCTATCGTCCTTGCGGTCCTTTGGTTTTGGCTACAAAGGCCCACAAAGGAGGAGATGGAACACGAGAGAAGATTCCAGGAGCTCAAGGAAAAATCCAAAGACACTTATAGGAGATTGAGGCCCCTCAAGTGAGTGGCGGGTCTTTCCCTCCTCCTGAAGGCCCTTCGGGTAAGTCCTCAAAAAAGGCCTTCGAGGGGATACGTTGAGGTGACCGCTAGGCCCTCATCCTTGTTCTTTCTCCAGTTTTTCCCTTCTTGCGATGAGGTCCTTGAGGCTTCCATCCAGGAGCTCCAGGGTGATCTCCCTTCTTGCCAGCTCTTCTGGGGAAAGCCCTTCTCCTGAAGCCCACCTCTCCCTCATGGCACGGATCCTCTCGATGTGCCTGTCCAGGGCCTCGAGGATCTCCTCCCTCTTCCCTTGCATTTCGCCCAGGACCTCCCGACTCGTCTCAGGCCTTTTTAATCCGGAACCATGGGTTCAGTCAATCCCACGGAGATCGTGCCAGGAGGAGATGAATTCCGGATTGAAAAAATTAGGAGTTTCAAGGGATTATGCTCCTCGCCTTGACTTGTTATCACCGGATGGGGTAGTCTTTCAAGAAAAGCTTCTCGCGTCGGAGGAGGTCGTGCATCATGTTCAAGGTAGGGGATCTGGCTGTGTACCCTGCCCATGGCGTGGGCGTGATCGAATCCATAGAGCAGAGGGAGATTCACGGGAACAATCAAAAGTTCTACGTCATGAGGATCCTGGACAACGGGATGACAATAATGATCCCCACAGATAATGTGGAGAGTGTGGGGCTTAGGAACGTCATAGACCCGGAGGAAGTCCCGAAGATATACGAGATACTCCAGGAGAGGGATTTCCAGATTCCCAACCAGAGCTGGAACCGCAGGTACAGGGAATACACCCAGAAGATCAAGAAGGGCTCTGCGTACGAGGTGGCTGAGGTTTTGAGGGACCTGGTTTTGTTGAAAAGCGACAAGACCCTCTCCTTCGGGGAGAGGAAGATGTTGGACCTGGCCAGGAATCTTCTGGTGAAAGAGATCTCCATAGCCTGCAAGACCGATGAGAAGGTAGTGGAACAGGAGATCTACAGGTTATTCGAAATGTGAGGGGTGGTCTGAGCTCATGAGAGGTTTCATGACAAGGGCAACGTGGGTGATTTTGGCTTCAGGGGCAGGTTATTTTCTGGCTCGGCGCTTCTACGATGGTGGGGAGGCTCCCCTTTTTGGTGCAATAATTGGGTGTGGCCTTGGAATTTTGGCCGTTGGGGTGGAGAGGCTCCTTTGCCGTTACAGGCCTCAGGCTATGATCGGAGCCGTGATGGGACTCACCCTCGGGCTATTTCTGGGGAAATTCTTGGGGGAGACGCTGGCCCTTTACATTCCCCTGGGGACAGGAGGGAATGCCATCTGGGTCCTGGGCACCATGGGCTTCATGGGCTCTCTTGGATGGTCTGTTGGGTTCGGACAGGGCTTGCAGTGGGCCCATGGCAAGAGAAAGTGGACGAGGGCAGGGGCGGCTCCGTCTCATTTCGGGCCTTATCTTTTGATGGACACGAGCGTCATCATCGATGGACGAATAGCAGACGTGTGCGCGAGCGGTTTTCTCACAGGACCCCTTGCGATCCCCCGCTTTGTCCTTAGGGAGCTCCAGAAGATAGCCGACTCCCAGGACCCCGTGAAGAGGGCTAGAGGCAGGAGGGGATTGGATGTGATAAGGACCCTCAGGGAGCAGGTGGGGATAGAGGTGAGGATCCTGGACGATGAACCATCCGCTGGAGGAGATGTGGACAGTCGCCTCGTGCAACTGGCCAAGGAGAGGGGATGTGGGCTCCTCACCAACGACGTGAACATGCACAAGGTGGCAGAGGTGCAGGGGGTGAGGGTCCTCAACATAAATCAACTGGCCCACGCCCTCAAGCCCATTGTCTTGCCAGGCGAAGAGCTCAAGGTCCGGATAATCAAAGAGGGGAGGGAAGAGGGCCAAGGTGTGGGGTACATGGAAGATGGGACCATGGTAGTCGTGGACAATGGAAGGCGATTTCTGGGCCGCACCGTGGATGCCATTGTCACAAGCGTCATTCAGACCTCAGCAGGCCGCATGATCTTCACTTCCGTGAAAGAAGACCAAGACTTCCAGGCCCAAAATGTCAGGGGATGAGATCCCGGCCTTGGGTTCAATGAGAGGAGGAGGGGTGGCAGCCGTCATTCCCGCAGCGGGCGAGGGAAGGAGGATGGCCACCCCGGTGGAAAAGCAGTTCCTGCCCCTGAGAGGTCTGCCCATCCTCAGCCACACGGTGAAGGTCTTTCAAAGCTGCCTTGACATCCAGGCCATAGTCTTGGTGGTCCCGGAGCCCCGGACCCAGTGGGTGTGGGAGGAGGTGGTGAGGAAGAACGAGTTTGGCAAGGTCATGGCTGTGGTGCCCGGGGGGACAACGAGGCAGGAATCAGTGAGGAGGGGCCTCGATGTTCTGGGAGAGGGATGGGAGGTGGTGGTCATACACGATGGCGCAAGGCCTCTTGTCTTGCCTGAGACGGTCTCTCTCGTTGTTGAAGGAGCCAGGCGCCATGGGGCGTGTGTGGTTGCAATTCCCGTGAGGGATACGATAAAAGAGGTGGACGACCAGGGATTTGTGACTCGGACCGTCCCGAGGCAGGGACTCTGGTCGGTTCAGACCCCTCAAGGCTTCAGACAGAGGATCATAACCGAGGCCCACCTGCTAGCTGAGAAGGACGGTTTCGAGGCCACGGACGATGCCTCGCTGGTGGAGAGGATGGGTCTCAGAGTCAAGGTGGTGATGGGGTCCCAGGAGAATCTCAAGATAACCACCCCTGAGGATCTCGCTTTGGCAGAGGAGATACTGGCGAGGAGAGAGAGGGCTTCCAAATGATGTTCCGCGTGGGCCACGGTTACGATGTCCACAGATGGGGGGAGGGGAGGGCCCTGGTCCTGGGAGGGGTCGAGATCCCACACCATATGGGCCTCTTGGGGCACTCGGACGCCGATGTGCTTCTTCACGCCATATGCGATGCGCTTCTCGGAGCCCTTGGATTGGGTGACATCGGCACACATTTTCCCAACACGGATCCTGCTTACAAGGATATCTCCAGCTTGGTCCTCCTGGAGAGGGTGGGGAGGATGGTGGAGGAGGCGGGGTGGAGGGTTGGGAACCTGGATGCCACGGTGGTCGCGGAAAGACCGCTGCTTTCCCAATACATCCCCGCCATGCGTTCCCGAATCGCTACGGCCCTATCCTTGGACACAGGGGTTGTGAGTGTGAAGGCAACCACATCCGAGGGCCTGGGTTTTGTGGGTAGACAAGAAGGCATCGCTGCATATGCAGTAGCTCTTCTCTGGAGGGTCTGAAGTTCTATGACCAGGACTGAAAGGAAAAAGGTGCTCATAATGGGAGCGGCAGGAAGGGATTTCCACAATTTTCTCGTATGTTTCAGGGACGATCCCCATGTGGAGGTTGTGGCCTTCACTGCAGCTCAGATACCAGGTATAGCCAATCGAAGGTATCCGCCTGAGCTAGCAGGCCCCCTGTATCCAGAGGGCATACCGATCCTTCCAGAGGATCTGTTAGAGGAGATCGTAAAAGAGAAGGGCGTGGATGAGGTCATATTCGCTTACAGCGACGTGTCTCACGAATACGTGATGCATCGGGCGTCGAGGGCTCTGGCGGCTGGCGCTGACTTCTCCATATTGGGTCCCAAGAGCACCATGCTTGAGGCAAAGGTTCCAGTGATATCCATATGCGCAGTGAGAACGGGATGTGGCAAGAGCGGGGTCACAGAGAAGATATGGGATATCCTGAGGCAGAGGGGAATCCACTCCGTGGTTCTGAGACACCCCATGCCATATTCGGATCTGGCAAGGAAAAAGGTGGAGAGGTACGCCACTTTGGAGGATCTCGACCAGGCCCAGTGCACTGTGGAGGAGAGGGAGGAGTATGAGCACCTCGTGAGGCTAGGGATAGTTGTGTATGCTGGGGTGGACTACAAGGAGATTCTCCAAGAGGCCGAGAAAGAGGCCCAAATAATTCTCTGGGATGGGGGCAACAACGATTTTCCTTTCATCAGGCCAGACCTCGAGATAACCGTGGCCGATCCCCACAGAGTGGGCCACGAGAGGACCTATCACCCAGGAGAAGTGAATCTCTTGAGGGCAGACGTTGTGGTGATAAACAAGGTGAATACGGCTCCTCCTGGATCCGTTGAGAAGCTCCGTTCATCGGTGGCAGAGGTGAACCCAAAGGCCAAGATCGTCCTCACCTCATCGAGCATAGTTGTGAACGATGGCCATTGGATCCAGGGCAAGAGGGTCCTCGTTGTGGAAGATGGACCCACCATAACCCATGGGGAGATGGGCTATGGTGCCGGGGTCGTGGCAGCCAAGGCTCATGGCGCAAAGGAACTCGTGGATCCAAGACCCTTTGCCCAGGGAACCCTGAAAGAGGTTTTCGCCACGTATGGACACCTGAAGAATGTGTTGCCGGCCCAAGGCTACTTTCCCCAACAGCTAAGGGACCTCGAGGCCACAATAGAGGCAACTCCCTGTGATCTCGTGATTGTGGCAACCCCCATAGACTTGAGCAGGCTCATAACCATAAGAAAACCCCTAGTTAGGGTCCTCTACAGGATCGAGGAGCAAGGGGAGCCCACCCTTTCCCAGGTATTGGATGATTTCCTAGAAAGGCTCAAGGGAAGAGGAAGTTGAAAGGGCAGATGGAAGGGAAAACCGAAAGGCCCTTTCTCTGAAAATGGCTGGGGTTTCGAGGGAGGTGATCATGGACAGGGATACCGCAAGGCCGCATATAAAGGTTCCTCCTCCAGGGCCCAATGCGAGGAAATGGGCCTCCTTCCACCAAAAGCATGCGAGCCATTCCACCTATTTCTACGACTTCGTCTGGGACAGGTCCAAGCCTGCCGTGGGACCTTTCTGCACAGACGTTGATGGGAACGTGATCCTCGACTTTGTGAGCCACGTGGCGAGCAGCCCCTTGGGTTACAACCATCCAGAGCTCGTGGAGGTCTCGAGGAGACTCTCGGAGATAGATCCAGACAGGTACGCTGGAACGGATTTCGTGGGGGGCTACGGTCCAGATCCAGAGGACTGCCCAGTCCCAACCCCATCTCACCTTCACTACAAGCTAATGGAGATAACGAGCCAATTCGGTTTCGATACGGCTTTCCTCAGCAACTCGGGGGCCGAGGCCGTGGAGAACGCCATAAAGATCTGCTATCAGTACAGGAAGAATTTCGGCTATGGCATCTGCTTCACAGGGGCATTCCACGGTAGGACCCTAGGGGCCCTTTCCCTCAACAGGAGCAAGAGGGCTCACAGGAACTGGTTTCCCGAGATCCCCAAGATACTGGAGCTTCCTTTCTGCAGATGCGAGTCCGTCTGCGACTGCGGATGGCTCCTCACCACCATTCGTAGAAAGGGCAGGATGAGCAAGCTCGCACAGATATTGGATCCCGAGATAGGGATAGTGGCCCCGGAGGAGGTAGCGTTCATAATAGTGGAGCCGATTCTCGGGGAGGGAGGCTACGATCTACCAAAAGAGGGCTTCCTCGAGGAGGTTGCTAGCATAGCCAAGAGACATGGTATACCCCTCATATGCGATGAGATACAGACGGGGCTTGGCAGGACGGGAAAATGGTGGGCGTGCGAGCACTTCCATGTCGTCCCCGACATAATCACATCTGCAAAGGCCTTGAGAGTTGGAGCAACCTTGGGGAGGAGAGAGCTCTTCCCCCAAGAGCCTCTGCGCATCTCCAGTACTTGGGGGGAGGGAAATGCCATAAGCTCTGCAGTGGGTTACAAGACCATAGAGATAATCCAGAGGGATAACCTCCTCGAGAACGCGAGGATCATGGGCAATTACTTCCTCGATGGCCTCAAGGAATTGCAGGACAGACATCCAGGGATGTTTCACCCGAGAGGGCTGGGGTTGATGCTCGCCTTCTCGGTCGAGAAGGAGGAGTGGAGGAACGCCATCCTCAGAAGGGCCTTTCAGAAGGGACTCCTCCTCCTGGGATGTGGCTTCGAGTCCATAAGGATCCTACCGCCCCTGGATGTGAGAAAGAGGGAGATAGACATGGCCCTCGAGATCCTGGATGAGACCCTCTCAGAGGTGATGAGATGAGGAGGGGTTCAGAAAGGAGGGCTCATCCCAGGAGGGTCTGCAGACTGACCGTCAGACTGAGGGATGCCGAGGAGCTCGAAGAGAATCTGATAAAGGACCTGGGTGAAGGAGGGGTCTTTGTGGAGACCTTCTATCCCTCGAGGGTAGGCTCCAAGGTGGAACTGGAGTTTCTCGTGGAAGGTGGCAAAGGCCCCCTTTTGGTGAGGGGAGAAGTTGTTTGGGTGAGGAATCCATGGGAAAGCTCAAGCCCTGGGATGGGAATCAAGTTCCTGGAAGTCTCGGAAGAGGCTAGGAGGTGGATAAGAAAGACCGTGGAAGGGAGTTAGAGCCGGCTATTCGTCAAATTCCGAGGCCTTGGGTTCCAACCCCCGAAGGTGTCCTCTGGCGCATCCCTCGAGGGCAGGAGCGACTCCGAGAAAAGATGCCAGGTGCGCCCTCCTGCTCTTCGAAATGGAGAGGAGGAAGGCAAGCCTCCTGAAGACTTCCTGGGAGTCCCGATGCACTTCCCCCCTCACGAACCATCGAGGGCGGAGAAGAGTTCCCTCAGGGCTTCCCAATGGGATGAGGCGTTTTTCAACTTCTCGACGATCTCCACGAACTCTTGCGGGGATCTGGCCTCGAAGGTGACCGTTACCCCCTTGGTCTCGAAAAATGGGCTCGTTTTCACCGAGACCCCTCTGGGAAGCTTGAGCCTCCCTTTGGCCCTTTCGAAGCGATCCCTGAGCTCCGTCCACCTTGGCATCCTCCATCTCAAGAGTTGCTCCCGTAAGGCCTTGCCCCTTTGGACCCTGTCACCCTCTGCCCGCTCCAAAGCTCCCTTCACTTGGGGGCTACAGAGGATATCCCGCACCCTGAGGCCATCGCGCATCGCTATTTCCTTGAGGAGCTCTATGCACTCCCGGAGCATGCTCTCGCTCATGTGCGAAGAGGTGAGAAAGTCTGCCAGGACCATCTGGTCCTCTTTCTCCAAGGACGCTATCCTGATGGCGTTTGCCAAGGAGCACCCGAGGAGTGCGAGCTTTCTTCTCACATCCAGGGGGATCGAGGCTGCGACCATGTGTTGCCTCAGGATCTCCTTGGCGGGCTCAAGGCCCATGGCCGGAAGGAGCTCATCTATGGCCCACTGCTCGGGTACTCGGAACCATTCCAAGGCCCTCTCCAAGACCCAGGTCCTCTCGATCCATGAAAAACCCCTTGTGAAGCGATTCTCATGGAGAGAAGAAAGGAGGGTCTCGAGGGGGTCGGATTGGGTGGTGATGTGAACTGGCAAGATCTTCATGGAAAGGCGAACCGCAGCCTGGACCCTGAGAAAACCACTCACTATGACTAGCCTCCCATCCCTCTCCTGCACCCTCAGAGGGACTATGAGCCCCACCCTTTCCACAGAGGACAAAAGAGGCCCGGTGTCCCTATCCAAGCTCGAACAATATGTGAGGTCCGAGAGGTCCAGATCGCCCAGGTCAACTTTCTCAATAGCTCCCAAGTTGCTCCCTCCTCAACGAATTCTCCAGGAGAGAGGGCAGGGAAAAATAGTACCTGGCCTCTTCCACCTTTCCCCTCTTCATGGCACCCTGGGCATAGATCGCGCATTTTCGCCTGAGTTCTCCCAAAGCAGCCAAGCGGTACTCGTCCCTTATGGTCTTGTCCTCTAATACCTTGATGAGGGATCGAATACGGAATCTGTCCAAGCCCCAAAATCTTCTCGACAGCTGATCCGGGTGGCCACCTCTTTTGACGATGAGCTTCTCCTCGAGATAGACCACCTGGTATCTTGCCGTGAGCCTCAGCCATAGGTCGTAGTCCTCGCAGACCTCCATCTCCTCGTCGAAACCGCCTAGCTCTTCCAGTATCTCCCTTCTTACCAGAACAGAAGAGGGGCTTATGATGCACCTTGGCAAACAGTGAGGAAAGATCCATCCCGAGTACTTGGCGTGGTGCTTGCAAGGGTTCACCCTTTTCCCGTTGCGAATCCAGATCTCATCCGTATAGCAAGCTGCAGCTCCTGGATCCTGGGCAAGACACTGGAGTTGCCTTTCCAGTTTCCTGGGCAGCCATAGATCGTCGGAATCCAAGAAAGCTATCCAGGGAGACCCAGCCGAACGCCATCCCAGGTTCCTGGCATGGCTCACCCCCCTTGGAGGGGAATATATGTACTTGATCTTGTTGCCGAATCGTGTGGCTATCTCGGGTGTGTTGTCCGTTGATCCATCATCCACCACGACGATCTCGGAAGGAGCTAGGGTCTGCGCTAGGATAGACTCCAGTGCTTCTCGGAGCATTGCCCCTCTGTTATGAGTCGGAATCACCACTGACACTTGGGATCTCTTCCAGTCCATCGTGGAGTTTGACACTGACGATACAGGCTGTATTCTGGACAGAAAGCCGGCTCCTTGGCAAGGGTCAGACCTGGATTGCCGAGGAAAGGGAAGAGGCAGGACCCCAATAATGAGACGGAGGTAGGCCATGGTCTTCGAGAATCTCAGGGATGTGCTGCACTTCGCCATAAGGAAGGAACAGGACGCCAGGGACCTTTACTTGATGTTCAGGGAAATGGTCAAGGATCCAGGGGCTAAAACCCTCCTTCAAGAGTTAGCGGATCAGGAACTTGGCCACCGGAATATGCTCGAGAAGGCCCTGGAAGAGGGCAAGGTCGAAGGGATAGTGGGAAAGAAGCCTGTAAAGGATCTCCACCTGAGCGATTTCTTTGTGGCAGAGCCCCTGGGCCCTCAGAGTTCTCCCCAAGAAGTGATGATATTCGCCATGAAAAACGAAAGCGCATCTTACAACCTCTACAGGACAATGGCTGATAATTACTCAGGCACACCTCTCGAACCAACCTTCTCCCAACTGGCGCAAGAAGAGCTTCATCACAAAGAGACACTGGAGAGGCAATACGAGGAACACTTCATGAAGTGGATGTGAGATGGAAACCCATCCCCTGGCTTACGGGGGAGCGCAGGCGCGCCAGGGTCCATGGCTCGCGGAAAGAGGGGAGCTTTTTTCGCACAAGGACGAATTCGCACGGGAATCTCTCCCTTTCCATTTGGGACCTGATACTGGCTTCAGGGAGAGGATCGGGAGTGGAGGCTGGGAAAGGGCTTCCGGAAAAATCGTGATCTGGGGGGCTTTCAGAGGGGAATCTTGTCGATATTATCCAGCAAAGAACCCTTCAAGTTTCCGAGCTCGAGGGACTGTTTCATGGCCTTGAGGAGACGGGTGTGGCCGGAAATGTCTCCTAGAAGCAGAAGCCCCGCTATGGCATCCCCCTTGTACACTATCTTCCTGTAGACCCTCCGGTTCGGGTCCTGTCTCTGTTCGCTTTCCAGCTTGCCCTCGGGATCTATATCCCCCGCTGCGATCATATCTATTCCCACCACCTTGAGCTGGTTGCTCATCAAGCTCCCGGTGTATGTGGCATCGCCTCCTGCCATGTTGGTTCCAGCCACCCTCCCTTGCTCTTCGGATGCATGCCAAATTCCGTAGTAAACCCCCCTGTGTTCGATGCAGTCTCCAGCCCCATAGATACCTGCGGCTGAGGTCTCCATCTTGTCGTTCACGACAATGGCTTTGTCCACCTTCAGGCCGGCCTCTCGGGCGAGATCGGAGTTGGGTCTCACCCCGGCAGAGACTAGAAACAACTCCCCTTCCAATCGAGTTCCGTCTTGGAGGATTAAGGCCGTTGCCCTGCCGTTTGCGGAGTCGATCCCTTGGGGAGGTACCCCCAGATGGAAGCTCAGACCCATATCCTCTAGGCTCTTTTGAAGAAATCGAGCAGCGATGGGATCAGTTTGTCTGGGAAGAAGCCTGTCGAAGACCTCGACCACTGTCACTTGCACTCCCCTGAGCCTCACGGCATTCGCTAACTCAAGGCCCAGAAGTCCACCACCTATTACCACAGCCCGGGAGACCTGGCCGAGCTTGTCCCTTATTCGTATGGCATCGTCCATGCTCCTCAGGGTCATCACTCCTCGGCTCTCAGCCCCTGGAAGGGGAGGAAGGAAGGCATGCCCCCCTGTTGCCAAAAGAACGGTGTCAGCCTCGTAGTGAGCCTTGGATGATATCAGTCCAAGGGGATTCAAGCTCAATTTCTCAATGGGCTCTTGGGGGTGGAAGTGGATCCCCATCTCCCTGAACCACTCCAACCCTTTGAGAAAGAGCCTTTCCGGATCGGTCCTTCCCGCCACAACCTCGGGAAGCCTCATGCGACTGTAGAATGGATACTTCTCGTCCGTGAATATCCTTATCTCCCCTCGCTCATCCGTCTCCCTGATGAATTGGCTGGCCGTGACTCCAGCGACACCGCATCCCACTACCGCGTACTTCCGCGCCATGGCTTTGCCCCTCGAAGGATTGCCTCCCGGACGGCCGCAGCTCACCCGTGGGAGGTTCCCATCTCCTCCCACAGGTGCGGGAGAAAAGGGTCCAGTGATCTCCTGGATGGAGGTTCTCGGGCCTCAGCCATGGGGAGAACAGAGGACCCTTTGCCGAGGCCCCGAGCCCTCTTCAGATCTTCTGAAACTGGTCCTTGGCTGCTCCGCATACCGGGCAAACCCAGTCTGCGGGCAGATTCTCGAAAGGAGTGCCTGGAGAGATCCCGTTTTCCGGATCTCCCACAGCTGGGTCGTAGACATAACCGCAGACCTGGCACTCGTACTTGTCCATGGATCCACCTCCTGTCCCCTCAAGAATTTCTTCCCTCGATCTATCTAGCCCTTCCCAAAAGTTGCCATTTGGCCCTCACCAACTTTAAGAGGTGCTCCTTCTCCCACTGGATCAACTTGTCCACTACAGCCTTCTCCTGTGGCCTCGCCATCTGCGAGAGGGCCTCCATGAAAAGGACGCTATCCTTTTCAAATCTGATCCCCAGATCCAGGGCCTGGATGTCCGTCTCGAGAGCTTCTTGGCTTTTCTTCCAGCCCTCCTCCTTTCCGAATACGTGGGATTCGGCAAGCTCGGCCAAATACATCCCGAACTCCTCCCTCTCCCAAGTATCCGGAGGGTCCATCATATGGGGGAGAAGCTCTTCCAGGGATCTCAGATGGTCCTTCTCATCGCGGGCAAGCTCGAGAAAAAGCTTCCTGGCACTTTCGCTCTGGGCCTTCTGAGCCATGGCTTGGTAGAAAGCATGGCCCCTCGTCTCTATCTGCACTCCCGCCTCCAAAATCTCCTTTGCGAAAAATACGCCCATTGCCCTTTCCTCCTCCTGCTTCTCCTGGAAAGAGGCCCAGCCTCCCATCCTCCATCAAGGCTGAACCCCCGCAACCCGGATGTTCCCAAGAGGCCTCACCCACCCCAGTCATCGCCCCCACTGTGTCGCCATTGAGATCGCCTGCTTTTGGTAAGAAGCCCCTTCGAGCTCGAGAGTTCCTCATCAAGTCCCCTGCGCCAGTCTCTCTCCCAGCTCCCAAGATTTCCTCATGAGATCCTCTTCCTCGAGGATGGCTCCCTTCTTGTCAATGCCCCTGGCCAGAATGGTCTCTCCCAATTCCACATTGAGCGCATCGAAAAATATCCTGGCTGTGAGGATAACCCCCTCAAATACCCTCTTTCCTCTGGATCCAGCTATGGCGAGCAAGTGACCCTTTCTCCTTTTTCCATCCACTGTGGGAGGAGCTGGACTCCCAAGGACATATTTTCTGCTCCACAGGACCTGACACCTGTCTATCAAGGCTTTGAGTTGCGCTGTGACCCCGTAAAAATAAACGGGCGTTGCTACCACAACATGATGAGTTTTTTCCAGCAGAGGATAGACCCTCGACATCTCGTCGTCAAGGCTGCATCTCCCCTCTCTCTCGCACTTGCCACAGCCTTGACAAGGGCTTATCTTCATGCGGCACACATCGAGTTTCACGACATCTGCCCCATGGGACCGCGCACCTTTCAGAAGCCCATCGAGAAGGAGCTCCGTATTGCCATTTTTTCTGGGGCTACCATTGAGGGCCAGGATCATGACCCCATTTTTGGCCGAGACACTGGACAAGATCAACCCTCCCCCTCACTCATTGCTCTCTCTAGAATAATCCAGGAAGAGGAAAAGTGGAGGCCCCAGGGGCTTCCCTTTTCCCAGGAGGGAAGGTAAATGGAAGGGAAGAGTCTCAGCCTATGCCCACAGGGGCCGCACAAAGTGGTGAAGGTGAGGGTGGGAGAGAACTTCTCAGCGAGTCGCCTTGTGGTGATAGGTGAGGAGAAGGGCCTAGGAGAGTTTCTGAGAGCCCATGTGAGAGGGGGCATGATCGGGCTTTTTGGAGGCTCCTCCTGGACCCACAGGCTCGTGAGAAAAGGCCAAAGGCCTCTCACCAAAGGGGGCAGGTCAAGCCTTTGGTCCCACGCTGTAATATTCGGGCAGGAAGATGGCCAGATGGTCGTGTACGAGAGTGACTGGGATGTGGGTATAAGACCCTTGAGGTTCAAGCTGGGGGCCCAGAGAAATCCTCTCGAGAAGTACTCCGCAGAGAGGAGGTGGAGTTACGCTTCGCTGCTGGATTTGGGCCTGGGAGAGGAAGAGAGGGAGCTCCTCATGGAGGCATGCCAGGAGATGATAAGGGAAGGATACAGGTATCCGGTCCTGGAGTTGGTGAACCATGGTCTCAGACTGAGACTTCGGGGTCGAGGGGGCCATGTGCTCAAGGCCACGGAGCTATTGGGGAGGATCGGGGGAAAATTGGGCCTCAGGAGACCATCCCTTTACTGTTCAGCCTTTGTACAGAAGGCCATGGAAGAGGCTGGATTCAGCCTTGCAGGCTCTGGAGCCACCCTCGCCCCCCAGGAGATATTTCATTTGAGCCAGGTGAAGATCTGCTACTTGAGGGAGAAGGAGTGGAGAGCCCTACTGGAGCTCGGCGAGGTGATGTTGGATGATCCGGACTAGCCTTTTCGATTCAGGCTCGGTGATCGGCCAGGGGAGCTTCTTCCCATGAGGCCTTTGTTTCACCCCAGGCTCATCAATGGACCCACGGGAGATCCGGGGGTATATGTCAACTGGATTCATCATTCGAGGGCGATCCTCTTGGACTTGCCCTGGCCAAGGGGGCTTTGTGCGAGGGACCTTCTCAAGGTGACCCATGTCTTTGTGTCCCATGCTCACATGGATCACTTCATGGGGCTGGACGAGCTGGTGAGGGTGACCCTCGGAAGAAACAAGCTCGTCAGGATCTTTGGCCCCCATCCCATGGTGAGGCAGGTCTGCATGCGGCTTTCATCGTACACGTGGAATCTCACCACATCTTACAGGGAGGGGCTGGTTTTGGAGGTCTGGGAAGTGGATGGAGGGAGTTTTCTCAAGGCGCAATTTCATTGCAAGAAAGGGTTCGCGGATACGGGGCTCAGGGAGGTGAGCCAGTGCAATGGAACTCTCTGGGAGGAGCCTGGGATGAGGGTCAGGTTCTGCCTCTTGGATCACAAGGTCCCTTCCATGGCCTTTTCCCTCGAAGAGCAAATACACATAAAGGTCCTCAAGGGAAAACTCCAAGAACATGGCTTGAGGCCGGGGAGGTGGCTTTTGAGACTAAGGGAAGCCATTGTTCGAGGGGAGGACGAGGCGATTCCCATCCCTGTGGAGCCAAAGGAGATGGGCCAAAGACCCCTTGGCTGGTTGAAGGAAAACTTCGTAGTCCTGGAAAGGGGTCAAAAAATAGGCTATGTGGTGGATGCAGCCCCCACAGAAGAGAACTCGGAGAGGATAGTGAATTTGGTCCAGGGATCGGACTTCCTGTTCATAGAGGCCCCCTTTTTGGAGAGGGAGCGAGAAGCGGCCTTGGAGAAGGCCCATCTCACCGCCTTCTTGGTAGGGAGGATAGCTGCCATGGCAAATGCGGCTAGGGTGATTCCCCTCCACATCTCCCCCAAGTACTCTTCCGATCCATCCCCCATAATCGAGGAGGTTATGAGGGGATTCGGGAGTGGGAGGAGAAAAGGTCACATGATTCTCAGGGGGTGAGGAAGCCTGATCCATCTGGGCTTGGCCATGTCCCTTCCAGGGAAAAGGCCATCTCGAGAGTTGACGCTGTATGTGATCCAGAGCCATCCGTCGGAGCACATGACATGATGTTTGGCCCCGTAACAGTAGAACTCCCCAGTTGACCATTCGGGGCAAGTGTAGATGATCTTCTCATCTTCCCAAGGACCCTCGAGCATGGAAGAGCTTCGGAGAACTATCTTCTGGGAGATCCCGCCGGGGCTGTAGACGCAGAACCATTTTCCAGAGACTTGGTCTCTCCCCATGGAGAATTCCGTCCCCATGCCCTCAAAGAGGGCCTTGGCTTGCGCGGGGTTGGAAGTCCACCTCTGTCCTTGGGCCAAGAACTCCCATCCTCTCTCGAGATCCAACTGTCGGATCCTCCACCTCTCTATTCTCGCCACGATGACCTCTCTCCCCCTTTTTGAAGGCCTCGTTGCGAAAAAGAGGAGGTGGGGACCATGGACCAATGGGGAACAGCCAGGGAGAAGGTCGTCCCTGGCCCATGGGATTGGGACACTTCTCCATGTCCACTCCTCTGGAGGGCCCCTGGGATTCGGGATCATGAAGAATTCCGAGCCCCTTACCCTGAAATCCCATGGAGAGGGACCGATCCTCTCCACCCGATGGAAAAGGAGGAAAAGGGCCCCATTTTCCACCAATCCCCCTCCTGGCCAAAGCCACTTCTGGGCATCGGCCAAAGGAAAAGCAGCCTTGGGGCCCTGGGTCCAGTGTGGGACAAAGGGCTCCGAGCATCCATTTTCCTGGATGCCAAGGGAATTGGAGACCATGGCAAGCTTCCCGGGTTCCGGCTCCAACCAAGTGTCGCCGAAAAGCCACAAAGTCGCGCCCCCTCCCATATCCACGGATATTGCCCCATCTGCCCCCAACCACCTGGGATCTCGAGGGAGGAGAATCCCTGAGGTCTGACTCCCAGCGCTTCCCCTGGGATCCAGATGGAGACAACCTCCGAGGAAGAGCAGCGGGAGACAGAGGGTGAGGAGGACTCGGTTCACCGTTGACATCTCGAAAGTCCGTTCCCGGGGATCGCTCTGATACTCAGGGGGCCATTTTTGTTCTTCAACCTGGCCCTCAACTCCTCTCCCATGGAGGGGAAGTGATGAGGGCCGAGATCCTCTCCGCCGCCCTCGCCAATCTTTGGCCTGCGATGTGAGCGGCCTCCAAGGTGAATCTGGTAGCGAAGCCAACGATCCATATGGCCCCTACTGGGAACTTGGGCCCCTTTATGGCTGAGGCCACAGCCCTTATTCCCCTCAGGTACTCCTCATCGTCCAGGCCGTAACCATTTTCTCTTGCCTTTTCAACTTCCTCTAGGAACCTCCATGGGTCTGTTATGGAGCGTTCCGTGAATTTGGGCATTTGGCCTTGGGCAAGGATTTCCTCTGCCCTCTCCCTTGGCATGGCGGCGAGGATCGCCTTGGCCGTAGCCGCTGCCATGAGGGGGAGCTTCGTGCCTGGGGGAGAGGTGACCCGCATCTCGCCTCTTCCCTGAACAACATCCACTATGACCATGCAATCCCCCCTCACCACCCCCAGAAAGACGCTCTCCCCGCTCTCTTCTGCCAACTCCTCCATGAGGGGCCTGGCCATCTCCACCAAGTCCCAGTTTCCGAAGGCCTTCCTCGAGAGTCTGAGAAGGCCAGGCCCAACAGTGTACCCCTTCCCATTGGCCCCTCTTTTGACCCATTCCAGGCTCTCCAAGGCTGCCAGGATGCCCCAGAGGGAACTTTTTCCCATCCCCAATTCCCTGGACAGCTGAGAGAGCCTCACAGGTCCCCTTGAGCTCGCTAGCTCCTCCAGGACCCTTGCAGCCTTCAAGATGGCATTGGCGACGTACTTTCCCATTGTTCATTATCCTGAACAGGAGCTTAGCACGAGTCATTTGCCTTGTCAACTTTTTTATTGACAAGGGAAAAAATCGGTATTAGGCTACAACAAAGGGCTACCATTGTGAACGAAACACGAGAAGGAGGTCTCCCATGCTCAGAGATAGAAAGGCTGCCTTCATAGATCTCACATCCGGCTCTGTCAGGGTGATGCCCATTCCAGAGGAGCTGAGGCTTCGATTCCTGGGTGGAAGGGGCATAGACATGTATCTCCTCTACAACTTGGTGGGCCCAGGGGTGGACCCCCTGGGACCGGACAATGTCCTCCTGGTGAGTGCCGGACTCCTGACCGGGACTCCAGCACCCGCTGCAGCGAGGACACACGTTGCCGCCAAATCCCCCCTGACGGGGCTTCTGGGCAGCTCCAATATGGGCGGGTTTTTCGGCCCTGAGCTCAGGTTTGCAGGATTCGATCATTTGATAATAAAGGGGAAGGCGGCCAAACCCGTTTTCATATTCGTCCACAACGGACAGATAGAGATACTCGATGCAAAGCCCTTTTGGGGCGCTGATTCCATCGAGACCCAGGAGCTCGTCAGGGAGAAACTTTCTGATCCCGACATAAAGGTCATGACCATAGGAGTGGCTGGCGAGAATCTAGTGAGGTTTGCCAATGTGAGGACAGGACCGAAGAATTCCGGGGGCAGGACAGGGATGGGAGCTGTAATGGGATCCAAGAACCTGAAAGCCATAGCAGTCAGGGGCACGCTTCCCATCCCCATAGCGGATCCCAAGGGAGCCCTCCAATACCACAAGGAGCTCATAGACTTCATCCAGTCCTCCAAGTACGCCGAGATAATGGGCAAATGGGGGACCATGTTCATCTACGATGTCACCAACTCAACGGGTCTGGTGAGGACCAGGAACTTCCAGTCCAATCAGCTTGCGGACTCAGAGGAGTTGGAGTGCGAGGGCATCGAGAACTACTCCATCGGGGTCACGGCATGTTTCGGATGCACCATGCATTGTCGCCACAAGTACGTTCTCAAGGAAGGGCCATGGAAGGGCCAGTACTGTGAGGGACCGGAATACACCACCCTTGGCGCCTTCGGCACAGAGGTTGGGAGCAACAAACTCCACAGGGCCCTCGAGGGAAATTATCTGGTCAACAAACACGGCATGGACACCCTCGAGACGGGAAGCATGATCGCTTGGGCCATAGAGCTCAAGGAAAAGGGTCTCCTGCCCAAAGAGCTCGAAGGGGACCTGGACCTTGAGTGGGGCAACATGGATGCAGTCCTCAGGTTGGTGGAGGACATAGCTCACAGGAGAGGATTGGGGGACATCCTAGCCGAAGGCCCCAGGCTGGCCATAGAGAGACTGGGGCCAGAGACAGCCTATTACAACATCCAGATAAAGGGTATGAGCAACCTGCACTCGGACGAGAGGCCAACCCCAGCTCTAGCCCTGGGCATAGCAACTGCCACCCGAGGTGCGGACCATCTGAGAAGTCGTCCAGCCATAGATCTCTACCATCTTCCCGAGGAAGTTCTGGAGCAGATATATGGGAGAAAGGGAATGAGCAGCGATTACAGGGACTACAAGGGAAAGGCCTGGATGGTCTACTGGCAAGAGCTCCTGTATGCCGTGGTGGACTCTTTGGGAATTTGCAAGTTCCAGACGGTCTTTCTCTCTCCCAACATGCCCAAATGGGCTGAGTATAGCAAACTTCTCGAGAAGATCGTGGGGCTCAAGATGGACGAGGCTCAGCTCATGGAGATAGGGGAGCGCATCTACAACCTGGAGAGGATGTTCCTGGTGAGAGAGGGAATAGGCAGGAAAGACGATACCTTACCCGAGAGATACTTCCAGGAGCCCACCCCTGGAGGACTGGAGGTCGTGAGGGGTAGGGTGATAGATCGTGCCCGTTTCGAGCACATGTTGGACGAGTATTATGAGCTTCATGGCTGGGACGAGGATGGAAGGCCCCTTCCCGAGACCCTGGAGCGGCTGGGGCTCAAGGGGGAGCCGAGCCACAAGCTACAGCCCGAGGACTGGAAGTGATGGGTTCGAATGGAAGTGCTTCTTCGAAAACCGAGACCAAAGGGTCCAGAGGACAACTTCTGCGCCAGGGAGGATTGAGATGGCCAAGATAATGACAGTGGATTACGATAGGTGCACGGGTTGCAGACTCTGCGAGATGGTCTGCTCCGTCAACAAGGAGGGAGCCAGCGACCCAGCTAGGGCCAGGATCCACATAATAAAATGGGAGATGGAGGGGATCTATGTCCCCATGTTCTGCCAACATTGCGAGGACCCACTTTGTGCGGCGGTCTGCCCAGTGAGGGCCATAGAGAGGGACGAGGCGGAAGGAAGGGTGAGAGTCGACAAGGAGAAATGCGTTGGGTGCCGTTCCTGTCTTTCGGCATGCCCCTTCGGAGCCATAGGCTGGGATGAGGAGAAGAGGAAAGTTATAAGGTGCGATCTCTGTCATGGCGATCCCACCTGCGTCAAGTTCTGTGCCACTAAGGCCATCCAATTCATCGAGGCGGAGAGGGCCGTTTTGGTGAGGAAAAGGGCTGCCGCGGAAAGGCTCCACAGGGCCTTGTCCCAGACTTCCCACGGGATTTGAGAATTGAGGGTCACTGTAGAATTCGTAGGTCTACCCGAGCTGAGAAAGACTATTGGATCCAAGAGCCTCAGGGTCTCCCTGGACAGGGGCACCATGGGCGATCTTCTCTCACAGCTAGAGAGGATGTATGGAGCTCCGGTGAGGAAATCGCTCCTCGACTCCAAAGGAAACATCCACGAGACCATCCAGGTGATAAGAAACGGAAGGGAATGGCTGGCCAGAGACAATCCAATGGCGGAGTTGAGAGACGGCGACCGAATAACCTTCCTCCTCATGGTAGCTGGAGGCTGAGATGGGGGTCGTTGCTGTCATTGGCGGGGGTATTGCAGGCCATGAGGCTGCATGGGCGGCCCGCAAATACGATCCATCATGTAGGGTCTTGATAGTTCAGGAGGAACCCCATCCCCTCTACAGCGCATGTGTCCTCGCTGATTACATATCCGGGGCCATGCCCAGGGAGAAGGTGTTCCTCCTCTCCAGGGACGACTACAGAAGGGCTGGTGTGGAGCTCCTCTGCCCAGCGAAGGTCCTCAGAGTGGATATTCAATGCAGGATCCTGGAACTCGAGGAAAGGACAATCGGGTTCGATACATTGGTTGTGGCTACAGGGAGCAAGCCCATTGTTCCGCAAATGCCAGGGGTCCATCTCCAGGGGGTATGCACCCTCAAGACCCTATCCGATGCTGACCGCATAGCGAGGAGGAAGCCGGGCAGGGCAGTGGTGATAGGTGCAGGACCAGTGGGTGTCGAGTGCGCCCTTGCCCTCTCCTCTAGAAAGTGGGAGGTGAGGCTCGTGGAGCTCCTCTCCGGGGTGCTGCCCAGGATACTCGATGAGCCCATGTCCCTGGAGGTCTCGAGGGTATTGGAGCAAAGGGGTATTCGGGTCCTGACAGAGACCAAGGTGGTCTCCATCCTGGGGGAGGGGAGGGTAGAGGCCGTGGAGACAAGTGAGGGGACACTCGATGCTGATCTGGCAGTTTTGGTTCTGGGGATGAGGCCAGAGGTCACCCTCTTGAAGGAAGCGGGGCTCCAGATGGGAGCAGGGGGGGGAGTGAAAGTGGATCAGATGATGTCCGTGGGAATCGATGGGATCTTCGCCTGCGGAGACTGTGTGGAATCTCTGGATCTCCTCTCTGGTCTCAGGGGAGCCCACATGCTTTGGGGCAATGCCGTGAGACAGGCAAGGGTTGCGGGGACCAACGCAGCGGGTGGCAAGAAGACATTTTCCGGATCCATGAATGTGACAACAGTGCCCATAGGCGATGTGGCTGTGGCCTCCATGGGACGAACTGCCAGGGATCTCGAGGACAAAGGGGCCAGGCTTCTCGTGCGGGAAGATCCTTTCGGGAATAAGATGGCCCTCGTCCTCCTCGAAGACCAAATCGTCGGGGTGCAGGGCATGGGGAGGCTCGAGAAGGTCGGTGGCATGATGAAGGCCTTGCTCGAGAGGAAAAGGGCCCAGGAAATGATCTCTGGATTCAGGAAGGGGCTGTGGCTGGGCTGGCCCATCAGGTCCATTCAGATGGACCTGGAAAAGGCTCATTCTGGAGGCAATCAATGGCTGAGAGGGACACAAGGAAAAGGCAGGTGAGGTGTTTGAACTGTTTCGAGAGGTTCGCTCCACCAAAGGGTGTGGATCGAATGGCCTGTCCCAAATGTGGAATCGAGTGGAGACTCACTTGGTCTTCATCGGATTCGGTCAAGATAAGGGGCCCAGTGTGGAGCAAGGTGAAGAGCGAGGCCATCTGAGTTCCCCTTTTTCTGGGTGAAAGAGTGTGCGGAGGATCCTCTCGGGTAGGCTGGCCTAAGCCCCTGTGTGCTCTTCGAGCCACTCGCACATGTCCTCGAGCACCTGTTCCCTGTGGATATCGTTGTGGAGCTCGTGGTACCCACCTCTGTATATCCTCAACTCCTTGTCCCTGGAGATGACCCTCCCGTAGAAAACCCTGCTTGCCTCCGCAGAGGCCAGCTTGTCCGCTCCGCCGTGGAGCATGAGAAGGGGAAAAGGGAACTCCCTGGCATGGGCCATGGTCCAGGAACGGGCTAGCTCCATCTGAGCTCCAAATCTGGCCGATGCCCTATTGTGCACCAAGGGATCTTCCTTGTACGCCCTCACCACTTCCGGATCCCTGGAAAGCTTCGATGGATCTATGTCCACTTTCACGGAGAAGGTTGGCCATATCATTGACATGACCCAAGCCAGCTGCATCAACCCGGGCTTCACAGGAGGTCTTCCAATGGCTGGGGCACAAGCTATGATCCCCCTCAGACCCAGAAGGCCTCTCAGGGCGCACTCGAGGACAATCAGACCACCCAAACTGTGGCCGACAAGATAAAGGGGAGAGGGAGATTCCATTGCCTCGACCAATCGAAGGAATCTCCTCAAGTCCTCCCTGAATTCATGCCACCCATTTATGTGACCCCTTCTACCAGGGGAGTTCCCGTGGCCCCTGAGGTCGAAAGCGTAGATGGTGTAATCCCTCTCCAGCATCCACTGCACCAAGTAGGAGTACCTTCCACTGTGTTCTCCGAAACCGTGGACCAGGACCAAGACCCCTCGGGATCTGGAGGAAGGATTCCATCTCTGGTAAAAGAGCTCGGTGTCCGAGGCTCCCATGAAGGTTCCTGTCTGGTGGCCCATCTCCTCCTCCGGTTTTCCCCAAAGCCTTTTCACGCACCAAGTCTTCACCCCTCCAAGGGAAAAGTCAATAGGAATTCCTAGGCCCTGGCCCTCTCCTCGGGTTTTTCGTGGGGTTCGGTTGACGATGACCAAGGGAACCTTTAAACTCCGGATCATCCGGGAGAGAGGTCTTGGAGGGTCCATTGAAGCGCGGGATGTGGGTGAAAGAGGTGGCCATTGGGAGGAAGGTGGACGGCCTTTTTCTGGTCAAAGAAAAGAAGCTCCTTCAGGGAAGGACCGGAAGGCCATACGTGATGATCAGGCTAGCTGACAAGACAGGAGAGGTCGAGGCCAGGATTTGGGACCGAGTCGAGGAGCTCCAAGAGCGCTTCCAGGTAGGGGACTTGATCAGTGTTTCGGGGGATGTATCAGAATATCAGGGATCCTTGCAGGTGAAGATCCAGGAGCTGGAAAATAGGGGGCCCCTCATTGAGGAATGGCTCGAGGAATTTCTCCCGGACTACCTCTCCCAGAGGGAGGCCTCGGAGAGGAGAATGGGTGAGTTGAGAAGGCTCGTCATGGAGATACGAGATGAGGAATTGAGGGGCCTGGTCCTGGAGTTCCTCGAAGATCCGGAGCTCAGCAACAAATGGCTCATAGTTCCCGCAGCCAAGCGTCTCCACCATGCGAGACTGGGAGGACTTCTGGAGCACACTCTCTCGGTGGTCAAACTCGCCATATTGGCTTGCGACCACTATCCAGGACTGGACAAGGACATTCTAGTTGCAGGGGCTGCCCTCCACGATATAGGGAAGCTCCACGAACTCAAGGAGCCATGGAAGCCCGATTACACGACCGAGGGGAGGCTCTTGGGCCATTTGATCATTGGCCTGGAGATGTTGGACCGAGCTCTCGAGAGACACCCCGGGGTTTCGCCTCTCAAAGCCCTGGTTCTCAAGCACATGCTAGCGAGCCATCACGGCGAGCTGGAGTTCGGCTCTCCCAAAAGGCCCAAGGTATTGGAGGCCCTGGTCCTTTACATGCTGGACGATCTCGATGCCAAGGTGGACGGGTTCGTCTCCCACTTGAGGAGCGAAGGGGTGAGCGGGGATGGATGGACCGGTTACAATCCCATCCTGGAGAGGCATATCTTCGGCGGTCTCTCACCAGCCAGGTATTCCAGGCTAGGGGAAAAGGGGGATCAGGTTCGCGATGAGGATTCGGCATATTCACCCCTGGGAACTCTCCTTGGAGGAGGCGAGGAGGATTCAGGGGATCCTGGCAGCGCAACTGATACCTGAGGGCACTCTCTCTGGGGCGAGGTACATAGCTGGATGCGACGTGGCATATGGGGCAGAGGACCATTGGCTTGTAGCCGGAGTTGTCATATGGGACATGGAGAAAGGGAGGATTGTGGAGTCGCGGACCGCAACGGCAGAGGTCAATTTCCCCTATGTTCCAGGTTATCTTTCCTTCAGGGAATGTCCTCCTTTGCTCGAGGTCCTCTCGAAGCTTGGAAGAGAGGTCCACGCTGTCCTCGTCGATGGGCATGGGATCGCTCATCCCAGGGGACTTGGGCTGGCAAGTCATTTGGGCCTTCACCTGGATGTCCCTACAGTAGGATGTGCCAAGAGTCTCCTGGCTGGGGAGTACGAGGAGCCAGGCCCCAAAAGGGGGAATGTGGGATGGATCTTCCTCGGCGGGAAGGTAGTTGGCGCAGCTCTCCGCACAAGGGACCTAGTGAAGCCGGTCTTTGTCTCGCCTGGAAACAATCTGGGTGTGAAGGACTCGGTGGAATTGGTTTTGAAATGCTGCAGGGGCCATAGGATCCCCGAGCCCATAAGATGTGCCCATCTCCTGGTCCAGGGGAAGAAAAGGGAAGGGAACCGAAGGGATTGCGAGCCCCAGATGGGGCCTGTGGAGAAAAACGGCTTGAATCCATAAAAGGGAGGTGAGGGATGAGGGCAGGAAACCTCACAATGGTTCTCTGGGCCTTGACTTTGGTCTTGGGACTTTTTTCCCTCCAGGGCTGTTCCCAGTGGCTTGCCATGTGGGACGATGCTGTGGATGCTTATTTTGTCTGCAGCAGAGACCCTTCCTCTCCTGGATGTGTTCCCTTTGGTTGGGGATATAGACCGGGGATGGGGATGTGAGGGAAGGGGATCCTCCTCCTTGTTGACAGGCTTGATCCGAATCCCCTAAGATACTTCGGTCTTCTGGCTCGCTCAAAGAAGTCTCAGTCCACCTCCATCAAGTGAGCATGGTCAAGGCACAGACCAAGGGAAAGGTTCCAGAGGAGAGTCCTCCAAAAGAGCCCATAGACAAGGAATGGGACGATGAGAGGGTGATCCCCAAACACCTGAGCCGCGATACCCAGTTTCTCTTTTCCAGAATGACGGAGGAGACCTTGAAGGCCGTCGGGGCCAAGAAGGGTCAGATAGTGCTGGATGTGGGATGTGGAAGGGCATTGGACCTAGCTGCTCAAGGGGAAAAGGGGGCCATACTGGTAGGGTGCGATGGATCGAGGGTGATGGTGATGAGGGCGAAGGGAGTTGTCCAGTCCCATGGCCTTCCAGCGAATATCGTCTTTTGCAGTGCTGAGAACCTCCCCTTCAAGAAAGGAAGCATCGACATCGTCTATTGCAAAGGGGCCATAGACCATTTCTACGACCCCCGCAGGGCCCTAGAGGAGATGGAGAGGGTTCTCGCGGAAGGCGGGAAACTTGTGGTCTCAGTTGCCAATTTCGAGAGCTTGAGCTGCAAGCTGGCAAGAACATGGAACAGACTTCACAGGATCTTGACGGGAAGAGAGCTCCCGGGCCCCCATTTCTGGGAGATCCCTGAGGATCATACCTTCAAGTTCGACAGGGCCTTTCTCCTCGCATGTCTCCCAGAGGGCTTGCGTGTGGTGGCCGAGCGGGGGGTGTCCCTCTTCTGGGGTATGAAGGGGTGGGGGTGGCTCGTGGGAAGGCTGCCCTCCGCCATCTCCAAGGCCCTGATGGGATTGGCTGACAGGATAGCCCGTCCTTTTCCCGCTTTGGCGGATGTGATAGTGCTCACGGCGAGAAAACCAAAGATCATGGTGCAGCACCATGGACCAGGAGAGCGAGGGATGAAATTCAGTGAGAGTTCCAAGATTCAGGGTTTGGCTATCTGCTTGGGAAGTGCAGTTGCAGCGATTCTTTTCTTGGTGGGAATCGCCGCGAAGAGCTACTGGGCCTTGGCCATTCCAGTTGGCATAGGTCTCTTCTGGCTTTTGGGACTTGTCTTCTGGATAGGCTGGACCCTTCTCACCCTTCGGACAAAGCCGCCCGAGGACTGAGGCATCCTGATCCATGCGGGTTTGCCTTCTATGCTACAGAGGGAATCCGTATTGTGGTGGCCAAGGCGTTTACGTCCACTATCTCAGCCGCGCATTGGCAAGAAGGGGCCATGAGGTGACGATACTCGTAGGGCCTCCTTATCCCCATCCCACCCCGTGGGCGAGGGTGGAGCGGATTCCCAATTCCCAATACTGGGGGAAAAGAAGGGATTTCTTGCCCAATGACAACCCCCTCCGCATACTGAGACCATTGGAGTTCCTGGAGTTCAGCTCCTCAAGGCTCGGTTATTTTCCCGAGCCTTTGGCCTTCAGCCTCAGGGCATGGAGAAGGTTCTCCATGCTCCACAAAGAGACCCCTTACGACATTGTCCATGATGTCGAGACCTTGGGATACGGGCTTTTGGGGATTCGTTGGCAAGGAGTCCCTGTGGTATCGACTGTTCATCATCCCCTCACTTTGGATCTGATATCCCATTTGGCCAAGGCGAGGTCTTGGAAGGAGAGGTATTACAATGTGGTCTTCTTCCCCCTCATCATGCAGGGGATAGTAGCCAGGAGGATAGAGGGCATCATAACCTCATCCGAGGCGGGCATCAGGGAGATAGAGAAGGCCTTCAGGGTCCGGAGGGAATCCATTCACTTGGTGCACACCGGAGTGGATCTGGAGGTCTTCTCCCCGAACCCAGATGTGGAGAAGGTGCCGGGCAGGGTACTCTTCGTGGGAAACGCGCAGGATCCGAGAAAAGGGATCAGGGTAGTGCTCGAAGCCCTGAGGCTACTTCCAGAGGGGGTGAAACTGGTCATCGTGGATGAGGGGGAGCCCCACAAGCCCTACGCCCCTGCCCTGGTGAGGCAAATGGGGCTTGGAGGAAGGGTTGTGTTCACAGGGAGATTGACCCAGGAAGAGCTGGTGGATCATTATCGGAGGGCAAGTGTGCTCGTTCTTCCTTCGGCCTTCGAGGGATTCGGTCTGCCAGTTGTGGAGGCTCTGGGGTGTGGGACACCTGTTGTGGTCACTGATGGGGGATCCCTGCCAGAGGTTGTGGGGGAGGGAGAAGGGGGATTCATCGTCCCGAGGGGTGACTCCAGGGCCCTTGCGGATGCGATAGAGAGGATCACTCGAGATCCTTCCTTGGCCAGAGACATGGGCAACAAGGGAAGGAAGAGGATGGAGAGGCTCTTCAGTTGGGACAGGACAGCTTCCCATACGGAGGAGGTATACGAGATAGCAGCCGAGAGGTGCAGAGCAAAGGGCAAGGAGGAGGGATGAGGAGCCAGGGCTATCCCCTCAAGATATGCTTGCTCACTTACAGGGGCAATCCCTTCTGCGGCGGCCAGGGGGTCTACGTTCATTATCTTGCCAGGGAACTCTCGAGGCTTGGCCACAAGGTCCACGTGATATCGGGACCTCCATATCCCCTTCCCATGGATGGGGTGGAGCTACACGAGATAAAGAGCCATATATTTTTCGGTTACTCCTCGAGCCAGATCCTGCGAGAGAGATCTCCCAAGGAGCTCATATCACCCCTCAACTTTTACGAGTACGCTTCATCGAGAATAGGGGTCTTCCCGGAGATCAGGGCATTCAGTTTCAGGGCGTACCACTATATTCGTGGCCTCATGAGAAGGGAGAGGCTCGATATCATCCATGATAATCAGTGCCTCGGATATGGCCTTCTCCTCATGAAATCTTTCGGAATTCCCCTTGTTGCCACCATCCACCATCCCCTGACCATAGACCGAAGGACTTGGTTCGAGACAATGGCTAGCTTGCGCCAGAAAATAAGGATGCTCCTCTACTATCCCCTGGTCATGCAAGGCATAGTGGCAAGAAGGATGGATCGAATAGTCACCGTATCTCAAGATGCATCAAGGCAAATCCAGAGGGATTTTGGCGTCTCGAGGGAGAAGATTCGAGTGGTTTACAACGGCCTGGACTCCGAGGCCTTCAGACCCATGCCGGATGAGAGGAAGGTCCCTGGCAGGATCATATTCGTGGGCAATGTGGCGGATAGGAAGAAGGGTGTCCTCTACCTCCTCGAGGCCATGGCAAGGATCAGAGGAGATGCACATCTCGTACTCGTGGACGGCGGTACCCCTGCCAGGGTATCGGCCCATGATCTGGTGGAGAACATGGGGTTGGCGGAGAAAGTGGTGGTCACAGGGAAGATAGACAGGGAGGAGCTCGTGAGGCTCTATTGTTCGTCGCAGGTGGCTGTGGTGCCATCCCTTTACGAGGGCTTTGGCTTTCCAGCAGCCGAGGCAATGGCCTGCGAGCTTCCGGTTGTGGGGACCACAGCAGGGGCCCTCCCAGAGGTGATTGGAGAGGACGGCTCCTGTGGCCTCCTTGTGCCACCGAGGGATTCGGAGGCCCTCGCCAGGGCCCTGGAGGAGCTCATCTCGGATCCCGAAAGATGCATTTCCATGGGGAAAGCAGCGAGAAGGAGGGTTCTGCAACTTTTCAGTTGGAAAAGGGCAGCGGAACAACTGGTGGAAGTTTACGAGGAGCTTTTGCGTGCTAACAATTGACCTCAAGGTCCTCGACCCCGTAAAAGGCGAGAAGATCCTGGATGTGGGATGCGGTGAAGGAAGACACACCTTTGCCGTGTACCGTTTGGGATGTCAGGTCTTCGCTCTGGACAAGGACAGGGAGTCGCTTCTCAAGACCCTCTATGTCCTGAGGGTGATGGAGAAGAGAGGGGAGGGGAAGGGCAAGGCAATGGTCCTGAGAGGCGACGGTCTCCTTCTGCCTTTCAGGGACCGAAGCTTCGACAAGATCATATGTGCGGAGGTGATGGAGCACATCCATCAGGACCTGGAAGCGGCCAAGGAGCTCGTTAGGGTATTGAAGCCTGGTGGGATCATGGCGGTTACTGTCCCGACACCTTTCACGGAGAAGGTCTACGGGTGGCTCTCACCCGATTATTTCAAGACCCCAGGCGGCCACATAAGGATCTATAGTCCACGACAGCTAGCCGACCTCCTCACAACCTGCGGACTCGAGATCGTGAAGATGGGATTCGCTCACTCCTTTCACAGTCTCTATTGGGTCCTGAGATGTCTTGCTGGCCTCCACAATGACAAGGCAACCCTCCCCAAGCTCTACCACAGATTTCTCCATAAAGTGGTCCTCCACCCCAGGCTCCAAAAATTCGAGAACTCGTGCAATTACCTATTCCCCAAGAGCATGGTGCTCTATGCGAGAAGACCCCTCACTTGAGGCGACTTCACCCTCGGCGAAAACTCCTCCCCCCATGGAAAATCCGAGGCCATCTCACTGGAGCTACTCTGGAGGGCCCAATATGGGGGAGCTCGAGACCCCAAGACCACTGTGACCTCGGTCCCATTGGGAGTCAAAGGGAAGGGAAACTCCGACTTCGAGCGCCTCCAAACGGGTCTCGAGGATTCATTGGGACTATCTCTTCTTTCGAGGTCTGGCCTTTGTCTTGGAGCCCAGGACCTTCTGTTTTATTTCCTCGACTTCCTCAGCTCCTTTTTGGTAGAGCTGTGCCTCATCAGGTGCCAGATAGTAAAGGAGGTTCAGGAACTCTCCTGCATGGACCCTCTCCTCATCTGCGATATCCTTTAGCACCTCTATGGCCAAGGGGTCATCTATCGACTCTGCCAGTTGCACGTAGAGCTGAACGGCCTCGTATTCCGCTGCGACCATGAAGCGGATCGCCCTTATGAGCTCTTCCTTTGTCAATTTCCTTTCGTTTGCGAGCACGTTGAATGGCGAGCCGAACTCAGGCATGGTTCACCTCCCGTTTTATTGTTCCTCACCCGAGCACCTTCACGATTTCAACCCGTCCCGAGGATCTCCCTTATTTTCCTTGCCAGGGAATCGGGTGTAAAGGGCTTCTCCAAGAAAAAGGCCCCTTCATCCAAGGCCCCGAACCTGGATATGGCTTCCTCGGTATAGCCCGATATGTAAAGGATCTTGGTCCCGGGCCTCGAAGCCTTTACCCTTTTTGTCAGTTCCTGCCCGCTCATTGCGGGCATCACAACATCCGTGATGAGCAGGTGGATGGGCCCATTGTATTGTTCCGCGAGCCTCGATGCCGCAAGCCCGTCTTCCGCCTCCAGTACCGTGTAGCCCCTCTCCTTCAGGACCGAACAAATGAGCCTCCTCACCATTGGCTCGTCCTCAGCCACAAGCACTGTCTGGGAGCCGGACCAGGTGCCCGTGAGAACGTCTCCCCCTGTGGTGGCCAGGAGTTCTTCTGTCTCCACAGCTGGGAAATAGAGGGAAAAAGTGGTCCCAGAGCCAGGGCAACTCTCCACCTCTATGTGTCCCCCGCTCTGTGCCACAATGCCGTAGACAGTTGCCAGGCCAAGTCCTGTTCCTTTCTCCTTGGTGGTGAAGAAGGGCTCGAAGATCTTCTGCTTTGTCGATTCGTCCATTCCCATTCCAGTATCCGAGACCTTCAGGACCACGTAAGGTCCCGGGGCAAAACCCCCGGCCCAGGAGCCGTGGGGTCTTTCCTTGAGCCACAAATTGGAGGTCTCTATCCTGAGCCTCCCCCCCTTAGGCATGGCATCCCTCGCATTCACGGCCAGGTTCAGCAAGACCTGTTCCATCTGGGCTGGGTCCAGCCTCACCCTCCATAGACCCGGGTCCCTAACGGTTATTATCTCCACGTCCTCCCCAATGAGTCTGGAGAGCATCCTCTCCATGTCTGAGACGATGGAGTTGAGGTCCAGAATCTTTGGCTTGAGAACCTGCCTTTTGCTGAAGGCCAAAAGCTGTCTCGTGAGGGACGCTGCCTTTTTGGCCGCTTGCCTTATCTCCTCCAGTGCCTCCCTGCCTTTGTCTCCCTCGGACATGGTCAAGAGGAGAAGGTCCGTCTGGCCCATTATTATTGTGAGGAGATTGTTGAAGTCATGCGCTATTCCTCCTGCGAGCCTACCTATCGCCTCCATTTTCTGGGACAAGGCCAATTGTCTCTCGAGCTCTTTTCTCTCGGTGATGTCCCTGCATATGGCCAATGACAATTTCTCCCCACCTAGCTCCACTATGTCCGCTGAAACGGAGAAGGTCCTCACTTCCCCTGACTTGAGTCTGAACTCCGCTTCGAAGTCCCTGAGGGTGCCTTGATCCAAGAGTATCCGTAGGGCTTCCTCCCTCTTAGACGGATCCACCCATATCCCCAGCTCGAGGGGCGTCTTGCCCAGGACTTCATCTCTAGCGTATCCCGTCTTCTTCTCGAACGCCTCGTTGACCTCCACATAGTGGCCTTCCGGCAGCTTTGTGAGGCTCATCCAATCCGAGCTAGCAGTGAGTGCGCTGGAGAACAGCTCTTGGGATCTTTTCAGGGCCTCTTTCGTCTTCTTCGTTTCCGTTATGTCCTCAACGTACTCTATGACTCCTACGAGCTCGCCTGTCTCCACATCCCGAAGAGGAGAGCTCTGCAAGTTGAGCCAACCTATCGGGTCTCCATTTTTGTCCCTCAAGGGAACAGTTGCCCTGGCGCTCTTTCCTGTCTTCAGGGTCTCCACGACAGGACACCCGTGGCAGGGGTAAGATGCCCCGTGATAGGCTTGGAAACACTTTTTCCCCACAAGGGGCATGGAGTGGGCGTACCACCTCTCCATGGTTGGATTCACCCTCACTATGTTCATCTCTCTATCCAGAACACTTATGCCCTGGGGAATGCTATTGAAAAGGCTCTGTAGGAAACGATCTTTCTGTGGGAGTGTGTCTCCTGTGGAAGGAAAATTCCTGACCTCCGAGGCAACACAGAGGATAGCCTTCTCATTCTGGAGGAGATTAGCCGAGAGTCGAATCCGTTTCCATCTCCCATCGGGCATCCCCACCCTGATCTCGCAGGGATCTGGCTTGAACCCGTTCCTGTGATACTCTACCAAATCTTTTCGATCTGATGGATGCACTAGGGGGAGAAGTTTGGATCCCTTGAGTTCCTCTGAGGGTCTTTCCAGGAGCGTTTGGGCCCTCTTGTTGAGGTATGTGATGGTCCCCCTCTCATGTATGGAGCGCTCTCGCTCCATCCGATTTTTCGGGCTGGTCACTTTGGGGGCTACGCCCCCAAGCCCCCCGTACACTTTGGCGTGTTCCGAGCCCACGCAACCCCAGAGTAACATACCAAAAGCAGGGTGTTTTCGCGGGCGAAGGGGGTGCTGCTAAGGTACGGTCTGCGGGGTTCGCACCATTTGCCATCGGCAAATGGTGCGAGCTAGTGGCATTTTCTCCAGAATCCGCTCCATCTCGGCCCCCCTATTTGCCGATGACCCCCCGGATCTCCTGCTCAAGGACGGAGAAAGCCAGGAGGTATTCTTTCAGGCTCTCCGCTTCCACCATCAGTTGGTCCTCGTTCACCTCTTGCCTCCTCGAAGACGAAGCCCCTCTTCTTTGCCTCCTCCTTGTAGGATCCCGCTTCCAGTCTTATTTCCCCCATCCTCACCACCACGATCGCGGACTCTCCCTGCACTGGGCACTTGTGTTCGCAGTAGCCACACCCATTGCAACGATTCTCTGTCACGAAAGGTCTCCTTTTCCCCTCGACTTCCCTGAACTCTATGGCATCATATGGACAAATCTCGTCGCATACAAGGCAGACCTTGTCCTGTTCCCAAACAAGACACCTCTCCCTGAGGAGAACCGCGGTACCTATCTTGGCATGGATCCTCTCTTCGAGGCTGAGGGGTCTTATGGCTCCCGTGGGACATGTCTTCCCACAACGGTTGCAATGTTTCTCGCACGGAGCCAATCTCAGATCCAATCTGGGGGTCCATACCCCGTTGAGGCCCGCCTCCCAAAGGCTTGGCTGGATCGTCTTGCTCATGCACACACTCATGCACAGGCCGCATCTCAAGCACTTCTCCAGAAACATCCCTTCCGGGAGGGCGCCAGGAGGCCTTATGAGTCTGTCTCGTGGAGCTACTCTCCCAGCATCTGTTCTCACTGTGAGGCCGCCTATGAGTCCAGCTGCTCCCACTGCCAAAAGCCCTCTCCTGCTGAGGGCAAAGCCCCGTGTCTCCTTTTGCGCCTTTGGGGAAGCGGAGGCCGGGCTGAAGTATATGGCGTCCACGGGACAGACCTCTTGGCACCTGAGACAAGCGATACACCTGAACCTGAAGCTAGCCCTCGGATCGTCTCCTATGGCCCCCGAAGGACAGACCCTTTGGCACGCCCCACATTCGGTGCAGGAATCCGTCACTTTTCTGGAAATGGGTGCTTTGGATCCCAAGAGCCCCAGCATGCCCCCGAGGGGGCAGAAGGCCCTGCACCATAGCCTCGTCACTACGAGGGAGATACAGAGGATCGTTCCCATCCATGCCAGGGAAAGCCCCGTGAGCCAAAACCTGGGGGGTGAGATCTGGGCCTCCCAGAGCCAAAACCAATCGAGCTTTTGAGCCAGTGGCCTGAGGATTCTGAGTACAAAGGCCCCCGAATCCATGATCCATGGCTCCAGGATCAAGGCGACACTTCTTGTGAGGATCACGAGAGGGTCCATCCAGCCGATCAATGACAGGCCGAAAAGGGCAGAGGAGAGGACAAGGCCCAAGGAGAAGAGGGGTATGGCTCTTTTTGAGAGAAGCCATCTCGGGTCGCGGTTTGTCCCCCTGCGGAGCTTTCCCATGAGGTCGAAGATGGTCCCCAGGGGACAGATCCATCCGCAAAATGCTCTCCCCGCAATCAAGCTCAAAAAGACCACTGCTAGGGCTGGGACAAAGGACGACAGTCCCCCCCAGGAAATGAGAAAAACGTGGATCCCAGCCAAGGGATCCCCTTTGAGGAAGAGATCAGGAGGAATAAAGCTGGCCAGTTGGGTCGTGGAGATGGCGAAAAGCCATAGGAAGAGAATCAGGGAAGCTCCCTGAACCAGCCTTCTTGTTCTCACCCTCCTCTCTCCACCACCTCCACGGCTTTCAGGTCCAGGGTGCCCAGACCGTGTGCAGCCGCGGCTACCAGATGTTTCACTTGATCCGGTCTGAACCTCTGACCGTACCAAGCCCCAAGGGTAACCCCAACCGCGTCCACTGCAAGGGGGTCGCTACCCGCCACTATGGTATTCCACTGTTCCACTTTCCCTGGTCCCCCTGGTCCTGCTGTCAGGAGGCCTCGAGTGGCATCGAGAATTGTGAGGTGCGGCCTGATCACCGTGGCCAGATCCCCTATCGCCTGGTCCAGATCCATGTCCCTGTGAAAGGTGGCCCTGTCCCATATCAGCCCCATCAGCCCCTTGAGTCCCAGGCTGACCCCGGTTGCCGAATGGGACTTGGCAGTGGGGAGGTTTATGATCTTGTCAGCCTCGAGAACCTCCACATACACCTTGGTGGTCCTGAGGGCTACTCCTTTGGGGACCCTGACCTCCCTGTAGAGGCTCTCGTCCTTGGGGGCAATGAGTCTCACCTGGGGAATCTTGGCAATGGCCTCCCGCGCCCCACTTCTCACGAAACAGAGATCCGGGTTCCCCAGGGTATTGTCCACAACTGTTACCTTCTTGGCTCCTGCATCGAGACAGAGTCTCGCAACCGTGGCGATCACCTCTGGAGACGTGTTGCATCCCCAGGAAGGGGGATTGGGGAAGGAGAGGTTCGGCTTCAATATCACCTTGTCTCCAGGTTTGACGAAGAGATCGATCCCCCCTAGGGCCTCCAGGGCCATCTTCACGGCCGATTCTGCCTCCCCCTTGGCTACGGCCACCTTGGAGTTGTGGCCCCGGGATGCAGCCCCAGGGGGGGCGGGAAAGGCGAGCAAGCACACTCCAGCACCGAGCTGGGAGAGAAAGATCCTCCTCGTGCAAAGGGCCTTGTGGCTTTTCCCTCTATCGTTCATCGTCCTTCCCAAATTCCCATTGCCATCACGGCCAGTTAGAAAGTCCGCCCAATCCCGGCATTTGCATGAAACTCACTGGCACAGTGCCGAGATATCTCTCCTGGAATTTCCCAGCAGGAGGAGGCTCCTGCTTGGCGCCCAGGATCAATCGAGTGGAAGCAATTGCCCTTTCCGAGACATGGCCGGCTCTGTCTTCTACAGCGACATATATGGTAATCTCACTAGCTCCGAATCTCTGCACCGAAAATGGCAAATCACTCGTGTAAAGCACCAAATATCCCGAAAGCTCCTTTCCAGTTGAGGCGGGCACCTCGAGCCTCACGGGCATCAAAACCCCCCCTGGTACCCAGAGGGAGACCTGAATGAATGTCATGTCTCCATCCGGGTCGGATGCATTCAGGTAAATCTTCCAGGGCTCCCCTGAAAAGACCTCCTTGGAAGCGAATATGTCCTGCACCTTTGGCTTGTTAGGTCCATAAGCTTTCTCAAGCTCCTGGGGACTCCTCTGATCCACAACCACACACCCTGCACCAAGACCCAAGAAAATCCCGCCGAGGAGGATGCTCCTAAACCCTCTCCAGAATCGGACTCCCTCCCATATCATGTCTCTTGCCTCCTTTCTTGTAGACCAAGCTTCAAGTTCCAGGCGCCCTTCTCACCCTTTCTCTGGCCCTTGTGAGCCAGGGATCCGAGGGCTCTCAATGTAGTATGCCACCCAGCTCAAATGTGGTAAAGGGAGGGGTTTATCCTTTCTGGGTCCCATTGCAAGGGCTCGCAACTTTTCAATGAAGGAAGACCGCCCTGGATTTGGCTGGGGCCAAATCCCAATGACCCCTCTCTCAAGAGAAGCTTCTCCCGAGGCCGTCTTGAAGGATCCGAGTCAGGATTTGTCCCAAGGTCCTTGGGATTTTCACCCTGAGAGATAGGCCTTGATGGCCATTTGGATCTTGGGGGGAACATCCACCCCCATCTCCCCAATCCTGGATGTGTATTTTTGGAAAGAGTCCATGTGCCTCGAGGAGGAGGTGAGGACCCTGACATACTCCTCGAGGAGCCTTTCGATTCTCCTTCTCAGATGATCCCTTTCGAGAAGGCGATTCTCAACTCCTTTCAGGATCCTGAGATTCACAGGCCTTCCCACTGCCCTGTAGAAAACGAACCTTTGGAGGTGGGGATCCTCCAGATTCTCCTCTCCTATTGCCCTCACGACCCTTCCGAGATCCAGTACGTCGCATATCTCCACCTTGATCCCCTTTTGCTCCAAGGCCAAGAGCTTCTCCAAGACCTGACTGGGAATGGCGCAGACCCCTCTGTCGTCCTCGACGCATCCTAGGGCTTTCAGGTAAACCACGAGGTCCATGTCCGAGCCTTTTGTGGCCATCCCAAATGCCACGGAACCGAGTATATCGAAGGCGATATTTAGACCTTCTCTCTCCAGGGCCCTGTAACATCGTCTGAGTTCCGTGACCAATTCCCTGCTCTTCTGGGTCTCGTGAAGGAGAAAAAAGGCCTTTATCCTCTGGAGGATCCTGAAAGGTCCCCTCGGCCTCGGTGCCTTGACCTTGCCCCCCATGACCGAGAAGGCCTTCTCGTCAAGGACCGTCATCTCCATCCCCCTGTCCCCTTGCCCGTAATGGACCACATCGATCGTCCTTCCTCTTTTGAGCCTCCTTATCATGGCCCAGTCGACGCCATTTTCGCCCAAACCCATGTCCACGAAATATCCCCCCTCTCTTCTCCCCTTCACTTCCACCACAGCCCCGAAGTTGGAGGGATTGATGCACCATGTCCGTCCCACTCTGGTCACTCCCCATTTCTCGTGCACGTGACCGAAGAGGATGGCCAGAGGCTGGGCCTCATCCAAATACTGTCTCGCTCCCAAACTCCCCGTGGGTCCCTTTCCCCTAATGGTATCCATGACCCCATGGGGTGGTTGGTGGGTGAGGACAATATGAGGCCTCACCCTTCGCAGGAACTCGAGGACTTCCGATTCCAAGGATCTCAGGTGAAGCCTCTCCCTGAAAGGGACCTGAAGGTGTTCCGGCACGCCTCGGGTGACCACAGAGGCCCCTCCATAACCTGCGATCCTGATCCCTTCGACCTCGATCCAGTCGAGATGCAGGTTCCAGGGATGAAGAGGGGTCTTCCTGAGATCCATGTCGTAGTTTCCAGGGATCACTCGCACGGTCCTGTGGGGAAAGCTCTCGAGGATTCGAGCGAGTCTACCATATGCCGCAATCATCCGCCTCTCCACTGTGTGACAGAGCCGGATGTAAGCTCGTGCCTTTCGAGAAAGCTCCTCCCCCCTGCATGTTTTCATGAGGCGGACTGCTGTTTCTAGAAGCTGCTCATCGTGCCATTTTCTTTGACGGGCAAGCTGCTCCTCCAGATCCAAGAACTTCCACGCAGCCCGACTGTCGGGAAATATCTTGTAAAGTATGTCTCCTCCCAGGAGATACAGATCGGCCTTGACCTTCTCCAGGATTTCCCCTATGGCCTCAAAATCGTCGTGAATGTCAGTGAGGAATATGAGCCTCATGTTTCACAGAGGTCCTTCTCTGGGTTGATTCTCCCCTTGGCCCGAGGCCCTTTTCGAGGATCTCCAGGGAAGGATGGGACTGCGGGCCTCATATGGTGAGGGGTTCCCGAATTGTACCAGATGCGGACCTTGAAGAAAAAGATGGAAATGGGGGTGGAGGGAGCAACGAAGGACCCCACGGAGGTCTCATTTATCGTGGTGCCATCGAGACTTGGGGAGCCACTTGTCCCCATACACCCATTGATCCGAGAAAGAGTCTTCTCTGGCGCGAGCTCCCATTGGGATGCAAGGAAAAATGCCTTGACTCCATCTCGGAAAAGGTATATGAAAACCCATTGCCATGTCAGGCCCTTCTTGGGAGGCCACCCAGGCAACTGGGTGGCCTCTGGGATTTTTGGGGGAGGGCCTCTGGGCATCTGGAGGAATCTCTAAAGGAGCAAGGGGATGGGAAGGAAACTGATCAAAGCCATAGTCTCTTTCGCCTTCATCATCTGTCTCCGAGAAGCTCAGGCCGAGGAGTTCAGAATTGGAGCAACCATCTCCACTTCGGGCCATTTCGCAACCGAGGTGGGCCCCTTTGGGAGGCTTCTCAGCTCCTGGGCCGATGAGCTCAATTCCAAAGGGGGCATAGGCCTGGATGGAAGGAAAGTGCCCGTCAGACTTTTCCTCTACGATGACAGAAGCGATGAGGCAATAGCGAGGAGGATGTACGAGAGGCTAGCAACTGTGGACCGGGTAAACTTCATGTTGGGCCCATACTCAAGCCCTCTCACATTCGCAGCGTCCACCGCCGCTGAGATCCATAAGATACCTTTTCTCGCCATATGCGCCAACTCCCCCAAGATTTACGAGAGGGGATACAAATGGCTCGCTTGCATAATCGACGAGGCCCCCAGATACACCTATCGCTACTGGGAGATGATACGAGAAGAAGGGCTCGCAAAGACCGTTTCCTTTGTAGTGGAAGACACTCTTCATCCGAGAGGGGTCCACCAGGGAGCCAAAGTCCTGGCAGAAGATGGAGGCTTGAGGGTCCTGTCATCCCACATTGCTCCCAAGGACATGAAGGACTTCTCGTCCGTAATAGTGAAGCTCAAGGAGGAGGACCCTGACATAGTCTTCGTGGCATCCAACGTCCCGTTTGCCATCCAGTTTATGTCCCAAGCCAAGGACCTGAGATTGAGGCCCAGAGAATTTCACGTCATCCACCACGGAGGGCCTTTTCTCAAGGCCCTGGGAGAAAGGGCCGAGGGGGTCACAGGCCAGTCCTACTGGACCCCTGAGATGAAAGGGCCGGGATCTGAGAGATTCCTATCCCTTCTGGAAAAGGCCGGGATCAAACTGGAGGAATATCCCTGGGCACCGGCTTACATGATGGCCCTTCAAGTGGTGGAGAGCGTCTTGTCCGAGTGTTCATCTCTGGACCCGGAGCACTTGATTGGAGCCCTCAAGAAATCGAGGACCCAAACCCTCGGTGGGACAGTATTTTTCCGGGACAACGGCGTTGGTTCCATAAATACCTATCCCTCCCAGATCCAGGGAGGAAGGTACCACGTCATATGGCCGAGGGATCTAGCTACTTCGAAGCATGTGTATCCCTCGAGATAGCAGCGGGAGTCCTCTATGGGAGTTGATCTCCAGATCCTCTTCCAGGCCCTTTCCATGGGCTCCCTCTGGGCAATGGGGGCCCTGGCAACGGATGTGATCTTGAGGGCAATGGGAAGGGTTCACATGGCCTTGGGCCATTGGTTCGTGCTGAGCGCTCTTTCGATGGCCTGGATCGAGGAAAAGCTCCCACACCTATCGGTCCCGATCCTTCTCTTGATGGCCCTCGGGGCAGGGGCCATCTTGGGTTACTTGTCTCATCCACCTTTCCTGTGGAAGGGGATGAGGGAAGAGAGGAGCAAGGAGGGTTTTTTCCTTTTCACCCTCGGAGCTGCCTTAATCCTCGAGTTTCTCATGGAGCAGCTCTTCCCTTTGCCAGGAGTCCCAGTGGGGAAAGAAAGCATAGAACTGAAAGAGGAGCTCTTCGTATCCCCTTGGGTTCTTTGCGCAATAGTGTCTTCTCTGGCAATTTTCCTGTGTGCCTGGGCATTCTTGAGAAAGGCCAAGATGGGTATTGCCATCAGGGCATGGGATGGGGGCTCGGAGGATTTGACCATGGTCGGGGCCAATCCCGCTTCATTGGCGAGGGGGATTTGCACGGTTTCCTTGGCTATCGTGTTCCTTTCGGGAGCCCTGGCAGGTTCCATACACTCCATGAACTTCCATGAAGGTCTTCTCTGGATGAGCTGTTTTCTCCTGATTGCAGTTGTGAGCAGGGGGTTGAGGCCCATGGAAGTGCTCGCCACGGCTTGGGCCATGGGGTTTGGAGAGGCCGTGGTCTCTCAGACAATGGGACCTAAGTGGCAGACATCATTTCCGCCCCTTGTGCTCCTGATCCTCCTGGGATTGACTGAGGGCCGAAAACCGAGGACTTCCCTCTAGGGGAAAGGGAGGGGGGTTCCCTTCTCATGGACAAAAGGGCCAATTGGAGGGTCCAAGAAAGTGGCCGTGTCCTGCTTCCAGCCCAGGTGGTTTAGGGTAGAGGGAGCCTTCCCATGGGAAGATGGGAAATGAAAAAGGTGGGCTTAATTCTTGCCTCCATTGGACTTGCCATCCTCGGTGCTCGGACTTTCTTCGCTTCTTGGGATTACGGCTCCTTGCTTCTCTGGACGGTTTGTCAGAACGCTGTCTTGGCCCTAAGCTACAACTTATCTGTTGGATTTGGCTGGAGGGTAAATCTGGGCCATGGGGCTTTTTTCGGAATCGGGGCGTACGGGAGCGCCATATGCCTTTCAGAGGGGATCCCTTGGTGGGGAGGGATCCCCATTGGTGGGGCCATAGCCTGGGTCTTGGCCAAATTCCTGAGCTTTCCCCTTGCCAGGCTCAGGGGAGCGGAATTTGCCGTATCATCCCTATGTGTCCCACTTCTTCTGGGATCATTGGCGCGGAATCTAGAAGGGCTCACGGGGGGTGTTGCGGGAATTTCAACTTATCCCCTCGGCCCTGAGGTCCCTTACGCTCTGAGCCTTTCTCTCCTTCTAGTCTCCCTGAGGGTCCATAACACCCTTCTCCATTCGAGATGGGGTAGGGCCCTCAGAGCGGCCGGAGAGGATCCCCCGGCAGCAGGCCATGTGGGAATAGATTCCTACAGACTGGAAAGGCAGGCCTTTGTCCTGGGGTCCACAATTGCAGGCCTGGCTGGAGCTTTGTATCCCCTCAAAACAGCATACTTGGGTCCTGAGTCAGCCTTCGGCTTGGATTTGATTCTCGCCCCCGTTTTAGCTGTGCTTCTCGGGGGCCAGGGGACAAAATGGGGTCCAGTTCTGGGAGCATGTCTCATGGTGCTCGTGCAGGAACTCTTCCTGGTTCATTTCCCGAGGAGCAACTTGCTCCTTTTTGGAGTCTTTCTCATGATCTCCGGCCTCAGGCGAGCCAAGTAAACCGCTCCTCCACCCCAAAAAGGCATCGATGGAGAATCCAGGAGGTGACCCAAAAGGGGGGTGTGGGAGCGATCCCGTGACCTATGAAAGGGGAGGGGATGGGGCCATGGATCCCTGTTTTTTCAAGTGAATCATGAGGGCAGCTATTGCAGCTGGTGTGACGCCAGAGATCCTCGATGCCTGCCCGATGCTCGATGGTCTCACACGAGAGAGCTTCTCCACGACCTCCTTGGAGAGGCCATATACCTTGCTGTAATCCAGGTCCTGGGGTATCTTCTGGCGTTCCATGGACTTGAATTTCTCCACTTCCTTTAGCTGCCTCTCTATGTAGCCATCGTACTTGACCTGTATTTCCACCTCCTCTGCCACCTCTCTCGGAAGAGAGGGCCTCTGGGGATCCAGGGGCAGGAGGGAGTCGTAAGTGAGCTCTGGTCTCCTGAGCAGCGCCCTCAGACTCACCGCTTCATCCAAGGGGCTCGTCCCCATCTGTTGAAGGAAGGAATTGACATCCTCTGTGGGCCTGACCCTCGTTTTCTCAAGCCTCTCGAGCTCCATGGAAATGGCCTCTCTTTTTCTGCAAAATTGGTCGTACTCCTCCTCGCTCACTAGGCCCACTCTGTATCCAAGATCCCTCAGCCTCAGATCAGCATTGTCCTCCCGAAGCAGGAGCCTGTACTCGGCACGGGAGGTGAACATCCTGTAAGGCTCCTGGGTTCCTTTGGTGATGAGGTCGTCTATGAGCACCCCTATGTACGCGTCGGATCTGTCCAGGATTAGGGGTTCTGCCCCCTCGAGGGCCAGTGCAGCGTTTATCCCGGCAATGAGCCCTTGCGCCGCTGCCTCCTCGTATCCAGAGGTTCCATTTATCTGGCCCGCTAGATACAGCCCCTTTATGTCCTTGACCTCCAGAGTGGGGGCAAGATGGGTGGGATCCACGAAGTCGTACTCGATGGCATAGCCTGGCTTCACTATCTGGGCCCTCTCGAGGCCTGGGATCGACTGGACCATGCGAATCTGGATGTCGAGGGGGAGACTTGTGGAGATCCCATTGGGATAGATCTCCAGAGTGTCGAGTCCCTCTGGCTCCAAGAATATCTGATGCCTCTCTTTGTCGGGAAACCTGACCACCTTGTCCTCTATGGAGGGACAGTATCTGGCCCCTGTGCCTTTGATGACTCCAGTGAACAGGGGAGAGCGATCCAGCCCCTCCCTGATGATCTCGTGGGTTCGGGGGGTGGTATAGGTTATGTGGCAAGGCACTTGAGGGAGGGGGATTTTCTTGGTGGAAAAGGAAAATGGTATGGGAGGATCGTCCCCCCACTGGACCTGAAGCCTGGATGTGTCAACGGTCTTTCCGTCTAGCCTGGGGGTGGTACCTGTCTTGAGCCTTCCCATTCTAAGGCCCAAAGCCTTGAGACACTGGGACAGCCCGACAGAGGGCAGATCTCCCATTCTTCCAGCGGGGAAGCTCTTGAGCCCTATATGGATCAGTCCCTGGAGGAAGGTGCCGGTTGTAACGATCACAGCCCGAGCGCCTATGGCCTCGCCCAGGGAGGTTTCAACCCCCACGACCCTATCCCCCTTGACCAGGATCTTCTCCACCATGGCCTGTCTTATGGAAAGGTTCTCCTGACCCTCCAAAACCCTTCTCATGCGCCTCGCATAGCGGAACATATCGGCCTGGGCCCTCGATGACCACACAGCGGGTCCCTTCTTCGTATTGAGCCGTCTGAACTGGATGCCCGTGGCATCTATGTTCTTGGCCATCTCCCCTCCCAGGGCGTCTATCTCCTTGACGAGCTGCCCTTTGGCCAGGCCTCCAATTGCCGGGTTGCAGGACATCCAAGCTATGTGGTCCACGTTTATGGTGAGAAGAAGAGTCCTGTGCCCCTTTCTGGCGCAAGCGAGTGCAGCCTCGCATCCAGCATGCCCAGCACCTATGACTATGACCTCGAAGGATTCCATGGCGCCCGGGTCTTCCATCTTTACTCAATTTTAGCACAAATGAAGGCCTTCCTCATGAGCTTGCGACTCGCCTCTCGAGGCCTCCCATGCCACCCCACGAGACCCCCGTGTCTCCCGAATCCTTTCAGCTCGAGCCTGGGAAAGAGTCGTAACCCACCCTCGAATTTTTTGCTTGACAAGGGGAAAGGGGCTGTGCTATCTGGTATACCAGATTTTTGAATACCAGATCGCAGGAATTCAATGGTTGCCACAGAGAGAGCACGGGAGCTAAAGCTAAAGAAGATAAAGGTCCCTACCAGCTTGAGCCAGGCTGCCTACGAGGCTCTCAAAGAGAGTCTCATGAGAATGGAACTTTCCAAACTTCCCAACGACGGAAAGCTGGATGAGAGGGAACTCGCCCAGCGGCTCGGCATCAGCAGGACCCCCCTCAGGGAGGCCATCCATAGGCTCGTGAGCGAGGGCTTCCTGAGAGTAGTCCCCCGGAAAGGGATCTATGTGGTCAGAAGGTCCAAGAAGGAAATAGTGGAAATCCTCCTCGTCCGTGCGGCACTGGAAGGAATGGCGGCGCGGCTTTCGACCCGGCACCTGACGGACAGTGACATTCAAAAAATGAGAGACCTCTTTGCCCCCTTCGACCCCGCCACAGTCAAGGACCAATCCCTGAGATACTCAGACGCCAACATTCGCTTCCACGAGATGGTGATCAACCTGAGCCAATGCGAGAAGTTGATCGCCCTCGCCAGCAACCTGTTCGATCAGATGAGGTGGGTACGGTTCCGTGCCGCCGCTTTCTATGACCGTCATCCAACGACCCTCCTGGAACACAGGAGCATAATAGATGCCCTAGAGGCGAGGGACCCGGATGCGGCTGAGAGAAGGATGAGGTCTCACATAGAAGGACTGGCAAATTATGTGGAGGAGCACGTGGAGATTCCCTAAAACAAAGGCTAAGGTCGGGAGGCAGCAATCATGAGTCCAAAACGAGTCAAGAGGGAAGAGCTAGTGCAGGCACCATGCCAGGAGGCCTGCCCGGCAGGGATCGATGTTCCTAGATACGTTCGCTTTATCAGGGAAGGGAGATTCGAAGAGGCCTTGGCAGTGATAAGGGAAAAGATCCCCTTTCCAGCTGTCTGTGGCTTTGCCTGCTACAGCCCCTGCGAGAGCTCCTGCGGGAAAAGACAGTTTGGGGATCCCATTGCCATAAGGGCACTCAAACGTTCCGCAGCTGAACTGGGAGGGGAGCTGTGGAAGAAGGCCCTGAAGGTCGCTCCCAAAACCGGAAAGAAAGTGGCCATAGTGGGCTCGGGGCCAAGCGGCCTCACGGCGGCTTACTACTTGGCACTTCTCGGGCATTCCGTGAGTGTGTTCGAGGCATTGCCAGAACCCGGTGGAATGATGAGGTACGGGATCCCATCGTACAGGCTTCCCAAAGATACACTGGATGCCGAGATCTCATACCTGAAGGAGCTAGGGGTGGAGATCCTCACCAACAAGAAGGTGGAGTCCTTGGAGGAGCTCCAAAAACAGGGATTCCAGGCCATTTACTTGGCCCTCGGAGCTCAAAGGGGGGCCAAGCTGGGCGTTCCAGGGGAGGATCTCCCTGGAGTGATGGACGGAATAGCCTTCTTGAGAAAGGTCAACGGGGGAGAGCTACCTCACGTGGGAAAGAGGGTCGCTGTGATAGGAGGTGGCAATACGGCTGTGGATGCTGCGAGAAGCGCTCTCAGGCTGGGCGCTGATGAGGTGACCATCTTTTACAGAAGATCCAGGGCTGAGATGCCGGCATACGAGGAGGAAGTTGGTGCTGCTTTGGCAGAGGGAGTCGGCATAGAGTTCCTAGCCTCCCCCGTGAAGATAGAGGCGAGGGACGGAAAGCTGGAGGTGACCTTCACCAAGATGCAGCTGGGCAAGCCTGACTCCTCCGGAAGGGCCACGCCTGTGCCCGTCAAGGGAAGCGAGTTCATGAGGGAGTTTGACACGCTGATAGCGGCTGTGGGTCAGGTCCCGGAGACCCCCAAGGGGTTGGGAGTGGACCTCACCGATGGCGGGTTCATCAAAGTGGATTCCGAGACCCTCTCAACTGGCAAGCCCGGTGTCTTCGCAGGAGGAGACCTGGCAACAGGGCCAAAAACCATAATCGATGCCATTGCCCAGGGTAGGAAGGCCGCCTCATCCATAGACATCTTCCTAGGGGGCAAAGGGATCATAGATCAGGAGCTGGCTCCCCGAGAGGAAGAGGTGATAGTGGTCGATTACGACACCGAGGGATACGGACGCGTCTCCCTGCCCTGTATCCCCATTGAGGAGCGGAGGAGAAGTTTCGCCTCGGTGGAGAAAGCGCTTTCGGAGGGGATGGCCATAAAGGAGGCCGCCAGGTGTCTCAGCTGCGATGCCAGGCGCTTTGAGGTGGTGGTCGACGCCGAGGGCTGCAAGGAGTGCGGATACTGTGTCGAGGTTTGCGGGATGGGGGTTTTCGAGCCTGCTCCCAAATTCAACAAGAAGGGCTATAGACCTTACGTGCCCAAAAAAACCGAGAGGTGCGTGGGATGCATGCTCTGCTTCTATGCCTGTCCGGACTTCTCCATAGAGGTCAAGGAGGCATGAAGCTTCTGGGCAACCCTTTCATGGGCATAGCCCGCTATGACCATCAATCGAGAGTGAGGGGAATAGGGAGATGAGACGCTATCTTGAGACGGGAAACTTCGCTATAGCAGAGGGGGCCATAATGGCCGGATGCAGGGCTTTCTTCGCCTACCCGATAACGCCCGCAACGGAAATTGCAGAGGCCATGTCCAGGCTGCTCCCCAGGGTAGGGGGGATATATCTTCAGGCCGAGGACGAGACAGCCGCGATGCACATGTGCATAGGGGCGGCTCTAGGGGGCTACAAGGCCATGACCGCGACCTCTGGCCCGGGCTATATCCTTTATGCTGACCCTTATGGGTGGGCCATAGGATGCGAGATACCCCTTGTGGTGCTCAATTCCCAGAGGGTCGGACCAGTGAGTGGCATAACCGGAGCCCCTGGCCAGGGAGAGTTCTACCTGAGCAGATATCCAACCCAAGGCGGAAACTTCGAGACCATAGTCCTCGCACCCAACAGTGCCCAGGAAGCGTTCCAGCTCACTGTGGAGGCCTTCTATCTCTCGGAGCGATTCCGGACGCCTGTGACAATCCTGGCAGACCAGCTCATAACCGATGGATGGGAGGACATAAGCATTCCCGAGACCGACGAGGAAAAAGCGGCCATGGGTCTCAGGTTCATGGAGAGGAAGGTGCATCCTGGGCCGGATTTCTACCCGCCAACTGACGAGATAGATCTTCCTCCAGTTGTGGTGGGAAAAGGCAAGAATGTCCTGTGCTCCGACTGGACCCCAACGGAAGAGGGGTTCGACATAGAGACAGTGGAGGCCCAGCACAAGCACGCCTATCGGCTCATCTACAAGATCCGAAACCACAAAGACTTGATCATGAGATACGACACCCTCTTTCTGGACGACGATCCCGAGCTCATTGTGGTGGCCTATGGCACCCCATCGAGAGTCGTCAAGACAGCGGTCAAGAAGGCCAGGGAAAAAGGACAGAAGGTGGGGATGATAAGGCCCATCAGCCTCTGGCCTTTTCCGGATGAGCTTTTCACCAACAAGGCCATCTACTTCTCAGTGGAACTCAACTACGATGGCCAGATGGTGAGGGAGGTGCAGAGGGCAGCGCCCAAAGGAAGCGAGATTCACTTCTTCGGCAAGTGTGGGGAGCTTCCCACTGTGGCGGAGCTCCACGAGATGTTCGACAAGCTCCTCAATGGGGAGCCTTTGACCCGAAAGGGATGGGAATGGGAGGCGTGGTGATGGACTACTTGGCGCGAAACTACTTGAGATCTAGGAAAATACCTAGCACCGCATGCTCTGGATGTGGCCTTGGGCAGTGCCACAAGGCCATGGTTCAGGCCATCCACGAACTCGGTTACAAGGTGGAGGACATAATATGGGCCACCTCAATTGGTTGTGCCGGAAGACAGACCTATGCCACCTGGAAAGGGGACAGCTTCGCTGGCACCCACGGAAGGGTCTATGCCATTGCGAGGGGCCTCAGGGTGGTTCTCCCTCCGGAGAAGCGCATAGTCATGACCGTGGGAGATGGAGATGCCTTCGGCATCGGCTTCAACCATCTTCTCCACTGTGCCAGGACCAATTGCGACATGACCATAATGGTCTGCGACAACCTGGGATACCAGTCCACAGGCGGCCAGTATGGATGGACCACTCCCCCTGGTGTCGTGACTGACAGTAGCCCCTATGGCATGTTCGAGCCCAACTGGGTCCAGAAGGACCAGGACGTCCTCATGATCCTCAAGGCAGCGGGTGCCACATTTCTGGCCCGCCATGTGAGCACAGATGGTAGAGCCATGGTGGAGACTGTGAAGAAGGCCCTCCAGAACAGGGGCTTCTCCTTGATCCACGTCATATACCCTTGCACCACCAATTTCGCCAACACGGCTCTCGGCTCCAGGGAGCCTGCCAAGATTTACAGGTGGATCAAGGACCATGCGGCTCCCCTAGGCCAGGAGAAGCCAGACACCCTGTGGAGCACCGGAATCTACTACGATGCGAGCAACTCCCGGCCGGAGTTCTCCCAAGTGGTGAGGGAGAAGGTCGCGGAGATCCAAAGGAGGTACGCCAATGAAGGAACGCATTGAGATACTGGCCAGCGGCTTTGGTGGCCAAGGAGTGGTGAGGCTCGGCCAAGTGATGGGCATGGCAGCCGTGCGTCAGGGCTTCAGAGTCACCATGCTCAAAAGCCACGGAACAGAGCAGAGGGGCGGATACGTGAGGGCACAGGTGGTCATATCCAAGGAGGAGATAGACAGTCCCCTTGTGGAGGACCCCGATTTCTTCTGTGCCTTCTCCATGGCTGCGTACAACCAATTCGGCCATTTGGTCAAGGATGGGGTGATCCTGTACGATCCAGCCTTTGTGCAAGTGGACGAGTCCAAGAAGGTCCGCCAGGTCCCGATCGCTGCAAAGGACGTGGCGGTGGAGAAGCTGGGACGGGCCATCTACGCCAATACCATCATGATCGGTGCCCTGACCAAGGCCCTGGGCATCTTGGATAAGGATGTGGTGCTATCCACAGTGCTGGAGGTGATACCCAAATTCAAAGACGAGAACAAGAGGGCCTTCGAGATAGGATACGACCTTTACAGCACCTGAGGATGCGCGAGCAGGAGATGCCATGAAACTCTACGAGTATCAGGGAAAGGAGCTTTTCAAAAGGGCGGGGATCCCTGTTCCCCAAGGGATTCTCGCCAAGGACGAGGATGGAGCCAGGGCCGCAGTGGCGCAGATGGGACTCCCAGTTGTGGCCAAGGCCCAGGTGCTTGCGGGAAAGAGGGGCAAAGCTGGCCTGATTCGCTTCTGTCATTCCCAGGATGAGGCAGTGGAGTGCGTCACCCAGTGGATCGGAAGAAGGCATGGCGGTGAGACCATAACCTCTGTCCTTCTCGAGAAGTCTCTCGATATCCAGAAGGAGATGTACCTATCCGTGACCATCGATCCCGCAGCTGGAATGCCTGTCCTTGTGGCATGCGGCGAAGGGGGAATGGAGATAGAGGAGATAGCTTCCCAGAAGCCAGAGGCGATCGTGAGACAGCCCGTGAATATCTTCAGGGGCCTTAGACCTTATCAGATAAGGGACACGGTATCGGAAATGGGCCTTTCTGGTGAGCAGGCAAGGAGCGTCTCACAGGTAATGGCTAGCCTCTATGGGCTCTTTCGGTCCCTGGATGCTGAACTTGTGGAGATAAACCCCCTGGTTTTGGAGAGGGATGGCAAGCTCGTCGCTGGGGATGCCAAGGTGAGAATAGACGACAATAGCCTCTTCCGCCAGAAAGAGTTCAAGCGTGGTCCGGAGCAGTTCGAGGACGAGCTCGAGTACGAGGCAGCGGAAAATGGCCTCAGCTATGTGAAGCTGGATGGGAACATAGGGGTCCTGTGCACAGGGGCTGGTCTCACCATGACCACTTTGGATCTCATCCACATGAACGGTGGGAGGGCCGCCAATTTCATGGAGTTCGGGGGAGCCACCTACACCAGGTCAGCAACCGCCCTGAGGATAGCCCTAAAAAATCCCCAGGTCAAAGTCCTTCTCATAGTGACTTTTGGCCTCGTTGCCCGTGCCGATGTCATAGCGGAAGGACTCGTCAAGGCAATCCAGGAGCTCAAGCCTGAGCTTCCCATTGTGGCAGCGGTCCGTGGAACCAACGAGGAGAGGGCGAGGGAGCTCATCCGTTCCATAGGGATACCCACATATGACGACACAGAAGAGGCAGTAAGAAGGGCAGTGGAATTGGCCAAGGAGTGATGGGGAATGGGAATCTTCGTATTCAAGGACACGCGAGTGCTGGTTCAGGGAATAACGGGAAGCGAAGGGACGTTCTGGACCGAGTGGATGTTGAAGGCCGGAACGAGAATAGAGGCAGGTGTCACCCCTGGGAAGGCTGGGGAGAGGGTCCACGGGGTGCCTGTTTACGGAAGCGTCAAGAAGGCCGTCAAGGAGAAGGGATGCGAGGCATCGGTCCTCTTCGTTCCCCCGGCATTTTGCAAGGACGCGGTCTTCGAGGCCCTGGATGCCGGGATAAGAAAGCTCGTGCTTCTCGCTGATGGGGTCCCCATCCAGGACATGCTGGAGATGAAGGCCTTCGCATCCGAAGTGGGAGCCATGATAGTTGGCCCCAACACATCGGGGGTGGCCACTCTGGGAGAGGCCATGCTGGGTTTCGTCCCATTTTGGCTTGGGCATGTGTACAGGCCTGGCTCTGTGGGGATAATGACCAGAAGCGGAAGCCTCACCAATGAGATAGCGAGCCACATCGTCAAGGCTGGTCTCGGCCAGACAACGGTCGTTGGGTTGGGAGGCGATCCCGTGCCCGGGACAAGGTTCGTGGACGTGATGAGGCTCTTCCAGGCCGATCCCAAAACCGAGGCGGTTGTCCTTGTGGGAGAACCAGGCGGGACCATGGAGGAAGAGGCGGCCGAGCTCATCGCAAAAGGAGAGTTCACGAAGCCCATGGTCGCGTTTCTCGCAGGAAGGACGGCTCCACCCGAGAAGAAGATGGGCCATGCCGGGGCCATAATAAGCGGGGGCAAGGGAACAATCCAGGGGAAGACCGAGGCCCTGGAGAGTGTGGGAGTGAAGGTGGCCATGAAGCCCTCGGAGGTGGGCTCCATGGTGAAGGCATTGTTGGGGTGAGCTTCCAGGACAAGCCTTGAGGAGAGAAGGGGGCACCTCCTCTTTCCCTCGTTCGGAAGAAAGGGGAATCAAATGGAGATAATCCGCTCCAGGCGAGATCCCACCTTTGAGCTTCGAGCTCCAAGATCGAGTTCCAACCAATTGAAGGTGCCCCTGAGCCCTTTGCGTTACCCTTCAGGTTGGGGGGTCTTTCCCCACGAGATCCTTTTCCCACCGAGAGAGATCCTCGGCCCTTCTTCTCCGCCTAAAGAAAGGGGAGGGCAACCCTTTGTCTTCTCGCAAAAGGTCTACCACAAGATAGGGCCACCAGGTTCCAAGGGTAAGCTCACCCGGGCTTGTTTGCCTCGAGGCGTGAAACCCCAGGTCCGATCTTCCTCCATCTTCGGAACCAATCTCCCAGGCCAAACCCTTACCCAAGAGAATCCTACATCAAGTATTGCAATCTCGTCGGGCACATCTTGGGCCTCTGAGCCCAAAAAAATTCGGGGAGGTGCATCCATGAAACGCAAGGTGCTCTCGATCTTGGTTTTGGGATTTCTGACAATGGGGGTCTGGCAGGCAGCAGGCCAGGAAAAGTATCCCAGCCGACCTGTGGACTTCATATGCACCTGGGGTGTAGGGGGAGGAGCTGACCAGATGGCCAGAATGCTGGGAGGCCTCCTGGAGAAGATCCTCGGGGTGCCTTTTCCTGTCTCCAATAAGCCTGGCGCATCTGGCAATACGGGAATCGTCGATCTCATGGCTGCCAAAGCGGATGGTTATACCATTGCAGTCTACATTGCCAGTACCTTGAATACCGTGGCAGCTGGGACCTCGAGGCACAAGATAGAGGATTTGGAGTGGATCACTCGTACCCAGAAGTGCTCATCCTTTCTCTTCGTGAGGAGCGATAGCCCCTTCAAGACCATCCACGACCTTCTCAACTATGCCAAGGAAAATCCGGGGAAGCTCAAAGTGGGGACAGAGGGGTTCAACTCCGTGGACGACATAACCATCAGGTACCTGGGGTCCAAGGGATACAAGATGACTGTTGTGCCTCAGCCGAGCCCAGGAGAGCGCTACGCAGCGACTTTGGGCGGCCATCAGGAGGTCCTCTACGAGCAGGCAGGAGACATAAAGCAATTCCTGGATGCTGGTCAACTGAGGCCCCTCATAATCTTTTCAGACAAGAGGCATCCGGCCTTTCCCGATGTGCCCTGTTCTGTGGAGCTTGGCTTCGACGTCAAGTTGCCCCAGTTCAGGAGCGTAGTGGCCAAAAAGGGGGTGCCGCCTGACAGGATACGGATCCTGGCCGATGCCATAAAGAAGGCCATGGACACCCCGGAATGGAAGAAGTTCGAGCAAGAGCAGTACGTGGACCCAGACAGCTACATGGGCCCGGATGAATTTCCAAAATGGGTGAAGAGCGAATATGAGACCATGCGCAGGCTGATGGTGGAGCTCGGGATGCTCAAGTGAAAGGACGCCCCAAATGGAAGGAACGGAAAAGGGATTGAACCTCGAGAGGGAAGGGCCCCGGGCCATGAAGAGGCTTGCGGGAGTAGGCGTGATATTCGCTTTGGCTGGGGCCCTCTTCCTCCTTTCCTTCGAAATTCCCAGCATGCCTGGCCAGCTAGGTCCTGCCTTTTGGCCGAGAATGACATTGGTACTTCTCATGGTGAGCTGCGGGATAAAGGCCTTTGAGGTGCTGAAGGAAAGGCGAATGGAGAAGAAGGAATCGGTGGCAGAGGATGGTGAGATCATGGCTGGTCGACTGATCGCCATGATCCTTCTGACCTTCGCCACCGTTTACCTGATGGAAGTCCTCGGGTTCTTCTTGGCTGTGGTCTTCTTCATGTTTGCCTTTCTTGGGATAGCTGGCATGCGATTCGGGCTATCCATGTGCTCCGTGTCGGTTCTGGGGACAGTGGCCCTGACATACCTCTTTGTCAAGGTAGTCTACCTCCCCTTGCCTAAGGGCTACTGGGTTTTCGAGGGAGTTACCCTCTTCATTTACAGATTGCTCATGATCATCTGAGGGAGGGTCAGCAAATGGGCGGCTTGGAGCTTCTATGGTCAGGATTGGTCTCAGCACTTGCTCCTATTAACCTCGCAATGGTCACCCTCGGGTTGTTCATAGGGGCTCTGGCCGGCGCCCTTCCTGGTATCACAATGCTCAACGCCATTGTCCTAGTCCTTCCCTTCACTTATGGCATGGACATGGTGCCATCGCTTCTGCTTCTGATAGGGATCTATTGTGGGGGGGTGTATGCTGGTTCCATAACTGGGATTCTTTTCAACATCCCAGGCGATCCCATGAATGTCCCTACCACCTGGGAGGGCTTCAAACTGAACAAGAAAGGCTATGCGGCGAAAGCGCTCGGCACTGCGGTCATGTGCTCCGCGATAGGTGGCTTCTTGAGCGCCCTGGTCATGGTACTTGTAGCTCCTCCCTTCGCAAGGGTGGCGCTGTCTTTTTCCTCGGCCGAATATTTTGCGGTTGTGGTCCTGGGCCTTGTGAGTGTCGTGACCATAGGGACCACATCCATCGGATCCGCGCTCATCTGCCTATTCATCGGGATGTTCTTAGGCACCATAGGCGTGGACATAGTGTATTGCGTGCCCCGGTTCACGTTCGGCTGGCAGCTGATGGAGAGTGGGATAGAGTTCACCATAGTGCTCATTGGGCTTTTTGCCATCGGCGAGGTGTTGGATCAGCTCTGCGTGAAGAGGGAAGTGCAAGTGGAGGCTTTTCGAGGTCAAGCGAAGACCGAGCTCCCGGGGTTTCGCCATTTCTGGGGCCTCAAAGGAAGCATCCTCCGCGGGCTAGGTGCGGGAATGGCGGTGGGGGCGATCCCCGGGGCCGGGGCGACAGTGGCCTCCTTTGTCAGTTACGGAATTGAGAGGCAGGTATCGAAGACGCCGCACTTATTTGGCACTGGCCATTGGCCCGGCCTTGCCGCCTCGGAGACCTCCGTCAACGGCTCTACTGGAGGTGCCATGATACCTCTTCTCACCCTCGGGATACCGGGAAGCGGTGCTACCGCGGTGATGCTCGGCGCCTTCCTCCTCCATGGTGTGCAGCCTGGGCCATTGCTCTTCGAGAAGAGCCCTCACGAGGTCTACACCATCTTCGTTGGGACCCTCCTTTGCAATCTCATCATGATCCTCGTAGGAGTGATTGTAGCCAGGTTCTTCGCTTACCTGATGATGGTCCCGGACAAGATCCTCGGGGCCTTCATAATCCTCTTCAGCCTGATCGGAGCCTTTGCCCTGAGAAACGAGATGGCCGATGTTTGGTTCATGGCCATATTCGGAGTAATAGGCTTTTTCATGAGGCGATACGACCTCCCGGTTCCGCCTCTGGTTCTCGGGCTAATACTGGGGCCCCTTGGGGAAAAATATTTCCAAACAGCCATGGCGGCTTCTGGAAATGATGTCACCGTCTTCTTCACTCGGCCAATAAGCGCTGGGCTTCTTTTGGCATCGCTGGGATTCGCCGTCATCCCCTTGATCAAGAAGCTGCGCAAGGCCCCCGTGGCAGTATGAACCCCCAGTAGGAGGCTGCAACCGGCTGGGCAAAAAATTCCAAGGAAGATCATCTGTTCGAGGAAGGTGCCATGGCTAAGATTCTGAGATTTGATTTGGGGAAGATGGGCTCGGAGATCCAAAGGCTCGGAGAACAGGATGAGAGGATTTACTTTGGCGCGAATGGGATGGCGGTCAAAATCCTTCTCGAAGAGACTGAGAGGGGCTTAGACCCCTTCTCCCATGAAAACTTGGTGGTTTTGGGGGTTGGCCCCATCACCGACGCCCCCATCTTTGGCACGGCCAGAGGTTATATTGCCACGAAATCTCCCCTTACGGGCGGATATTTCGACTCCACCTTCGGGGGTAGGTTCGCCATAAGCCAGAAAAGGACGGGGTTCGACGTGATAGTGGTCGGAGGAAAGGCGGAGGGGCCAGTCTACCTCTATGTGGACGAAGATGGAGGGAGGATCCTTCCTGCCGCTGAGCTCTGGGGGCTCACAACCAGGGAGGCCATAGAGCGATTGAGGCAACTCCATGGACCAAAGGCCGATGTCCTGGCAATAGGACCTGCAGGGGAAAACAGGGTTCGCTATGCGTGTCTTGTGCACGAATGGGAGGGGAGGGGAGGTGTTGCGGGAAGGGGTGGGATCGGGGCCGTACTGGGAAGCAAGAAGGTGAAGGCCATTGTGGTGAAAGGAGGCAAAAGGAAGACCCCTGTTGCGGATCCTGGGGCTCTCCAGGAGTTGGCCAAGAAAACCAGGGAGAACCTCAAGTCCAGAACCGCCGGTCTCAGCAAGTATGGAACCCCAATTCTCGTGGCCCTGTATCAGACCCAGGGGGCTCTTGGAACCAGGAACCTCCAGAGGGAGGTGAACGACAGATGGGAGGAGATAAGCGCTGAGAGGATAAAGGAGAATTACTTCTCGAGGCATGTATCCTGTGCTGCCTGTCCTGTGGCCTGTGGCAAGATATGTCGTGTGGCCGAGGGGGAATATTCCGGAATCGAATGGAAGATGCCTGAGTATGAGACTCTCTTTGCTCTAGGAACCATGACGGATGTCTGCGAGCTTCCCACACTGATCGCTGCCAACAGAGAATGCGACCTCCTCGGCCTGGATACCATCTCCATGGGTGTGACGATCTCCTTTGCCATGGAGTGCGCCGAGAGGGGATTGCTGCCAAGGGATCTGGCAAAGGATGTGGAAATCAAATTTGGGGATGGCCAAAGGGTGCTCCATCTCATAAGGATGACCTCCAAGAGGGAAGGGTTCGGGGACTTTCTTGCTGAGGGCTCCTTCAGGATGGCCGAGCTTCTGGGGGATGAGGCGAAGAGGCTTCTTTATGGAGTGAAGGGGCTCGAGATCCCTGGCCATTCAGCGAGGGTGTTTCCCATAAATGCCATCGGCTACGCGACAAATACCCGAGGTGGAAGCCACCATGACCACAGGCCTACCTTTCGCTCTGTGCCCGCAGAGGATCCCCTTCACAGGGAATTGGAGCTCCAGATCAAGTTCGTCATAGACACCCAGAACTTCACTGCCATTGGGGACTCCATGACCATGTGTCGGTTCGTGATGGAGCAGGGCTTCGGTGAGGCAAGGAGGGAGGAGATGACAGGAGAGGAGATAAGGGAGCTGGAGAAGGAGTTCGTGCTTTACCCGTGGATGTTTCAGAAGGCTGTGAACCCCGTGGTGATAGAGCGGGCCAAGGGAAACTACTTCTATGACCATACGGGCAAACAGTATCTGGATTTCTCGTCCCAGTTTGTCTTCAGCAACTTCGGCCATGCTGATGAGAGGATGGCTGAGGCTATCTCGGCTCAACTGAGAAAGCTCGAGAATGCAGCTTCGCCCTTTGCCACGGAACCCAAAGCCAAGCTCGCCAAACTACTTGCAGAGATAACCCCAGGGGACATCAAGAAGGCTTACTTCTCCACAAGCGGTGCCGAGGCCAACGAGGGAGCAATAAAACTGGCCAGAATGGCAACCGGTCGCCAGAAGATAATCTCCAGGTGGGGAGGCTACCATGGCTCAACATTCGGGGCCATGGCTGTCTCCAACGATTATCGCAACTGGGCTTGCGAGCCATCCATCCCTGGGGTGGTACATTGCCTCGGGCCCTATTGCTACAGGTGTCCCTTCGGAGCGACATATCCCAGCTGCGACCTTCTGTGTGCCAAGCACGTGGAGGACGTCATAAGGTTCGAGGGAAGGGAAAACAGGGTCGCTGCTTTCATGTCAGAGCCGATCGTGGGGGCAAATGGCATCATCGTGCCACCAGATGGGTATTGGGAGACAGTGAGAGAGATATGCGATAAATACGGAGTCATGCTCATAATCGACGAAGTGATGACAGGCTTTGGCCGTACAGGGAAGTGGTTTGCCATAGAGCACTGGAACGTCGTGCCAGACGTGATAACCATGGCCAAGGGGATAACAGGAGGCTATGTCCCCCTAGGGGCAACTTGCATGAGGGAGTGGGTTGCCAAGCAGTTCGAGGAGAAGCAGTGGGTTCATGGACACACCTATAGCGGTCACACCTTGGCCATGGCAGCTGGGGTCGCGGCAATAGAGATTTACAAGCAGGACAAGCTAATAGAGAGATCAGCTGAACTGGGCCATTACCTCCTGGACAAGGCGAGAGAGCTTGGTGAGAAACATCCCAGTGTCGGGGATGTGAGGGGCGTTGGGTTATTCGTGGGCCTGGAGCTGGTCAAGAACCGAAAGACCAAGGAGCCCATCCACGACCCTTGGATGGAAGGGCCGAGGCCTCCCACGGCCAAGATGAAGGTCCTCGCTGCAGCCTTACAAGAAGGCGTCTACTGCTTGCCCGGCCAGACGAGTGTGATCATGCTTGCCCCCCCACTCACCATAGAGAAAAGCGAGATAGACTTCGCTATGGGTGTGTTCGACAGGGCTCTGGAAATAGCAGATGCTGAAGTAGAAAAGTGAGGCCATGGAGACGAGCCTGAGAGACAACCGTGGAAGAAGGGTGAAAATCAGGGTCAGGAACCTCACCAAGAGGTTTGGCGACCTGCTTGTTCTCGATGATATTTCCTTCGATGTCGCGGAGGGCGAGTTCCTCAGCATAGTGGGGCCAACTGGGTGCGGGAAGACGACCTTCTTGAACTGCCTCTCCAAACTCATACCCACGACCTCCGGCGATATTTTCATAGACGGAGAGCCAGCGAATCCCAAGAAGCACAACATATCCTTCGTGTTCCAGGAACCCACCTGCCTCCCTTGGAGGACCGTGAGGGACAACGTCGCCTTGGGGATGGAGATAAAGAGATTCCCAAAAGATGAGCTCAGGAGACGGCTCGATTACATCCTCGGCCTAGTGGGGCTCAAAGAATGTGAAATGCTATATCCCAACCAGGTATCTGCCAGCATGGAGCAGAGGATGGCAGTGGCCAGGGCCTTCGCTGTCAACCCAGATCTCCTCCTCATGGACGAGCCATATGGCCAGTTGGATGTGAGGCTGAGATACTACTTGGAGGACGAGCTTATAAGACTTTGGCAGACCCTGAAGAGCACGGTAATTTTCGTGACCCACAATATCGAGGAGGCCATTTACGTGGCAGAGAGGGTATTGGTGCTCACCAACAAGCCCACCAAGATTAAGGCGGATATAACGATTGATCTTCCGAGGCCCAGGAGTCCGGTCGACCCCAAGTTCGTGGAATTGAGGAAGCAGGTCACAGAGCTGATCCGATGGTGGTGAGGGAGGAGGCCCAGTTCGTGCAATCTAGGTGGGAAAGGAGGGAGAAAATACAGGAACCGGCACGATGAGGCCTTTGGTCTTGAAACTCTTTTGACCAAAACTTCGAGGAGGGTAGGCCATGAAGAGGGGAATTTGGTCAGCTTGTTCGTTGCTTGTGGCTTTTGTATTCGCCTTTTCCGCCTGGGGTGCTGAGAAGCCCATGAAGATCAATACCGCCTGGATGCCAGAGCACGAGACCTTCCTCATCTGGTACGCGAAGCAAAAGGGCTGGGACAAGGAGGAAGGACTGGAAATAGAGCTCAAGTACTTCGATTCTGGGATGGCCATGCTGGAGGCCCTCCCGGCCAAGCAATGGGTCTTGGGCGGGATTGGTGGAGTCCCCATGGTTGTGGGAGCCCTGAGGTTCGGGGCTTATCTCATAGCGGTGGGAAACGACGAGTCCCTCTGTAATGTCGTCATGGTAAGGCCAGATAGCCCCATTCTGAAACAGAAAGGCTACAACCCCAAGTATCCGGACGTGTACGGCTCTCCCGAGACCATCAAGGGCAAGACGGTCCTGGTGACAACTGTGTCCTCGGCGCACTATGTGCTTTCCAACTGGCTCAAGGTGTTTGGGCTCAAGGATGCGGATGTGGTGATAAAGAATATGGATCAGGCCCAGGCCGTCGCAGCGTTCGAAAGCGGCATAGGGGACATAGTGGCCCTTTGGGCACCTCATCTCTATCACGGTCTCCAGAAGGGCTGGAAGATAGCGGCAGATATAAGGTCAACGGGAGCAGCTCTTCCCATAGTCCTCATAGGGGAGAAGGAGTTCTGCGATAAGAACCCAGAGGTGGTTGCCAAGTTCATAAGGATCTACCTCAGGGGAGTGAACCTGATAAAGAGAGAAGGGGTGAAACTCGCTGCGGATTACAGAAAATTCATGAAGGACTGGGGAGGTATGGACATATCTGAGGATGTGGCCAAAAAGGAAATAGAGATGCACCCGGTCTTCGACTACGACGAACAGCTAAAGCTTTTCGACAAGAGCAAGGGTGAAAGCACTGTAGAATCGTGGCAAAGAGGCATACTGGAGTTCTTCACCGAACAGGGAAGGTTCAAGCCTGAGGAGAAAAAGAAGGTGGAGGGAATCCCCTACATAACGGACAAATTCCTGAAGATGGTCAAACAGCCAATTCCTTGAGCCATGGGACCTGCATTGGGGGGACGTGGTTCCCCCCTTTTCCCATGGGTGAGAGTTCGTGTCGCGTATTTCGGGTCATGAGTAGAGGGTGGTGCCATGCCATATGAAGAGGTGAGAGTTAGGGTTCCCATAGGTCTCAGGATCTTGAGTGTCGCCGCGCTCGGGGCCTTTCTACTGGGCTGGGAACTTGTTGTGAGATTGGATGTGGTCCCCAGTACAATGCTGGCCTCACCGTCACAGGTCATGGGGCTCTTTGCCATAAAACTCACCGATCCCCAGCCAGATGGGGCTGTTCTTCACGTCCACATTTGGACATCGATCCAGGAAGCCTTCACTGGGTATTTTCTATCCCTTCTCGTGGGAATCCCCCTCGGGCTGCTCATGGGTTGGTTCGTTGTGGCCGAGGGGCTGTTCAGGCCAGTCTTCGAGCTCATCAGGCCCATTCCGCCCATTGCATGGATCCCCCTCACCATTTTTTGGTTCGGGATAGGCTTGGCGGGAAAAGTCTTCATCATTTGGGTCGCAGGACTGGTCCCTTGCGTCATAAATTCCTATGTAGGGGTCAAGATGACGAATCCCACGCTGATTCAAATGGCGAGGACCTATGGGGCCAGTGACTGGCAGATATTTATCAAGATATGCGTTCCCTCTGCCCTGCCAATGGTCTTCGGCGCCCTCCAGATCTCCCTCGCTTATTGCTGGACCAATTTGGTAGGGGCTGAGCTTCTAGCGGCAGATACGGGGCTTGGGTACCTCATAACCATGGGAAGGAGACTTGCGAGGCCTGACCTGGTAATCCTCGGGATGCTGATGGTGGGACTCACGGGAGCAGTGATAGGGGTGATGATAGATTACGTGGAGAGAAGGCTCCTCGCTGGTATCAGGAGGTGATCTGTGGTCACAATCGCCAATGAGATAAAGGTTGAGGTCAAGGAGAGGGGACAGTTCCGACCCCTCAAGCTTCTCAAGAATCGATGGTTTCTCTACGCCCTCAGCCTGGCTGGTTTCATCTACCTGTGGCACTGGACAGCGGAGAGGAGGGTCTTCGGCGGTGGGCTACCCCTCCCCTGGGATGTCCTGGTGCAACTTGGAAAGCTGACCGTGGACCCCCTTGCAGGGAAGAATCTGTTCGAGCACACCTGGGCTTCCACTCGGAGAATACTCATAGGATTCGCCATCGGGTCGTCAATTGCCGTGCCTTTGGGCCTCTTCATGGCCCTCAACAAGTATGCGAATGCGATTGTGAAACCCATATTCGATCTTCTCAAGCCTATGCCTCCCATTGCCTGGATATCCATCTCCATACTCTGGTTCGGAATCGAGGAGACTCCCAAGGTATTCATCATCGTGATAGGGACTGTGGTCCCTTGTTTGCTCAATGCCTACAATGGGGTGAGACTTGTCGAGCCTCAACTCTATGACGTCGTAAAGATGCTCGGTGGGACTAGGAAGGACGAGATCATCCAGGTATGTTTCCCGGCGGCATTCCCCGCAATTTTCGCCGGACTGCAGATCTCCTTGAGCATTGCCTGGACCTGCGTCATAGCGGCCGAGCTAGTGGCAGCGAGATCTGGGCTTGGGTTCGTGACCTTGCAGGGCATGACCCTTTCGAGGCCCGCAATGACAGTGGCCGGGATGATAGCGATAGCCGTAGCTGCCTGGCTCACGACTTTGCTCGTGAGTGGTCTCGAGAGGATCGTTTGTCCGTGGAAGCGGGGCCTGGAAAACGTGTGAAGTTGGAAAGGTCGAGAGATGGCCAAGATAGTCTGCGACAGGGTGAGCAAGGAGTTCATACAGAAGGGGAAAATCAGGGTGCACGTCCTTGAAGAGATAAGCCTGGAGGTCAAGGAAAACGAGTTCCTCGTGATCCTCGGGCCTGGCCAGTCGGGGAAGTCCACCCTGCTGAGGATAATAGCAGGGTTGGAGACGCCAACCTCTGGATCTGTATTCATAGATGGTAAGCCCGTAGACGGGCCTCATCCATCTAGAGGCCTTGTCTTTCAATCTTACATGCTCTTTGCATGGAAGACAGTTATGGGGAACGTGGAGATGGGCCCCAAACTTCGAGGGCTTCCAAAAAAAGAGAGAAGGGAGATCGCCCAACACTATATAAACCTCGTCGGCCTGAAGGGTTTTGAGAAATATTATCCGCACCAATTGTCCGGAGGGATGAAACAGAGGGTTGGGATCGCCAGGGCCTATGCCAATAATCCGGACATAATGCTTCTCGACGAGCCGTTCGGGCAGCTAGATGCCCAGACGAGGTACTTCATGGAGAAGGAGACTGTGAGGATATGGGAGGCGGAGAAGAGAACCGTTGTCTTCGTGACTAACAATATAGACGAGGCGGTGTACCTGGCGGATAGGATAGTGACCTTGAAGGGCAAGCTTCCAGGCAGAATGGGCCCAACCTTTGTCGTGGATCTCCCCAGACCAAGGGAACATACGGACCAAGCATTTTTGGAACTGAGGCAGGAGATAATAGATTCCACGGAGTTAGTGCTCTGAACCCTTCATTCGAAGAAGATGTCTCGAGAGGCTTCATCTCGAGCAGCACAGTCCAATCCGGTCTCGAGTGAGATAGCATAGCTACCCGGGCTCCCAGGACAACCCAGGTGGAAGAGCTAGGCGAGGGCTTTTCTCAGATGGATGCCCTTCCATGTCTCCAGGGATGGACAATCCAAGGAGAGAGGACCTTGCGGGGAAAGGCCCGGGGATGGCGTGAAGGCGTTTTTCTCAAAGGGACGCACTCCGTGCGTCCGCGAATACGGGCCGGAGGCAGGCCGAGGCACAACATAATCAACGGGGGCAAACGAACGCCCGGGGGCCTAATGGCGCGATCGCCCGGTGGAGGCAAAGCCTTCCCAGCGGGCGTGCAGAGCCCGCCCCTCCGTGGGGAGGACGGTCCAAGGGGAGATGGCCTTGCGGGGAGGACCTGGGGACAACGCGAAAGGCGTTTTTCTCGGAGGGACGCACTCTGTGTCGGGTATTAGAGCTGGAACGGCCTTGCGGGGGAAACCCGGGGATAACGCCGGGGGCGGCTTTCTCGCAGGGATGCGCTCTGCGCGTCCGAAAGGATCGGGCCCCGCGCATGCCGGGGCATGGCTTCTCGGACATCAAGTGCTTTGCCCCGGCAAGTGGTGCCAACATTTTTCTCGACCCGGAGGCGGGGCTTGAGATATATTTAGTCAGGGTAGGTGGCCTGTGAAGAAACCGATTGTCGGAGGTGGAGTCATGAGGGCTAAGCTAGTGTTCGGGGCAATTCTAGGGATTCTCTTTGTAGGATGCGTTGGGGTGAGTTCTGGACAGGGATTTGAGCAGGAAGACAGGGAGCGATTGATCAGGCTGGAGGCAACGCTTCAGGTTTTTATGCAACAAACTGACAAGCGGTTTGCCGAACTGAAAGAGGACATGAACAAACGTTTCGAGGAGATGCGAGCTGACGTGAACAAACGTTTCGAGGAGATGCGAGAGGATACTAATAAGCGATTCGAACAGGTTGACAAGAGATTCGAGCAGATCGACAAGCGCATCGACCAGCTTATCACCTTCTTGTGGATCCTGGCGGGGATATTCACGGCCTTGGTGGTTGCAGTGATAGCATTCGCGTATTGGGACAGGAGGACCATCATTCGAAGGGCGAAGGAAGAGGCCTTAAAAGAGATGGAGGAAGCAAGCAGGTGGAAGACGATCTTGGAGGCATTGAGACAAGTCGCCATCAAGGATTCCAATGTCGCGGAGGCGTTGAGGAGGTTCAATTTGTTGTAGGGTTTCCGGAAGAGGAAGCCCAGGCCGTTCGCGTTGCCAAGGGTTTCCTTGCCACATAGGAGTAGGCGAAGGGACGGTTGCCGAAGGACAGAGGCCTTCGTGAGGCCAATGCCGTCATTGCGGGCGTGCGGAGCCCGCCCCTCCGTGGGGAGGCCAGCGCATTACGGATGGCCTAGGGGGGAGGACCTGGGGACGACGCTGAAGGCGGTTTTCTCGGAGGGACGCACTCCGTGCGTCCGCGTGGCAAGGCCATACGCAAGCCGAGGCATAACATAATCATCGGGGGCAAACGAACGTTTGGTGGCCTAATGGGGCGATCCCCGGGTGGAAGCGAAGCCTGCTAGACGGGCGTGCGGAGCCCGCCCCTCCGCGGCGAGGACGGTCCAAGCTGGGTTTGTTTTGCGGCGAGAACCCTGGCACAACACGAAAGGCGGTTTTCTCGGAGGGACGCACTCCGTGCGTCCGTCTGGTAAGGCCCTACGTACGCCGATACATCGCATCATTCCGGTCTCGTAACTCGAGTAAGACTCGCTTGGTCCTCGACACGACCCCAGTGGCTCCATATCGCTAGGCCTCTGAGGCAAGCTGCAGAAGCTGGGCTGAGAATTGCCGAACCCCTTTTGTGCAAGGGGAGTTTTGTGAAGCCCGCTATTTTCTCAGAAAAGCTATGGGGAAATCCGGCACATTGGGCGGCTTGACCGTGGTAGGTGTCTGCTGACCCTTGGTCAACTCTTTGACCCGCTCGGACACATAAAGATCCAGCATGTTCACTGTAATTCGCCCCTTTCCCATGAAGTCGGCCTTCCCGGAGACACCCTCCACAAGCGCCTTTGTGAATGCTCCGTTTCCCCACTCGGAGTTCTCGAGGGCGTACTGCCTTCCTGTGGCCGAGGAGAAGACCAAGGCCCCGTTTTCCGCGCTTGCGAGCTCGTTGATCACGGCCCCGATGTCGAGCCCACCCCTCCTTTTCACCTTTCCCATGAGGTTCCCTGAGTGGCAAGCATCTATGAAGACCAGAACCTTGCCTGCGATAGCAGCAACTGTGCTCGTGATATCCGATTGAGAGACCCCTGTGCGCTTGAGCCTATCTAGATCCGCATCCACAGGAAGAAAGTAGAACATACCGGTTGGGTCGTTGATCCCGTGTCCGGCGAAAAACAGGATCGCGACGTCCTTCTGTGTCACTTGCCTCTGTATCCACTCCAGCCCGTCCAGGATGTTCCCCTTCGTGGCCTGTGCGTCCGTGAGCACCCTCACCTCGGTGCCGGCGTACATGGCTCCTTCCTGGCTCTTCCACACCTCTCCAAAGTCGAGGGCATCCTTGGCAGCCAGTCCCAGACGAAGCCCGTCGTCCTGGTACTGGCTCACACCGATTGCCAGCACATAGAGCTTGGGTTTGATCTGAAACTCCTCCTCCCGAGTCGCCCCTTTCCACCTGAGCCTCACCGTGGCCGGCTCGCTGGCCGCATGGCGGTTCTCGGCAATGATGGAGACCTCGCAGTCCCTGGGCGGGATGGGCACTGACAAGATCCCGCTCTCTTTGGGTTTATCACCGATCCCCTCTAGCGAGACTGGCCTGCCGTCCACGAGGACCTTGAGCCCTGTGAGGGGCGATTGGCTCCGGGCCGAGTAATGAACCTTCAGGGAGCTCTCTGAGATCTGAGCGCCATCGGCAGGGGAAGTTATGGCCACTAGCGGCGGAAGCTTCTCGCGGACGGAGACCTCGGCCACCTCCTTTCGGCCTGCCTCGCTATTGGCTAGCCGAATCTTCTCCTTCTCGTCCAGTGTCTTGAGAACTTGGTCTATCACATCCGGCCTGTAGCGGGTGGAGCGAAATCGGGAAACAGGAAAGAAGTCCGCCGCCTGCTCCTTGCCATTGTTGAGATGCCAGCCGATCAAGTCCTCGGCACCGGGAGAGGCATCGTAGTATCCAGATGGCGTCCAGAGGACCCAGCGCTTCCTGTCATTGCAGGGGAAAAATGCTAGTAGCTCCTTGCCATCTGAGACGCGATACCATCTGACCGTGCCGTCCCCATGGGCGGCAGTAATGATCTTCCCATTGGTGTTCACTTCCCAGGCGGAGGCGGGAATGTTCACGGACCAAGATTGCTTCTCTGTTGAATCGAAGAGGCGCAGGGTCCAGTCGCATCCCAAGACGAATCCCGAGCGATCGGGCATGATGGCAAGGCTCAGGGAGCGTTCGCCGTCCTTGAGGGACAAGGGCCTTCCACTCAGCTTCGGTGTGGAGGAGTGTTTCCAGTCGGTCACCTCCAGCCCTTCCAGCTTAGGTCCATCCAGCGTCAAGACTGCCTTCAGGCTTGTAGAGAGGTCCGAAGAGGTTCCCGTAAGGGATCGCTCAGGTAGTGAGTAAAGGGCAGGCGACTTTCCCAAAAGCTCGTAGGAGAACTGAACCGTCCCGCCATCCGATGATAGAAGAAAACCCTCCCAGTTGCCGCGAAGGTCCGCTATGGGAGCCGTGAGAAAGAGAACTCTTTGATCGCTCACATCAATGATCCCCATTGCAGGATCTGACGCACTGAAGGCCACACCTCCTGCCTGAAGAGGAACCAAGCCTAAAATGGTGTTCGTGGCAGCAGGGATGTCCTTGTACCGGCCCCGGCCTTGATCCGACCATTTGCGGATTTGACGCACGGGCCCGATCCGATGGCGACCCCCCGCATAAAGGAAACGGCCGTCCCAAGACCAAGGGGCGGGCTCCGCACGCCCGTAAGGGAGGCGTAAGGCCGTCCTCGTGTATCTCCATTAAGCCACCGGCCTCTCGCCTAACCATCGGCGGTAATAAAGGTCCTTGCCATCCGTGATGCCTAGCAATCCGAACGCGGAGACCGCGCCCCTCCGAGAAAACCGGCCCCAGCGTTAGCCGGGGTTTTCCCCGGAAGGCCATCCGTAACGCGCTGGCCTTCCCGCAGAGGGGCGGGCTCTGCACGCCTGTCTAGCAGGCTTCGCTTCCGCCCGGGCATCGCCCCATTAGGCCACCAAATGTTCGTTTGCCCCCGATGATTATGTTATGCCTCGGCTTGAGTCCGGCCTGGCCAGGCGGACGCACGGAGTGCGTCCCTCCGAGAAAACCGCCCACCGCGTTAGCCGGGGTTTTCCCCGGAAGGCCATCCGTAACGCGCTGGCCTCCCCGCGGAGGGGCGGGCTCCGCACGCCCGCAAACGAGGCTTTGCTTCCACCGGGGGATCGGCCCATTAGACGCTCAGGCGATCGTTTGCCCCCGATGATCATGTTATGCCTCGGCGTAGGCACGGCCTTGCAACGCGGACGCACGGAGTGCGTCCCTCCGAGAAAACCGCCCTCCGCGTTAGCCCCGGGTCTTCCCCGCTAGGCCGTCTCCCCCTGGCTCGCCCCCCCTGGAGGGGCGGGCTCCGCACGCCCGCAGGGAAGGCGTCAGACCAGCCCGAACGTTGCCTCCTCTCGACCGCCGGCTCATCGTAAACGTACCGGTTGGAATGCAATGCCTCGGCTTGCGTCCAGCCTTGCCAGGCGGACGCACGGAGTGCGTCCCTCCGAGAAAACCGCCCTCCGCGTTAGCCCCGGGTTTTCCCCGCGAGGCCATCCCAGCTTGGACCGTCCTCCCCGCGGAGCAACGATTCTCAGATCGTTTTTGCCATCAACCCCCGTTGTGTCTGGCGAATACGCGTGCTTCAGGGTGGAGCCATGGATCTCCAATACATCCACCTTTGGGCTATTGGAGAATCCGACGGCCACCCGGAGACCATCGGATGAAATGGCCACTCCACAGGGTTGCGTGCCTCCCGGAGGACGGAGTTTGGAACAAGGCGAGATCTGCTGGGGCGAACTCCCGCCCCAATGGGCCAGCTGGGTCAAGTCGTAGAGCCGGACAAATCCATCGTAGCAGCTGGTCACAAGTAAAGTGGCGGCTTTGTCGAAACTGGCCCCCATGGCGCGGCCCCCGTAGGTTTTGTCCTCGGCAAGAAGGGTGTAATCGGAGGTCCGGTAAATGCGCATGCCGCCTTGTCGTGCCATCACCACGAGAAGTCTCCCATCGGGCGAGTGAGCGATCCTGTCTATGCGCTGTGTGTGTGTCCGGTGAGGCGCCTTTTGAGGGCTCCAGTAGCCAGGTCAAAGACATACACCGAGGCCATGCCATCCCAATCCCACCCTGTCCACCCTCCGCAAGCCACGGTGCTTCCATCCGGAGAGATGGAGAGGGCGTAGTTTCCTGGATCTATGGGCGGGCGCAGGATGCGGGAGAGAACCGCTTTTTCCCCCCCGCTGATATCCCAAAGTCGAGCCGTCTTGCCCTCGGATCCGGTAACGAGAAAACGGTTGGATGCGTCAATGGCAATTCCAAGGATGGGGGCAGTATGCATCCCGGTCTCAATGCGCAGGATTGGGTCTTGAGTTTGGGAGAAGGCAGGGGGGACTGTAAGTAGGGTGAAGATCCATGCTGGGAGAAGGAGCATGAGGAAACTCCCCCTTTTCATGCGACCCTCCTTTCTGCCCGTCTGTGGGGAAGCGGGCGCGAAGGTCGAGGCAGGGTAAAAACTGAGAAAAGAAAGGCATGTTGGTCACACAACCTATAGGAAGGCTGGACCCGAGTGTCAAGCTCGGATTGGGCATCTTGGCAAGTCCTTTTTCCTTATCGTGTGTGCACACTCTGCCCTTTGGACTGAGGATCTCCTATTGAGTTGTTCCCTGAACCCTAAGGAACCAGTATAATCGGCTGAGAGATGAGGAAGTTTTTCGATGCAGGGGGTAAGTAAGTGTGATGGGAAGGGCAGTCCTATGGCTTATGGGGATAGCTTTCCTTGTCCTGGGAGCGGCGGGACTTGGGGGCTCGGGCTCTCTTGCTCAGGAGCCTCTCCGAAAAAAGGCCCTCGAGGTCTTGGTGCCCCTCAGGTCAGAGGAGCCGCCGCCTCCAGGCTCGACTCTGGGACAGAGGGTGGCCCTCGGGAGGATGCTCTTCTTCGAGCCAAGGGCTTCAGTGGATGGCACTGTTGGCTGCAGTCGCTGCCACCTCCCCCAGCTCTATGGCACAGACGGCCTTGCCAGATCCATAGGGGTGATGGGGAGAACGAACCCGAGAAATGCTCCCACGGTTCTCAATGCGTTTCTCCAGTTCTCCCAGCATTGGAGGGGCGATAGGGAGTCCGTGGAGGATCAAGCTGCGAAGGCATTAGTGGGACCTCCCAGTTTCGGAAACTCGAGCCAAGAGGCGGCCATGGCCAGGCTGAAGGCAATACCGGAGTATAGGGAGCTTTTTGGAAAGGCCTTTCCCCATGACAAGGATCCAGTGAGTCCAAAGAACTGGGCTTCGGCCATAGGTGCCTTCGAGCGAACCCTCGTTGTGCCATCGAGGCTGGATTCGTGGCTTCTGGGCGATGACAGGGCCCTGGAGGAGCGAGAGAGAAGGGGAGAGGCGATCAGGGTCATGGGCATAACACAATTGGGCCAAGAGATCCCCCAAGAGGCCATAGAAGAATTGTTCCAGTTCCTGTGCTCCCTCACGGGTCCATTGCCACAGGGCTTCTCGGAAGCCCCGGTGCTTCCTGCGGGCGGATTCAGGCCTTAGTGGCAGTTTTCTCGTTTCTTCCCTTGAGAGTGAGCGACATGAGAATTATCCTGCACGAGTGCTCTAAAGCAGAACTCCAATGTAGGGCCTCCCAAAGGTCAGATCCCCTTGCAAAGGTCCCGTGGCCCCGCACCACCACTATCTTGCTTTTCGTTAGGGTCTCTGCCACTTGAGAGGCCACCTGCGCGGGCCTATAAGGCTCTGGGGACACGATGACGCTTACCTCGCCCAGGTGATACTTCCCTTCCAAGTCCAAAGGCACGATCAATTCCTCTGCCAGGGACATGGCTATGACCGCAGGAGGGTGGGCATGGACAATTCCCCCTGCTCCGCACCGCAGGACGATCTCCATGTGAACCGGAAGCTCGCTTGAGGCCACAGCTTCCTTGGAGGATGCATCATCGAGGGGGACCCCCACAATGTCCCTCGCACCGAGCCTTCCTAGGGGGGCCCCCCTTTTCGTGATCCACATGGTATCCTTTTCCGTCATGCTCAGGTTTCCGCTGTGAGAGGAGTTGAGCCCCTGCAAAAAGAGGTCCCTTCCCACCTGCTGAAAGGTTCTGAGGAGAATAGGGGTCAGTGACTTGGCAGGCATGAGCTCAGAGCCCTGAGGATCGAGTATCCCATCGGACAATCGAGTCCGGATGGCCTTGCCCGTTACTTATCAGACAGTGGGGGAAGATGTCAACGGGAAGCCTCGTCTCTCGAACAATGCCTTTCAGAAAATTCAAAGGCAGCGCCTTCCATCGCTGAGGAGATAGAGGCCTTGATCGGGTGAAATGCATGCCCTAAAAGGGGCCTTAGAGGAACAGATGCCCGGGACTACTTCCCTGACTTTATCCTTTTTCTCTCCTCCATCTTTTGCCTCAGGAGGTCACCGAGGGTTGGCCTTGCCCTCTGATCTTGGGAGTAAGCCCTGATTTCCTCCTCTGTCACTTCCTCCGCTTCACCTCTCTGGCCAGCCACGGAAAGGGACAGTCTCTTCCTTTGGAGATCGAGGGATTCGACCTTCACCAGCAACTCGTCTCCCTCCTTCACCACCTCCCTCGGGCTCTTGATCCTTTTGGGAGCACCAAGCCTCGAGATGTGGACTAGCCCTTCGACCCCAGGCTCCAAGGCCACAAAGGCCCCGAAGGGAGCGATCCTCGTGACCTTGCCCTTGTGGACCGATCCCTCAGGATACAAATTGCCTGCCTTCTCCCAAGGATCCGGCAGGGCTCTCTTCTGGCTGAGAAGGATTCTTTTGAGGTTCCAGTCAATATCCACAACGCACAGTTCCAGCTCTTGGCC